>Ga0310691_10000872_pt1 | contig 51250 bp, 45 predicted proteins | sample 176DNAGHGlowgp2_FD_203887 | JGI IMG/M metagenome (GOLD analysis project Ga0310691, IMG submission 203887) | Sheep rumen microbial communities from Palmerston North, Manawatu-Wanganui, New Zealand - 1766 DNA GHGlow gp2 (v2) (version 2) | ecosystem: Host-associated > Mammals > Digestive system >... | reverse complement strand
CCCTTTTCTCCGAAAAAATGCCACCAAAACGGCACTTGTCGTACTTTTTTTTTGCAAAACTGGGAAAACAGACATTCCGCGCAGTCTTTATTTACTGGGCGTGGCTGATTTTGGTGCGGTTGCCGTATTGATAGGACGGGAAGGAAGTTGTGCTTCCATTTTGAATTTTTTTCTATTTTCGCTGTTTGATAAATTTTGGATTCTTATCATTGAAACAATCTGATTATGAGATATTTTGACAGTAAAGTGCTGGACAATCAACAGGTGGCTGACGACATTTTTGTGCTACGTGTGGAACGTAATGGCGCGGAAGCGAAGGCGGGACAGTTCTACATGTTGAAGAGCTGGGACAAGGAATTGACGCTGATGCGTCCGATCAGTGTCTTCAAAGCGGAAAAGGATGAGCTGTGGTTTATGTACCGCCTGGTCGGTAAAGGCACCCAAAGGCTGTCGCTGTTGGAGAAAGGCGCGTCCATCAAACTGTTAGGTCCTTGCGGGAACGGCTACCCCTGCGAGAAACTTTCCGGAAAAGTGGCTGTCGTCGGTGGCGGACTGGGCGTCCCCCCGTTGTGCGAGACGTCCAAACAGCTGACCCAGGCCGGGGTCACCGTTGATGCTTACCTCGGCTTTCGGGATGTCCTTTTCGGCGTGGAAGATTTTGAGCCGTGGTGCGACAGTATCTTCGTCTCCACCGAAAAAGGCGAGGAGGGCTACAAAGGATTTGTCACGGATTTGCTGAAACCGGAAGGATACGATTGCGTGATTACCTGCGGACCCGAAATCATGATGCGCAAGGTCGCGGCGATGTGCGCGGAAGCCAATGTCCCCTGTTACTGCTCGCTGGAACATCGGATGGCCTGCGGACTCGGCGCCTGCCTCGGCTGCAGCATCCGCACCAAAAACGGCATGAAACGCGTCTGCAAAGACGGCCCGGTCTTCCTCAGCACCGAACTGCTGTGGAACAGTTAGCAGTTAGTAGTTAGCAGTTAGTAGTTAGCAGTTAGTAGTTAGCAGTTAGCAGTTAGTAGTTAGTAGTTGGCGGTTAGTAGTTGGCTTTGAGCCAATAGTCATAGTCTAAGTCTAAGTTAAAGTCTAAGTCATAGTCTAAGTTATAGTCATAGTCATAGTTATAGTTATAGTTATAGTTATAGTCATAGTTATAGTCAAAGTCATAATGGATAAAGAAATCAATTTGTCAGTGAATATCGCGGGGGTCCCGTTCAAGAACCCGGTCATTGCCGCATCGGGAACTTTCGGCTTCGGCGAAGAGTATAACGAGCTGTACGATGTCGGGTGTCTGGGCGGAATCTGTTCCAAAGGCCTGACCCTTCATCCGAAAGACGGGAACGAGGGCATTCGGGTCTGGGAAACGGCCTCAGGGATGATGAACAGCGTGGGGTTGCAGAATCCGGGTGTTGAGTATTTCATCGCGAATGATATTCCCTTGATGCGCCGTTTCGGGAATGTGCTGATTGCCAATATGGGCGGTCACAGCTTGGAAGATTATGTCACCGGCGCATCCATGCTTTCCGCCGCCGATATTGACATGCTGGAACTCAACATCTCCTGTCCGAACGTGAAGAGCGGCGGCATGGCTTTCGGCATCAAAGCGGATGTGGCGCACGATGTGGTCAAGGAGGTGCGTGCGGTCTGCAAGAAACCCTTGATAGTCAAGCTGTCCCCGAATGCGGAGAACATTCTGGAAATGGCCAAGGCGTGTGAGGATGCCGGCGCGGACGCGCTTTCGCTGGTCAACACGTTCCAGGCCATGGCCATCGACATCCGCAAACGGAAACCGGTCTTCAACAACGTCTATGCCGGCCTGTCGGGCGCGGCCATCAAGCCGATCGCGCTCCGCATGGTCCATTCGGTCAGCAAACAAGTCCGCGTTCCCGTGATCGGGATTGGCGGAATCTACACGGCGGAGGATGTCCTCGAATTCATGATGGCGGGCGCCAGCGCCGTGCAGATCGGCACCGTGAATTTTAACGACCCGCTCGCAGGCAAGAATGTGCTGGAGGATTTGTCCGCACTCTGCCGGCGTGAGGGAATTGTTGACATAAACGAAATCAAAGGGATATGCTAAATCGTTTTCGGAATTTATGGATGCTGCTCATTTGCATGGGCTTAACCCTTTATGGATACGGCCAGTCGTCGGCCACGCAGCCGCCTAACCCTGGATTTGAGAACTGGCCCGGCAGCGAGACCAGCTCCCCTGCGGGATGGCATTCTTACGACGAGGCCTCTGGGATTTTCGCCAGCACCGTCTCCAACAAAAGCGGCGGTGACCAGCCCTCCCTGCAACGGGTCAGCGGCCGTTTCGGGAAAAACGCCGTGGTGATCCGCTGCAACAAGGTCATCGGCGTCGCGGCCAATGGCGCGCTGACCTGCGGGCGCGTGTGTATGGCGGCGATGGGCGCCTCCAGCCCGAAAAACTACTGCTTCACCGACCGGGCGAACGGATATGCCTACAAGTTCACCGCCCGTCCGGATTCGGTCTATTTCTGGGCCAAGTTCAAGATGAAAGGGAATGTGACGGCCTCAGCTAAAGCACATCTGCACACCGACTGCGATTTCCGGGATTTTGTGGATATCGGCCAGCCGTCGGACATCGCCTCCGCGATCTTCTATTTCCAAGACAAGGGAAACGGCCAATGGCATCAGTACAAACAGGCGTTCAAGGCATTCGCCTCCCCGCAAAAGGCCACAGCGGAACAGGCCCCGATCCCCACGCTGGACAACTGGACCCGCCGGCCAAGCTACCTGCTGTTCTCTTTTACCACAAACCGTTATGTGATGAAGGGAACGAAGGGGGACGCCCTCTACATCGACAATATCCAGTTCATCTACAACAAGAAATTGTCCATGCTGTATATTGACGGGGTGGAGCTTCCCGACTTCTCTGGCGACAGGGATGAATATGTCTGCTTCTACGATCCGAAATCTTCGTCTTCACTGCCACTCGTCGAAGCGGCCACGGAATCGCCAAGAGCGGAGGTGTCTGTACGTCAGGCAACGATGGCCAACCCTGTTGCTGAGGTGACGGTCTCCCATGACGATGTGGTATTAGGCAACGCCTCGCCGAAAGTGTATAGGATATTTTTCCTCCCGCAATACGCCTCACCTTTGGCGTTGGGCAAAGAGGGTGCTCGATAGCAGAAATGTGCCCATGATGACAATAAAAGGAGGGATTGTACGTTATCGATTTTTATCAATAAAATAATAAAAGGAAAATGAAAAGTGTTCAGTTAAAATCCGTTATGCTGTTTGTGGCGTCTTTGCTGGTCTTGAATCTCTCCACGATCGAGAATTCACACGCACAGGTCGCTTTAGGTATAAAGGCGGCAGGGAACCGGACAAATTATCAGAAACTGACAACAGCGAATTTCGGAATGGAAGCGGGTGTTTTCATGCGTTTGGGACAGAATTTCTATTTCCAGCCCGAGGTGAATTATTCTTTGAGAAATTCCACATTCAAGAAAAATTCCGATGAGATATCCTCCTCGAATGTGAATTTAAGACAACACTTCGTCTCTGTCCCCGCTTTGTTGGGATACCATTTCATCAATATGGAAAACTTCAAATTCCATTTGACTTTCGGTCCCCGTTTTGATTTCAGGATTGCAGACAATATCGAAGGGACAGATTGGAAAGCGAATTCTTTGCAGTGGGGAGCACAAGTTGGTCTGGGTGTGGATTTGTGGCGGTTTACCCTTGACGCCAGTTATTGCTTTGCGGCGGATAATTTCCACAATACGGTCACCACGGTGACGCAAACCGAATTCGTCAATACCGTCCTTGTTTCGTTGGGCTTCAAAATTCTCAAATAACCGTTTTCAAGCCTTGGGTGATTTTTTTTTGAGAGTCACCCAAGATTTTGTTTTCAAAATACGTTCATATATATGAAAGAGCAGTCGGAGGTGTTGCAGTGGGTGCAGGATTGCCGTTCGGGCAGTATCCGTGCGCAACACAAGCTGTTCCGGTATTTCTATGGCAAAGTCATGAGCATGTGCATGCGCTACGCCGGAAGTACGGACGAGGCCGCCGATATGCTCAACGAAGGTTTCTTGAAAGTGTTTTCTAACCTTGATAAATATGAAAACTCAGGTTCTTTTGAAGCGTGGCTGAAACGTGTGGTGTGCAATGCCGCACTGGATTACCGGCGCAGGTATGACAAGAATGTGGAATTGGTGGATATTGACGAGGTTCAGGATTCCCATCTTTCGGATTACAATGTGAACGACGCCATGTCGAAGATTTCATCGGAGGAGATTGTCGGTTTGATCCAGCACTTGCCGCCTGTGACGCGGGTCGTGTTTAACATGTACGTGTTCGAGGGCTTCTCGCATCGCGAGATTGCCCAACAGCTGGACATTTCGGAAAACACCTCAGCATGGCATGTGAATCAGGCCAGAAGTCGCCTCAAGGAATCATTAAAACAGTATGACAATGAATGATATGACGGATTTTGACAAACTGATCAAAGAAAAAGCGGAGAAAGCCTCCTATCCTTACGATGAGGCTGCCTGGAGACAATTCAAGCGAAAGGCTGGATTGCCTGGCAGCACTGCAAAGTATTGGGTGGCGGGTGCTTCCGCCCTTATGGTGGCCGGAGGTCTCTTTTTGCTCAAACCGGGGCATCCGGAAAAGTCGTTGCAGGATAATCCCTCAACGACGGGCGTTGTCGCGCCTGATTCTGCAATGGTGTTGCAGAACCCCTCCGAAGAGGCATTGGAAGACACACTGACCTTGCCGGCAGAGAAAACCATCGCGAAAAAACCGCTCCAGGCTTCCCGTCACCAAACCGAACCGATGGATGCAACTAAAGTACAAGCAAAGAAAGATACGCCTAAAGTGTCCCGAAAGGTCATCTACGGAAAACCGCTGGTCATTGATGTGGACACCATCACCCGGATGGTTCCTACGGACGAGGAACTGGAGAAAGGGCACAGCCGCTTGTTCTGAGGATAGTTATGAATGACGAAAAAAAAAACACCGCAAATTTGCGGTGTTTTTTTTGATTATATGGATGTGATTACAGAATCTTCGCAGAGAGTTTCACCGTTTGAATCGGCTTGGCGGGGTCGTTCGTGATAATGTCGAGCGTGGCGTTTTGAGTGCTTGGACGACCCGGGGCTTTTATCGTGACGGTGATTTCAGCGGTCTCACCGGCAGGGATGACCATCATGTTGGTGCTGGCAGAGATCATCGGAACGCTGGACTCGAGGGCTCTGATGGCCAGAGGCGATTTACCCGTGTTTTTCACCTGCATGGTCTGGGTCTTGGTCGTGTTCTTCTGCATGTTGCCCAGGCTGAGAGAATCTGTGGTCAGTTGGCACACCGGAGCGTTCTTGAGTTGCTTGGGGGTGAGTTTGGAGAAGTCTTCTTTGATGTTGATGGCGTAGTGGACGCGTTTCGTAGGCTCGATGGAGTCGTTGGTCTGGAAGCTGATCATGTCTTTCACCTGACCGAATTTGTTGCGCTTGGAGGCATCGTATTTCAGGATGAAGAAACCTTCTTGACCGGGAAGCAGCTCGGCGCCGAAGTTGCGGTAAACTTCCGTGACATAGTCGTAAGTTTTGTCGAGCTTGATGGAGACGGGCTTGGTCCAGAAGTTGCGGACATAGAACGTGTCGTTGACCGTTGCGGTGTTCAGCAAATCGTGAGCGACGTTGGGTTCTTTGATTCTCAACATGCCGTTGGACTTGGTGTATCCGGCTTTTTCAAACTCTGTGGGGGGGCGTTTGATGACCTCACCCTTGATGAAAATCATGTGGGGAGTGGCTTTCTCGTTCTCAACGAAACGGGGTTCGTTGGTCGTGACGCGGATGTTCTTGTTGAAAGCACCCGGTCTGTTGTAAGGATTGTAAGTGGCCTCGATATAACCCTGCTCGCCGGGAGCAATGGCACCTTTGGTGTAGTTGGCCGCTGTGCAACCGCATCCGGGACGTACGTTGGTCAGTTCCAGGGGCTCAGTGCCGACGTTGGTGAAGATGAATTTACCTGTCACTTTGCCACCTTCCTCTTTGATTTTACCGAAATCGTAGGTGGTGTTTTCAAACTTGATTTCCGGCTGAGCAACGCAAATGATGCATGCTACAACCGCTAACAATAATAAACCTAACTTTTTCATTGTCAATTATTTTTGTTGTTTGTATTTTTATTGTTTTTTGATATTTCTTCTATATTTTTAAGCCGGCAAAAGTACAATTTTTTCTCCGAATTCATTCAAATTAATTCCGTCAAAATTTCCCGATGACATCAGGAGAAGTACACTATGGTGCCAATCCATAGACAACAGCTTGTTTTTTAGCATATTAGAGTCGTTGTAAATCTGTAAATCTTCTCGTTTGAAAGCGTTGAAAATCATGTCAGGACTTATGGGAGGAAGTTTTTTGTGTTGCACGGCGGCGGGGGAGTAGTAAACCATGGCCGTGTCTGCCTCATCCATGGCGTGTTGGTACTGCTTCAGAAACTCCTCCGTAAGGCTGCTGAACGTGTGCAGTTCCATACATGCCACCAACTTCCGGCCAGGGTACTGCTCGCGTACAGCGTTAATGGTTGCTTTGAGTTTGGATGGCGAATGCGCAAAGTCTTTGTATACAGCGCACTCAGAGTTCTTCGCGACTAACTCCAACCGTTTTGAAGCGCCTTTGAAGGTGGCGATGGCTTCGTAGAATTGCGCATCGCTCAGCCCCAATGCGTTGCATGCGAGGCGCGCGGCGTTGATGTTCATCAGGTTGTGCTTGCCGAAAATCTGCAACGGCACGGGCTGACTGTCGGTTTTGAGATAGGTGATGCCGTCCTCGATATAGTAAGGATGGATGCCGTAGGGCTTGCAGGTTGTGGTGGTGATCCTTTCTCCGAGTTTTCGGAGCTCCGCATCCTCTTGACAATAAATCAGTTGCCCATCCTGTGGGATCAGTTTGGCGAAAATCTCGAATTGCTGCACGTAGTTCTCGAATGTAGGGAAGACGTTGATGTGGTCCCATGCAATGCCGCTGATGATGCCGATAGTCGGCTGATAGACATGGAATTTCGGACGACGGTCGATAGGGGAGGTGAGGTATTCGTCGCCTTCGATGATCATCATCTTTGCCGTGTCGGAAAGGCGGACCATCACCTCGAAACCCTCCAGCTGCGCCCCGACCATGTAGTCGCACTCGATGTGGTTGTGCTGCAACACGTGTATGATCATGGAGGTGATGGTGGTTTTGCCGTGGCTGCCACCCACCACCACGCGGATTTTGTCTTTGCTTTGTTCGTAAAGATATTCGGGGTATGAGTATATCTTGAGATTTAACTCTTTGGCTTTCAGTAATTCCGGATTGTCTTCGCGTGCATGCATGCCTAAGATGACCGCATCCAAGTCGGAAGTGATCCGTTCAGGGTGCCACCCGATATCGTCAGGCAGAATCCCATATTTGGCCAGACGCCCCTTGGCGGGGTCGAATATTTCGTCATCAGATCCGGAGACCTCAAAACCTTTGATTTTCAATGCGATGGCAAGATTGTGCATCGCGCTGCCCCCAATAGCGATAAAATGTACTTTCATAATACTTTCAATTGTTTTGTCAGACTCGCCAATAACGAAAAAGTTGAAATATTATTACATTTTTTTTAGTTGGTTTTCCCTGTTTCCGAATCATTATCGCTTTGTGCCTCACGTCTGTTGACCTGAATAAATCAAATGGGTGAATAAATCAGGAAAAAATAGTCAGTGGTAATCTTTTTTTTGTAATTTTGCGGGTTAGAGTAATGATTTTTTTAAGTAACTGATTATTAGTCTTATATGTTAAATAAGTATATGCGTGTCGAACAGTTTGGACATAAATTCTTGCGATTGGGATTTGCCTGCCTGCTCATGGGCGGGATCATGATATTTACCGCCGGTTGCGGGAAAAAGCACCGGAAAAATACTGCCAACGGCGTCTTTGAGGCCACGGAAATCATTGTTTCTTCGGAAAGCAACGGTAAAATGTTGAGTTTTGACATTCAAGAGGGACAGACCTATGAGGCTGGGACGCTGTTGGGGTGCATCGACACTTTCCAGACCTACCTGCAGATCAAGCAGCTGGAATCCTCGATCAGTGCGACATTGGCCCGCCGTCCCAACATGCCTTCGCAGATGCGCGTCCTGGAGGACAAGCTGGCGACCCTCAACAAAGAGGAGCGCCGTGTGCAGAATCTGTTGAAGGCCGATGCCGCTAGCACCAAGCAGCTGGAGGATATCCAAGCGGAAATCAACATCACCAAAAGCCAGCTCGCCGCGCAAAAGTCCGCCCTCTCCATTCAGGACCAATCCATCCTTGAAGAGGTGGAGGCAATGCGCTTCCAACTCCAGCAGCTGGAACACGCCATGGAGAATTGCAAGATTAAAGCCCCTATAACAGGCACGATTATCAACAAGTACATAGAAACCAACGAGTTGGCATACGCGGGGAAACCCCTTTTCAAAATCGCGGACATCACCAATATGTTCATCAAAGTGTATGTGACGGAGGACATGTTGGCGTCCATCAAACTGAATCAGGATGTCCTGGTGCATCTGGACAGCTACTCCCAAGAATCCGAAAAATCAAAAAAGGATAAGAAAACAGACGGTATCACCTATAACGGTAAAGTCACGTGGATTTCACCCAAAGCGGAATTCACGCCCAAGATGATCCAGACCAAAGAGGAACGTACAAATCTCGTGTATGCTGTCAAAGTGAATTTCCTCAATGACGGCTCTGCGAAGATCGGTATGCCCGGGGATGTGGAATTCAAGTAATGTCCTGACAAAACCGTTTTCCCGATGCTCAATGCCATCAGCATAGATTCTGTCAGCAAAACCTACGACGGGGGGATCCGCGCACTGCAGCACGTCTCTTTTGATGTGTTGGAGAACGAGGTTTTCGGACTTGTCGGTCCCGACGGCGCCGGAAAATCCACACTGTTCAACATCCTCACTTCCTTGATCTTACCTGACGAAGGAAAGATTTCCATGCTGGGCTATGATGTGGTGAAAGACTACAAAGCGATCCGGCGCATGATCGGCTATCTGCCTGGAACGTTTTCCTTGTACCCCGACCTCACCGTCCAGGAGAATCTGGAGTTCTTCGCGGTGATGTACGAAAGCAGTATCCGGGCGAATATGCGGTTGATCACTCCGATATGGAAACAGCTGATGCCGTTTAAGGACAGAAAGGCCGGCAAGCTATCCGGTGGCATGAAGCAGAAACTGGCGTTGTGCTGCGCGCTCATCCATCGCCCGCGCATCCTTTTCCTGGATGAACCTACCACCGGCGTGGACCCCGTCTCCCGTAAGGAGTTCTGGGATATCCTGCGCTCCATCAAGAGCCAGGGCATCACCGTGGTGGTGTCTACCCCCTATATGGACGAGGCTACCCGTTGCGACCGCATCGCCATGATTCAGGAAGGCGTTATCTTCAAGATCGACACTCCCGCCAATATCGTCCGACAATTCCAAGGTCACCTCTACTCGTTCAAATCCGAAAACATTTTCTCGCTGCTGCAGGTGATGGAGTCCTGTCCGCTGAATTGCATCTATTATCCCTACGGGGAATCGTGCCATATCGTCTTTTACGATGACATCTCGACAGCGCTGCCTTCGTTCCAAGAGTTCATGCAACAGAATGGTCAGAATATTTTGGAAATCACGCCAATAGACCCTTCCGTGGAAGACTGTTTCATTGAGATTGTCAAAAAGGCAGAATAAACCAGGTAACATATCCATTAATCGTTGTTGAATATGATGAAAATCACGTTGTTGGGCACTGGGACTTCACAAGGCGTTCCTGTTGTGGGATGCCAATGCGAAGTCTGCAAGTCCAACGATCCGCGTGACAATCGTCTGCGCACCTCAGCCTTCGTGGAAACCGACGGTGTGCGGCTGCTCATTGATGCGGGGCCGGACTTGCGTCAGCAACTTTTACGTGAAAACATTTCGCATGTCGATGCCGTCTTAGTCACACATGAACACAAGGATCATCTGGCCGGTCTCGACGATATCCGCCCGGTTTATTTCATACAGAAACAACCGATGGATATCTATGCGATGCAGCGCGTCTTGACCGTGATTCGCAAGGATTATGATTACGCTTTCAAGGACAATCCTTATCCTGGCGCGCCTTCGTTCCAGCTTCACCCTGTCCGATATGACCGCTTTTTTGTGAAAAATGTCGAGATACAGCCCATTCAGGTGCGTCATCTGACCCTCCCGATTTTAGGCTATCGTATCGGGACGTTCGCGTATATTACGGACGCGAGCTTTGTGGCGGATTCGGAACTTGCCCATCTTCAAGATTTGGACGTTTTGGTGGTCAACGCATTGCATCACGAGAAACACTATTCCCATTTCAACTTGGAACAGGCACTGCATTTCGTGGAGGTAGTCCGGCCCAAACATGCCTATCTGACACACGTCTCCCACCACATGGGATTATATGCCGATGTGGAGAAAACACTGCCGCCTCACGTGACGTTAGGCTATGACGGATTGCAGATCACAATCGATAGATAGAGACCACTTTGCGTTTCCTGATTGTTTTTCGGGTTCGTAGATTCCAGCTTTCGATTTGCACCACATACATTCCTGCCGGTGCGGACAGGTTTCGGTCGTCAAGACCATCCCATCGGAATCTGGCTGTTGTTCCACACAACACGTTGTTTGCCAGATGTTTCACGGGAAATCCTCGGCTGTCGTAGATGGTGATGTTCACGCGGTTTTCCTCTTCGCTGAAAGAGCACAGCACCTCTGCGTAGTCCTCGTAACCATCATCGTCGGGAGAAAACACTTCCGGGACGATTTCAAATTCATTGTGTTCCTGGGCATTGCTGGATTGCGAATTCTCGTATCCCGGCGTGCCGAAACCCGCACTCTCCGCTGCCGAACGCCAGTTGTTCTCGTCTTGGGTGGGCATGTCCGCATACAGCCGTTCCAAACTTACCCCCTTGGTGGTCATCAGGTTCGGATAGTGCATCTCTTCGGTATAGCAGAACCGGTCGATGGGTTGCAAACTTCTGTCAGTCAGATGGATGGTCCCTTTTCCGATGGCGAAGTCAGGCAATGAGTCGCACTCCACCAACCGTTTCTCGTCCTTGCAAACATACTGTTGTAGGGTTGCACTTTTCTGTTTGCAGAGGGCTACATACGTTTTGGGCATCAGCTGACAACCCTTGGAAATTGCCACGACTGCTTTTTGCGGCAAGGTGTCCCCGCCGTATCCGACTTTCACCTCCTTCAAATCGATGATGTGGTTTGAGCGGTTGTATATTTCAACATAATCCGCATTTTCGTTGTCGATCGGATTTGTCAGTATCTCGTTGATTATCAAATCAAAAGAGGATGGCGGATAATCTCTTCCGAACGGAATCCGCTCGTCCATCGGATAGCTGTTCCCGCCGCAGTCGGTGAGCGTGCCGGAAAGGAGCAGCGTGTAGTCCGTGTTGGGTTGCACTGCGGTTTCAAACTTGATGTCCAAAGAAGCGAATTCCGGCGGAACCTCGTTGATGCTCAATATGTTGAGAGTTGGCTTTATGTTGAAAACACTATGGTTTTCCAGAACATCGGCGGAAATCGTTTTCGAAAAATGGACCCGCAAGGTGGTGGAATCCGTCAAGGTAACCCCTGTGATGAATAGCATGCTGTTGGAGTTCAGTGTGTTACGGATAGAGTTGGGTTGTCCGGGAGTGCCTCCGAGAGGACTTGCGGAAGAGTTCCAGTTTTCGCTTCCCGCGCACGGCAGGCTTTCGTCGATCATCTCCAACGACCAGCCTCCTTCCTGCTTGATGGGCTCTGTGTGCCAAGACCTGCTATAACTCACATAATGAATCACTTCGTCGTGTTGGTTGTATAGGGTCAGCCGTTGACCGCCGTCGGTGAGTGCCAGTGAGGACAGTGTGAAAATGTGGTCGCAATAGGGAGCGAAGTCCTCTGAATATTTCTGTGCGATGAGAACCGCGTATCCACAGCTGTCCAGGGTGATGTCCGGGAGTTTCTTGGAAGTGTTTCCAAGTGTCAGCCGCCAGTTCCGCAGGGTGCAGGGGTGGGGGAGTCGGCTGTGCAACTCAAGGTACTCCACCCCGGGAAGTCCGATTTCGGGGGCCGGCTTGGCCATGATTTCGCTGATGATGATGTCATAACGATTTGGTTCTGAGTCTGTTTGACTCAGAATGTGGCTATGGCTCAACAGGATAGATGCCGTAAGCAATAATGCTTTCAAAGTTTTTTTTGTCATACCGTTTTTTGTTTTCTGTTTGTGTTTGCAAAAATACTAATTTTGCAGCGAAAATCAAGTATTGTTGATAACTTTTTAAGAAAAAATCAAGAAATTATGAAAATAGCTCTTGTCGGTGCCACCGGATTAGTGGGTGGCGTAATGCGTAAAGTGTTGGTTGAAAGAGGATTTGAGGATTGTGAATTCATTCCTGCCGCCTCTTCTAAATCTGTCGGAAAAATGTTGTCATACGGAGACCGTGAGGTTGCCGTTGTGTCTGTGGAGGATGCCATCGCACAGCGTCCGGACTTCGCCATCTTTTCTGCTGGCAGTGCGGCCTCGCTTGAATATGCGCCCAAGTTCGCTGCCGTCGGCACCGTGGTCATTGACAACTCCGCCGCTTGGCGCAGCGACCCGAAGATTCCGCTTGTGGTGCCCGAAATCAACGGCGACGTCATCACCCCGAATGACAAGATCATCGCCAACCCGAATTGCTCCACCATCCAGATGGTGATGGCGTTGGCACCGTTGCACAAACGCTTTGGAATCAAACGGTTGGTGGTGTCGACCTATCAGTCTGTCACGGGCACGGGCAAGAAGGCTGTGGATCAGTTGATGAGTGAGCGTGCGGGGCTTCCATGCGATCCCGCCTATCCGTATCCCATCGACATGAACCTTTTCCCGCATGGCGGTTCCTTCACCGATGACGGCTACACCACCGAGGAGATCAAGCTGTTGAATGAGACCCGCAAGATATTGAGGGATAATAATATACAAGTCACAGCAACGGTTGCCCGCGTGCCTGTCACCGGTGGCCATTCCGAGGCGGTGAATGTGGAATTTCGTCAGGAATATGATTTGGCGGAGGTCTATGAGCTGTTGAATGATATGCCAGGCGTGAAGGTGCTGGACGCCCCTGCCGAGAATGTCTATCCGATGCCGAAATATGCTGAGGGTCAGGACGATGTCTTCGTGGGCCGTATCCGTCGCGACTTCTCCCAGCCGAACACCCTGAATCTTTGGGTGGTGGCCGACAACCTCCGCAAGGGTGCCGCGACGAATGCGGTGCAGATCATGCAGTATATAATTCATAATTCATAATGCATAATGCATAATTGGCGTGGCCGCGGGCTGCGCCTTTTTTCGATGCGCAATATGCGGGTGGATTTTTCGTTACCCGTTGATATGATATTTTTTGTAATTTTGCAAACTTATATTATCGGGTTATGAAAAGAACTTTTTTGCTGTTTTTCGGATTGTTGCTCGCTGTTTTACTGTACGCACAACAACCTTATAACAAGGCTGTTGTCGGTTTTTATAATGTGGAAAACCTCTTTGATACGATAGATGACCCTGTCAAGAACGACGAACAGTTCCTTCCTGATGGCGATTATCGTTGGAATACCGCGCGTTACAATGCCAAACTGCAAAGCTTATCCAAAGTGATTGCCGAAATCGCCAAGATTGACGGCGGTTTGGTGGTGCTGGGCGTTTCCGAGATCGAGAACGAGCAGGTGTTGCTGGATTTGGCCGCCACAGAACTTCTGAAACCGTATCATTTGTCGGTCTGCCATCACGAGTCGCCCGACCGTCGTGGTGTGGATGTGGCTTTCTTCTACGATGCGTCACGGTTCAAGATTTTGAGTACCAAGGCTTTCCCAACGATTGTCCCAAACAACCCCGATTTCATCACCCGCGACCAATGGCTGATGACGGGGGTGCTGGATGGCATTGACACGCTGGACATTGTCGTCAACCACTGGCCTTCCAAGTCGGGCGGTGAGAAAAGAAGTCTGCCCGGACGTATGGCCGCCGGTCAGCTCGGCCGTCAGATCGCGGATTCCGTGCTGCAATCCCGTCCCAACGCGAAGTTCATTTACATGGGCGACCTGAACGACAACCCGACGTCCAAGTGCATCTTGGCGGAGATGAACACGAAGACCAAACCCGAGAAACTCACGCAGTACGACCTCTACAACCCGATGTGGAAACTTTTCCGCGACGGACTGGGCTCCTACGCCTACCGCGACTCCTGGGAGATGCTTGATAACGTCATCATCTCCGGCGGCCTCGTGAATGCGAAGCCAGGCACCTACAAATTCCGTTCCGCCCATATCTTCCGAAAAGACTTCCTGTTTACGAAAACGGGCTCCTACATGGACTATCCGTATCGAACCTTCGCGGGTGGCAACTACCAGGGCGGATACAGCGACCACTTGCCGGTGTATATTGTGCTGACGCGATGAAGGACGATGATACGATGATACGATGATGAAATAATTCATAGAGCAGCCCTGAAAGGGCAAGTTTTAATAAGCCCATATAAGCGAAGCGCAGTGTGGGGTGAATGTGAAAGAATAAAAACAACATCAATAATATGAAACGACTGGTTATTATTCCGACTTATAAGGAGAAAGAGAACATTGAGAACATCATCCGGGCAATTTATGACCTGATTGATGTCCATATTTTAATTATAGACGACAATTCTCCGGACGGCACTGCGGACATTGTGAAGTCGCTGATTCCGGAGTTTGAGGGACGTCTGTTCATTGAGGAACGTTCGGGCAAACTCGGTCTGGGAACCGCTTACATCCACGGATTCAAGTGGGGATTGGCGCGTGGCTACGACTATATGTTCGAAATGGACGCTGATTTCTCGCACGACCCGCACGACCTGCAACGGTTGTATGACGCGTGCGAGACGCAGAACGCCGATGTGGCCATCGGTTCCCGTTACTGTCAGGGAGTCAATGTGTTGAATTGGCCGATGGGGCGTCTGCTGATGTCCTACTACGGCTCCGCGTATGTGCGCACCGTTTTGGGCGTGCCCGCGAAAGACACCACTGCCGGCTTCATCTGCTACCGCGCCGATGTCCTCAACGCCATCGATTTCGACAAGATCAAACATATCGGCTATGGTTTCCAGATTGAGATGAAGTTCACCGCTTGGAAACTCGGTTTCAAGATTGTGGAGGTTCCGATCATCTTCAAGGACAGAACGTTGGGTGTCTCCAAAATGAGCTCCGGCATCTTTCGTGAAGCCATCTTCGGCGTCATCGGTCTCAAAATCCGTAGCTGGTTCCGCAAATGGGAACGCGTCGATAACCGCGCGAAGCTTCAATAACCCATAACCCATAACCCATAACCATTACAAGAATGGAATACTTTGTGGCAAAAACGTTCGCCGGTCTGGAGACGGAACTTTTGAAGGAGCTGCACGCTTTGGGCGCCAAGAATTGCGAGAAGCTCAGTCGTGCCGTGGCTTTCGAGGGCGACATGGAGATGCTGTATCGGGCGAATTACTACTGCCGCACCGCTTTGCGCATATTGTGGCGGCAAAAACGGTTCACCTTTAAGAACAACCGCCAGTTTTACGATCAGATTTTCGATTTTCCCGCCGAAGAGTACCTTTCCCCGGACGGGACGTTGGCCGTCCACGCCACGATTGTCGACACCATTTTCAGTACGCCGTTGTACGCCTCCGTGTTGGCCAAAGACGCGATTTGCGACCGTTTCAGAGACCGTTACGAGCGTCGTCCATCGGTGGACAAGGAGTACCCTGACGTGCAGTTCCATCTGCATATCTACAAGGACGAGGCGCAGCTGTTCATGGACAGTTCCGGCGAGTCGTTGCACAAGCGCGGGTACAAGGTGCGCAACCATCCTGCCCCGCTGAACGAGGTGGTGGCCGCCGCCATGATCATGAAGAGCGGATGGAAAGGCGACTGCGATTTCATCGACCCGATGTGCGGGGGCGCGACCCTTCTCGTCGAGGCGGCCATGCAGGCGCTGAACATCCCCGCAGGCTTCTACCGTCGCGAATACGGCTTCTACCAATGGAAGAATTTCGACCGCCAGCTTTGGAAGAAGGTGCGTGATGAAGCGGATATCAAGGATGATGTGGACATTAACTTTTACGGTTCCGATATCGACGGACGATTTCTGGATATTGCGCGCGCCAATGTCCAGAAAGCCCGTTTATTGGATTTCATCATCCTGGAGAGGCAGGATATGCGGCACAGTGCGCCGGAGAATATCCCCTCGGTGGTGATGATGAACCCGCCATATGGAGAACGGCTTTCCGTCGATGACATCAACACCTTGTATCAGGAAATCGGAGACACGCTGAAAAAACGCTATGCGGGATGCAAGGCGTTTATTATCAGTTCGGATATGGAAGCCCTGAAGCATATTGGATTGAAACCCGCCCATAAGTGGCCGATGTTGAACGGTTCGCTGGAGTGCGTGTTCCAGGAATATGAACTTTTCTCAGGAGACAGAAAGCAACATGTCATTCAGAAAAAACAACGTGTATGAGGCGTAAACTGTTCATAGTAGCCCTGTTGTTGTCTGGATGCCTATGTGTGCATGCGCAGAGCAAATACAGCAACGAGTTCCTCTCGTTGGGCTTAGGTGCGCGTGGTCTGGGCATGGCGAACACGATGTGCGCCCTGACCGATGACGTGACCTCCGCCTACTGGAATCCCGCCGGGTTGACCCGCATGGACAAGCGTTACCAGCTGGCTCTGATGCACGCCGAATATTTCGCAGGCATTGCCAAGTATGATTATGGTGGCATCGGTTTCAAGATAGACTCCTGTCAGTCGGTGGCTTTCTCCTATATCCGTTTCGGGGTCGATAACATCATGAACACCACGCAGCTCATTGACGACCAAGGAAATGTGGATTACGACAGGATCACCTATTTTTCGGCGGCCGACAACGCTTTCCTGTTGAGCTACGCCTATGCATTTCCGCAAGTTCCGGGCCTTTCGTTGGGCGCGAATGCCAAAGTCGTGCACCGCAAGATCGGAAAGTTCGCCCGTTCGTGGGGCTTCGGACTGGATTTCGGCTTGATGTACAACCGCAAGGGCTGGCAGGCCGGGGTGATGCTGCGCGACGGTACCTCCACGTTCAACGCTTGGCGTTACTCGCTGACGGATGACGTGATCGCCGTGTTTGAGCAGACGGGTAACGAGATTCCCGAGAACGATCTGGAGCTGACGGTTCCGGCGCTGCTTTTGGGTGGCGGCAAGACGGTCCACTTCGGGAAAGGATTTCACGGAACGTTCGCTCTGGGGTTGGATTTCACCTTTGACGGAAAACGTAATTCGCTGGTTAGAAGCAATGTGTTGAGTATGGATCCTCATTTCGGAATGGAATTCGACTACAAGAAAATCGTGGCGTTGCGTGCGGGTATCGGTAATTTCCAACAGGAACCTGATTTTGACGGTAAGCGGAAAACCACCTTGCAGATTAACTTCGGCGTGGGTGTCTGCATAAAGAATATTGTAACGATAGACTATGCGTTCACCGATCTCGGAAATTTGTCCATCGCCCAGTATTCTCATGTGTTTTCCCTTAAGGTAGGTATTGATAAATTCAAAAAATAGCATTATGCCAGATAATAAAATAAAAATCCAAAAATTCCCTTTTTCGGATGCGCAGTTCAAGCAGCGGCTGAAGGCGGACACCACTTTCAATTATACGGCGGCAGAGGAGTTGGAGATGTGCAAAACGGTTCTGGGTTGCATCGATCTGACCACGCTGGAAGGTTCTGACACCAAAGAGAAGGTCACTAAGTTGTGCGAAACAGCGAAAGGTTTCCGTGACGATGCGAAAGGGATTCCCTCCACCGCATCGGTATGCGTCTATTCGCCGTTTGTGGCATTGGCGAAGGACCGGCTGCAGGATACGTTCATCCATGTGGCGTCTGTCGCCGGCGGTTTTCCCGCAGGTCAGCTGCCCATCAACTTGAAGGTGGCGGAAGTGGAGTATGCCGTCGCCCAAGGTGCGGACGAAATCGACATGGTGATTTCGCGGGGTGCTTTCTTAGAGGGCGATTATCAGCGGGTGTATGATGAAATCCGCGCTATCCGGAAGGCATGTCCGAAACAGAAACTGAAGGTGATTTTGGAGACGGGCGAGTTGCAGACCCCGCAGAACATTTTCCGAGCCTCGCAGTTGGCCATCTATGCGGGTGCTGATTTCCTGAAGACCTCCACGGGGAAAATCGCTGTGAATGCCACCCCGGAAGCTTTCTGGGTGATGATGTTCGCCATCCGGCAGCATTTCCAGGAAACAGGGGTGAAAGTGGGCATCAAAGTTGCCGGCGGCGTGTCGGAATTGACACAGGCATACACCTATTTGCATATTTGGAAGCACAATATGGGCAAGGAATGGGCCGTGCCGGAACTCTTCCGAGTGGGCACCAGCCGCCTAGCCAATAAGGTTTTCGAAAAAATTCAAGATTTTTTTGTATAAGTGTTGGATTATAAAGAAATTATTGTATTTTTGCAGCCCGAAAAATTAAGTATCAAACTTTAAACAAATTAAGATTATGACTAAAGCAGAAATCGTTAATGAAATTTCCAATCGTACTGGTTATGAGAAGAATAGCGTTCAAACTATCGTTGAAGCTTTCATGGATTCAGTGAAGAAGAACATGGTGAACGGTGAAAACGTTTATCTGAGAAGTTTCGGTAGTTTCATCGTAAAACACAGAGCCGAGAAGACCGCTCGCAATATTTCCAAGAATGAGACGATCACCATCAAGGCTCACAATATTCCGGCTTTCAAACCTTGCAAGGATTTCGTCGAAGCTGTTAAGAAAAACACGAAGTAATCATATAATTCAATTCAATTTATTATGCCTAGCGGAAAAAAACGTAAACGTGCGAAAATGAACACGCACAAACGCAAAAAAAGATTGAGAAAGAACAGACATAAATCAAGATAGTTCTTTCTGCGTTGCAAAATGAAAACTAAATGATTTTAACGAGTCATTTAGTTTTCTTTCTTTATAGACTATGGAGAATAATCAAGCAGAAATCACAAAAGAAATCATCATCACTTCTCATACCAATGAGGTTCAGGTGGCTTTGCTGGAGGATAAGAAGTTGATGGAAATTCATACCGAGAAATCATCGGCGCAGTTTTCTGTCGGAGATATCTATTTGGGCAAGGTGAAGAAGATTATGCCCGGTTTGAATGCGGCTTTTGTGGATGTGGGGAGTGAAAGGGAGGCTTTTTTGCATTATCTCGACCTCGGCCTGCATGGCCGCACTATCAATGCGTTTGTAAGTCAGGCGATCACGACCGGCAAACGCAGTATCAGTCGTGTACAATATTTAGAGGAGATTCCTAAAAACGGGAAGATCAGCGATGTGTTGACCTCCGGTCAGCAGATCATGGTGCAGGTGGCCAAGGAGCCCATTTCCACCAAGGGCCCGCGTATCACCACGGAGATTTCCTTTGCGGGCCGTTATCTCGTGCTGGTGCCGTTCGGCGACAAGGTGTCCGTCTCGCAGAAAATCAAAAGCAGCGAAGAACGGAAACGCCTGCGCACCGCCGTCCAAAGCATACGCCCGCGCAACTTCGGCATCATCATCCGCACCGTGGCTGAAAACAAGTCGGTGGAGGAACTCTCCGCCGACCTCGACATGCTCCGTTACCGTTGGGACACGACCGTGGAAAACCTGTTCGCCTCCAAGGCCCCGCTGCGCCTCGCCCAAGAGGAAAACCGCGTGGCTTCCCTGCTGCGCGACTTCCTCAACGACTCGTTCCACGCCATCTACGTCGATACGCCTGAAATGTTCACGGAAGTCAAGAACTACCTGCACGTGCATGCGCCCGAGCAGGAGGAAATCGTCAGCCTTTACAACGAAAAACGCCCCATCTTCGACTATTTCAACGTGGCCAAGCAGATCAAGGGGTCGTTCGGCAAAGTGGTGACCGTGAAGAACGGCGTGTATCTGATTATCGAACACACCGAAGCGATGCACGTGATTGACGTCAACAGCGGAAACCGTGTGAAATCCTCCCAGACTCCTGAGCAGAACGCCTTGAACACCAATATGATAGCGGCGCAAGAAATTGCCCGTCAGCTGCGTCTCCGGGATATGGGCGGCATCATCACCATCGACTTCGTGGATTTGCACGATCCCGCCAACAAGAATACGCTCAACAAGGCGATGGCCGAGTTCATGCGCAACGACAAAGCCAAACATACCATACTGCCTCTCAATAAGTTCGGACTGATCCAGATTACGCGGCAGCGTGTGCGGCAGGCTACCATTATTGAGAACACGGAGGTTTGTCCCACCTGTAAAGGGACTGGCAAGATTAAGCCGCCGATTGTCATTGAAGACGAGATTGCCAATGCACTCGACTTCCTTTTCCAGAAGCAGCACGAACCGAAGATCACGGTGGTCACACATCCGTTCGTATATGCTTATCTGACAAAGGGTTTCCCTTCCATCCGGATGAAATGGTGTTTCCAATACAAGAAGAATATCCGGATTGTGTCTAACCAAAGCAGCCGTCTGACGGAGGTGCATTATATGAACGAGCACAACGAGGATATCATCCTTTGGAACGAACCTGCAAGAGAATAACGATGGAGATACCATCTGAGATAATAATGAAAATAGAGCGTTTCTGTGCCTATCAGGAACGGTGTGAAAATGACGTGAGGAAAAAGCTCACGTCATTTCGTTTGTCGGGGAGCCAGGAAGATGCCATAATAAAATCGTTGCGTGAGAACAATTTTCTGAGCGACGAGCGTTTTGTGGAGGCTTTCGTGCGCAGTAAGGTGAAAGCCGGCTGGGGAGTGCAGAAGATCGTGGCGGCGTTGCGCGCGAAACGTATCCCGGCGGAACTCATCGACCAAGCCTGTGCGCAAATCCCTGCGGATGATTATCAAGGGAAATTGCACGATGCCATCGCCAAATGGCGCCGCTCGCATCCCGACGAAGCGGCCAAGAGTCCGAAACTGGTCCGGCACCTGCTGTCGAAAGGGTTTAGGGTGGAGGAGGCTCTGGAAGCAGTTAGCAGTTAGTAGTTAGCAGTTAGTGACGGGCGACCCCAATTCCCCTTCTATTGTAGAAGGGGTGGCCGTAGGCCGGGGTAATATAAATAATATATTCCTTGAGCAGCCCCGGTAGGGGCAAGAGCTCGGTAGGGGCACGGATGATGAAATGGTGATGAATGGACGATGAAAAATGATGAACAAACGATGAAGGAACGATGAATAAGAAAACGATAACGATTATTACGGCGGCGGTGTTGGCTGTCGCAGTGGTGGCGGTGAGTTTCGCCACCAAGGGGAAATCCGGGGCGCAGGCGGAGTTCGCCCGTGCGGAGAAAACGGTCGCCGTGGTGCCGGACGGGGCGCTCGAGGTCCCGACATTCACCCGCTCGCGGGAGCATTCGCAGCAGATTGCGCACAAAGCCTATACGGTGGATTACAACGAGGAGTGGCGATTGGCGAACTGGGTGGCCTATTCGTTGACGAGCGAGCAGACCAAAGGCCCGGTGGAGCGTTACAACAAATTCGATGCCGACCCGCAGGTGAAGGGCGCGACCGCTCAGTGGTGGGATTACAAGCACACGAAGTATGACCGCGGCCATTTGGTGCCCGCTGGCGACATGAAGTGGGACGAGACCGCCATGCGCGAGTGCTTTTACCTCAGCAACATCTGTCCTCAGGACCACACCTTCAACGAAGGTGACTGGAACTATCTGGAGAACCGTGTGCGCGGCTGGGCCAATTTCTACGGCAAGGTCTATGTGGCTTGCGGCCCGATAGTGTCGCAGCATCCCGAGGTGATAGGGGAGAACAGCATCGCGGTCCCCGACTCTTTCTACAAAGTGGTGCTCTGCGACATGCGCGGCACCTGGAAAGCCGTCGGATTCGTATGTCCCAACGATCCCACTCACCACAATCTGAACCATTATTGTCGTACCGTCGATTACGTGGAAAGCCTCACGGGCATCGACTTTTTCCCGCTACTCCCCGATGATGAGGAGAACCGCGCCGAGTCGGAGATTGACTGGGAAGCATGGAGGATTCGTAAATAGCTATTGACTATTCGATTTTGTCAATAACTAAAAGCCATCAGCTAATAGAAAAAAATGTACCTTTGCCACCGAATTTTTGAATTATGGACAAATTGATAAAAATCTATTGTGCTAATATTGATTCCAAGGTGGAAGTCCCTTGTGGCATCACCCTGCAGGAGTTTGTCGATCTTTTCAAGGTGAAAAACAACACGGAAATCCCATTTCTCGGGGCTCTGGTCAACAATAAAGAACGCGACATGTCGTTCCGCATCACCAAGCCTGCGCAGATCCAGTTTTTCGACTATTACAGCTCTTACGGGCGTAACGGCTATATGCGCTCGCTCTTCTTCCTGCTGTTCCATGCGGTTGACAAACTGCTTCCCAAAGAGGTGAAACTCTGCATAAAACACTCCATTTCCGGCGGTCGCTACTGCACGTTAGAGCATCTCGACGGCCCGGTTACCGAGCAGTTGGCCAACAAGCTGTTCCTCTTCATGAAGGATACCGTGCAACGCGACCTCCCCTTCGTACACGAGGAGATGCTCACTTCCGACGCTATCAAGGCGTTCCAGGAACACGGACTGGAGGACAAGTACGAGTTCTTCAAGAACCGCGACCGCATCTACACCTCTGTTTATCACTTGGACGACAGCATCAATTACTATTACGGTTTTCTGGTGCCCTCCACAGGCTGTCTAACGACCTTTGGATTAGAGAAATACGAGGAGGGGCTGCTGCTGAAGCTGCCCTCCAAGAAGAATATCAAGGTGATGGCGAAGACGCGCACCTATCCGAAACTTTTCTCCGTCTATAAGATAGACAAGGAGTGGGTGGCCTCCATGGGGGTGCCGTATGTCTCTGACCTGAACAAATACACTAATGCCAAACAGATGGTCCAGGCCGGTGTTTTGGTGGCGGAGGCTTACCAAGAGAAACATTTGGCGCGGGTGGCCGACATGATTTACCAGAACGGGAATGTGAAGATGGTGCTGATCAGCGGGCCGTCGAGTTCAGGAAAGACCACCTCCTGCCGCAGATTGTCTGTGCAGCTGGCTGTATTAGGCTACTATCCGGTGCAGATTTCCGTCGATGACTTCTTCGTGGAACGTGACGACACCCCGAAGGACGAGAACGGTGAGTTCGACTTCGAGGACCTGCACGCCATCGACCTGCCGCTCTTCAACAACACGCTGAAACGGCTGTTAGCGGGCGAACAGGTGGAAATCCCCACTTTCAACTTCGCGTTGGGCAAGAAGGAGTGGAACGGCAACACGTTGCAGTTGCGCAAGAACTCCATCCTCGTCATTGAGGGCATCCACTGTCTGAATCCCGAGCTGACCGCCCAAGTGCCTGACGATGTGAAATTCAAGATCTTCGTCTCTGCACTGACCTCCCTGTCGTTGGACCGCCAGAATCCGATTCCGACCTCCGACAACCGTCTGATTCGCAGAATTGTGCGTGACTTCAACTACCGCGGTTATTCGGCGGTCGATACGATACGCCGTTGGCCGAGTGTGCGTCGCGGAGAGGAGAAGAACATCTTCCCGTTCCAGGAGAACGCCGATGTGATGATCAACACATCGTTGGTGTTCGAGTTGTCGGTGTTGAAGCCTTTCGCACTGCCAATCCTGCACGCCGTGCCCGAGACGGCACCGGAGTATGCGGAGGCTCAACGGCTGATCAAGTTGCTGATGTTCTTCAAGACCATCCCTGAACTCTCCCTGCCCGGCACCTCCATTCTTCGCGAGTTCTTGGGCGGCAGTAAATTCACCTACTGATGATTACGCTGATCGGTTCCGGCAATGTGGCCACCTGGATGGCGCAGCGGCTGCAAGGGTCGTCGCGTTTCCCGATTACGCAGGTCTATAGCCGCACGTTGGAGAACGCCCGCGTTTTGGCCGACCTGTGCAGCGCGGAAGCCATAGACAATATCAAGGAATTGAATCCTGACAATCAGGTGTTTGTCTTTGCGTTAGCGGACAAGGCATACGACGAGATACTGCCGCAGTTGCCGTTTACGCTGCCGATGGCCTTTATGACTTCGGGTACGGTTTCTTGCCAGTGCCTGAAGGATTATGCCGACTGTTACGGGGTGATTTATCCGTTGCAGACATTTTCCAAGTCGCAGGATATGAGTGGGTTGGAAGTGCCTCTCTGTTTAGAATCAGACTTTGTGGGAAATCAAAAGCCCCTAATGTGGGAACTCGCTCAGGAATTGTCGCCGACTTGTTACGAAGTTTCCGAGTCGCAGCGCGCGCAGATGCACGTGGCGGCGGTCTTCGCCTGCAACTTCAGCAACGCGATGTATCAAATTGCGTATAAGTTACTGAAGGAAAAAGGGTTGCCGTTTGAGATTCTGTTGCCGTTGTTGCGCCAGACCGTCGAGAAGGTGTCGCAGATGACCCCTGCGGAGGCGCAGACGGGTCCGGCCGCGCGTGGCGACGAGAACGTGATGCGGAAGCAGATGGAGTCGCTGGAGGATGAGCGGCTGAGGAAGATTTACCGGATGATGTCGGAGGTGATTATCAATGCTGAATGCTGAATGCTGAATGCTGAATGCTGAATGCTGAATGATGAATGATGAATGATGAATGATGAATGATGAATAGGGGCGTATTGCATACGTCCCGTAATATGTAGGGGCGATATTATTCGCCCTGTTTCTTTTGGGTTTGGAGAATGATCTTTTTGCCGTCCCATAAAGTGCATCCGAACAGATAGCACGCATTTCCGTCTTTGATTTTCAGTGTTTTACGTAATTTTTCCACCGAGAGCGGGAAGTTGCGTACGGCGATGCTGGCGTTGGCGAGGTGCGACAGTTCCTTGGTCGTTTTGCGCGGGTGGAACTCGTGGACGGCTTCGATGCGGAAGACGCGGCCGGGGAAATCCTCGTGGAGTTCGTCGGCGGTGAACAGGTTCGTGTTCTTCGCCAGTTTCGCGATTTGGAATTGTTGCGACAGGGCGTTGAAGATGCCGGCCTTCATCACGGCGGCGTTGGGTTCGTAGAGATAGGCGCCCAATTCGGTGGCGATGCGGGGTGGGGTGGTGCGTTCGGTTTGCAGGGTGGTTTCAACGCGGGAGATCGCGTTTTTGCCAATATCGACGGCCACGATCGTCGGGACGCGATTTATCGCGTCCGTTGTTTCGTTTAACAAATCCGTTCCATCCGCGATTATGTCCGTTTCTGGATTTGAATTGCGGACGCGATAAATCGTGTCTGAATTGCGGACGCGATAAATCGCGTCCCTACGGTGAATATCGTTAACAGGGAAATTGTCACGGGATAACAAAAACACCACCTCCTTGCATTCGCCCTCCACGGCAACCACGTGTACGGCGTACGTCTCGGGTAAATCCCGCAATGTCTGGAAGATGTCGATCATCGGGGACATCTTGACCATCAACGTGTTACAGCGTTCCAGCAGGGCGGATTTCCATTCGGGGAGGTTGGGGGTGCAGTCGGCGAGGGAAACCACGCGCCGCCCGTGCGTGTCGCGGCGGGACGGGTCAAGGTAGATTGTATCTATGGGTCCGATGGTGGCGAGGTTGTCCTCCATCGTGCCGTTGACGATATTAACATTGTTGATATCCAATACTTTGCAGTTGTGTTGAAAAAGTTCGCAGAGCTCTTCCTGCGGTTCCACGTACCAACCCTTGTCGAACTTCCGGGCGAGGGCGACGGTATCGACCCCGAACCCGCCGCTGAAGTCCGCGAACGATTCCCCTTCGACCAGGGAGGCTTTATATTCAGCCGTTTGCGACGACGAACACTGCTCCATGGAAATCTTTTTCGGATAGAGGATGCCCTCGGTGGCGTACCAGTCGGGCAGCTTCTCCTTGGCCTTCTGCCGTCCGGTGATCTGCTGCAGCGCCACGGCCATATCGACCTGCGGGTCCTTGGAGTGGTGCAGGGCGAGGTGGGTCACGTCGTCGGAGGCGTGGCCGGAGATGTACTGCCAAGTGACTTCGTTAATGTTCATTATCATCAATCATCTAATCATCTAATCACCTAATCATCGCATTCTCGCATCCTCTGTCCACACACTTACTCCTCCTCCTGATAATACACCTTATAGTACTTCCCGCGCTCGTCCTCGCCTTGTTCCACGTGGTCGCGGTTGCCGTCGATGATGATCTGGATCTTGCGGTCGAGGCGGATGACGCGCTTGTAGGAGCGTTGCTGGCGGCGGAAGGCGTAGTCGGAGATGTCGAAGCTGTCGTCGATCACCACGTCGTTTTCCTCCTCGAAGCTCCGTTTGTACTGGCGGAAGCTCTCGATGACCTCGGGCTGTTCGATGACCTCGTTGGCGAACTCTTCCATCTCGAAGGTGTCGTTCTCCTTGAAGAACTCTAATGAGCGGTTCAGCAGGTCGATTTGGTCGGCCTTGGAGACCTCGAACTGCTCGGGCAGTGCCTTGGTGACGAAGTTCTTGGCCATGGTCATCGCGTTCTGCGTGTTCGCGTAGCCGTCCTTGCGCTGCCGCACGTGCAGGAAGTCGTCCATCCAGTACTGCGCCTCGATGCCGCGGTTGGTGTTATCGACCACGGCCACCACGTAGCCGTTCTCGCGTTCCTTGTTGAAGATGAGGCAGCCCTTGTCGAGCTTCTTGATGTTGATGCCCTGCTCGCTTTCGAGGTTGAAGTTTCCGTCCTCGTGCAGCACCCGCAGGAACGTGTCCTTGTTCTCCGACTTGAACAGCCCGACGGCGTCCACGGTGTCGCCATCCACGATGCAGTCGCGGAAATAGACCGTGTAGAACTCCCCGCCCTTGATTTTCGGGTGGGAGCTCTGCTCGTAGAGGTGTTTGGCGAGGTTCACCGACTGCTCGTGGAGCGAGTCGGGGTCGTCGAAGATCCTTGACGCCGCGCCATAGACCACGTTGAACTCGATGCCGCTGTCGTGGTAGAGTTCGAAGAGTTCTTCGGAGGAGAAGGAATTAACAAAATAGTTGATTAGAATATTTTTGAGACCATCATTCAATTCTAATAAAGAAGTCGACAATTGAAGACCCTCTTCTGCGACCTTATTGCCGACAAAATGTAATCCGCATTTTTCTATTGTAGAATTTAAATATGTTATTCTCATATATCAGTTTTTTTTCTGTTCAGATAAGCTTTGAATTTGTTATAGACAAGAGACTTTTGATTATCTAACAAAGCTTGTAATTCAGATATTAACTTCTTTCTGTTTTTTGAATCAATCGTTTTTTCATTTGATAGTGTGGATATGACAATCTCAAATTCAGAACCATTACCCTTTTTGGCATAGTCAGAAAAACCTAAACATGCCGTAAACGAGCCTTTTTCGCCCTTATAATTATAATTAAACAAAGCATCTACACTCCATAATATCAATGAATTATGAAACTTTGTTTCTTTCATGAAAAATGTTTGCCCTAAGGAGTCTCCTGAGATAATGATTCTTTTCATTTTTTTCATCCAATCGATGCCTTCAGGCAATACTTCACATAAATCATCGGGCTTTATGGAAATATCTTTAATATCTTTGCATGTAATAACATCATTATCTTGCATTTTTGTTGTTAAGCGATAGAAAAACGCAAACCTTTCTGAGTTTTCAAACTCTGAAAACAAAATCTGTTTTGGCTTGTTTTTCTTTGACATGATGTTATTGTCTTTGAATTGGCCAATTTTGACATTGACAATATGTTCAGCCAATTCTTTTGTTTCAGGTGCAGTGTGCTTAATAATTACTCGACCTCTCCCGTTGTCATTAATAAACTCAACCGTAGCCGTAAATACATTGGTTTGCTCATACCAAGCCTTGTTTATGTCATTTCTTTGAATTGTAAAGTCTGTTTTTATATGATTTGGATTGTTGTCAACATTTACAAATCGGATTGGACCCTGTAATTTACAAGTTGGTATGTGCTTTTTTATGAAATTCTCAACGTCAACTGGCAAATTGTTAATCGAGGATAAATTAACATTGTTTTCCCAGACGATCTCCCTTGAAATAGTTTTAAAACTATCCTCTCTGTACCTATATGCATCTGCAAGTTCATCAAATTCCTTTGGGCTTAATAAAAGCGTTTGAAGTATCGGTGTTGTATAATCTTTTCCTTGGTTTAATGTGAAAATACCTCTTTCTCTAAGTATACGATTGATTTCTGCCGTAGAGATAAATTGTTGGTTAGCAAAACCGCGGATAGATTCACCAAACGGGATAAAACACTTAATATCTTTATGATCTTGTCTCATAATTAATAAACACTTAATTGATTATGATAATTCACGACAGAAACAGTTTTTGCAAAATCAATGTCCTCAAAGCCTTGTTTGGCCAAGGAAGCAGTATTTTTATGCTCTAAATCGTTATAATCAGGGAAACCTATGATTACCTCTCCTGTTAAATGTTTGGACATATCTTTTGCTAATCCCATCAAACGCATAAAACTATTTTGATCAAAGCCATCTATACTTCCTACAAAAAACGTTACCTCATTAGGATTGTTGTTGTTCTCAAGTCTAATAGGAATCACACTTGAATTGATGTATTCCACAGGTAGAATCGTTCCATTATCAGTGCGGTTTATAGGGTTTATGTTTTGTCCAGTTGACGGATAAAAGAAAGAGTAATTGTATTTATTTAATGCTTTAATATAACTAATCAAATCAAATATAAATGCAACATGTTTATTATCCACAATATATATGGTTCTGTCCATTGTCACATCTATTCTCGCATTGGCAATTACACTAATTAAATCATCATTTGAATCTTTTTGATTGTTGAGCCAAAATAACACGCCAACATCATTGATGGAACTGAATTGATTATGGACCTCTAACACTTGATTTTTCTGCTCGGAAGTATCGAAACAATCAACAGTGTTAACAAGATCTTCAAAAAACTCCTTGAAAAGACTAGTTGGACTATTGGGATACTTTTCCGTTTTATATTTAGATGAAATAATAATGTTATTCAATTGCCCGTCTATAAGTGGACTTATATATGAATACAAGAAGTCTATTCCATGAGTGTGTACAGGTTTCCCTTCTTTGTTTTTGTGTTCTTCGTTCTGCTTGGAGCAATTGATTTGAATACCCTTGGCAGGATTATCCCAACCAATAACAGACAAAAACCTTTCAACAACATTTTCGCCGTATTCACCAATTTTTTTTGACCATTCTCCCATAATAAATCAAATTATATTGTTTAACTAATACTCGATCCCTATAATTAATATTCCCATTTTGTTTTTTGCAAACTCTTTAGTAATCTGATGGATATTATAAGATCATCATCATACATTTATCTTGGCCCTAAAAATTTGTCGCCATCCAGATGTATCATATGGTCGGGCATATTAGCAAGCCAGACCTCTGTTTCCCAAGCTAATTCAGAAGAGAACTTTTTATAGGTTTGAAAATCAAGGAATGCGGTTACAAAGATTTTCCCAGCAGAGACATCTTTTGTCATTACTGATATTTCTTGTATGCGCTTTGGATCCATTGGCCCTACTGATGTTACTGCTTCTATGAAATAAAGCCAATTTTTATCAGCACGGTATAGAACTATATCAGGCATCTTATCATGGAGAGTGATTCTAAAACCCAACTCGATTAGACGTTTTTCTCTTTTAACAAGGTCTTTCTGTATGGTGTCCCCCACATAAAGACATTCTGCATTTGGAGCAAATCGAGGAGCAAAATTCTCGATAATAGCTTTTTGTAATTGATTGTGCTTACCTGTACTAAAAGTAAAGTCCATACCGTTGATTTTTACAGGCATCTTCACCATCTCTTTTTTCGAGGCGTAAATGTCTATCAAACTTGCATGATTTGCCTTGAACTTTTGCAGCGGTTTGTCACTATTGTTGATTTCTCGCAAAATATCGAGAAATTCTGCCGTGAGTCGCCAACGGTAGTTTGGACTATTAGTGGCTTTAGCGTTATCTTCCACGATAGCAGCAGTACGAAAGTGGTGTAATGCTTGTTTGCGGAAAGTCTCACGAGAATTTTCGGCATAGTGTACATCATAATTCTCATTTGCAAATGCTATTATATCATGTATTCTCAACCACTTATTCGATGCTTCAGCCCAACTTGTGTGTGTTTTAAGATCAGCCATGCCGAGAATTGTAAGAACACAAATATCCGCTTGCTGTCTTTTGGGCATCCCAAGGCTTTCGAGTAGTTTCCTTACTTGTTCTATTTTATCCATCTGTCAATGATTATATTGCAATTATGTTCGGTTAATTCCATTCCAATTAGTTCGCGCCCCATTTGCTGAATGATTTCCTTTGAAGGTACTGGCATCAAATTAATCTCAGTTGAATTAACCTGTGTTGAACCGTTTAGAATTCTGTAGTAGGAATCATAGAGTGTTGAATTCAAAAGAACGAAAAGGCCATAAGCTAATTCAGGATTGCCACACTTAATATAGTTGATTTTGTTCTGGGTGCTTATATACCTATATTTTTCATGCTCTGCTTTCAAGTAAATCCCACATTGTAGACGGCGTTTCTCCTCCTTAGATGTAAATCGCTTTACAAATACATAGTCTGTGTTTTCTTGTAAATAGCCCTTCCTATCAGTCACAATGTGTTCTGCTTTCCGCCCAACTGGCCACGACACACGCCCATTGCGTATATGCTGTGAATAGAAAAGAGGGTAAGAACCGTTCTCTTCATTGTCTCGTAATACTTCACGAGTTCGGAAATCAACGAGGATACCCGTGCGCATTTTCAAGTCATCAGACTCTAAAGTATATGCTTGCCTGTTCACCCTTGAAAGAATATTTGCTTCTTCTTCGTTTGTGACAAGAAAAACAAATTGATTAGGTGCAACGATCGTATCATATTCGACATTAATGTATTGAACATTCAAAAAATCAGAAGATTTAGAAGAGGATATGTTAATGAATCTTGGTCTGTCTTTTGTCTTTTTGATTTTAATAATCATAGTTTCCTGTAAGACCGATTCCCCGTCAAAAACTTTGTCGCGGCTGTCGAAGATATGAATGTTGGTGATAACGCAATTGTGGAATAAAAAATTTCGAAAGCGTTCAAAATAAGCACCGGAAGTCCATGAACGTGGTATGATGTACACCAATTCTTCCCCGTATTTTAAGTTGTTAATACTCATTGACCAAAAGAGAAAATACAAGTTTGGAGCCCCATAGCATACCTCAGACATCGCCTTTGCTTCAGGTGCATTTTTTGCAATTTTTAGATATGGAGGGTTGCCGATTATCATATCATAGTGCTCAGCATTTACCTTTTGTGCGTCAGTTTTAGAAAAGTGTTGAGACAGCAGATAGTTTTCAACTCTGATTTCGTATTGTATGCCTAAACCGTTCTTCAAATTTTCCAGATTACTCGTTAGAGTAGGCAAAACTTTTGTGTCGTTTTCATAACAGACAACCATGATTTCACCCTCATAACCACTTGTCCTGAGTCTTTCAACTAAAGCTACTGTCAGCAAGCCTGTCCCAGCACCAGCGTCAAGAAGTCGAAGTTTAGTCTTGGAAAAATCAATCGTAAACAATGAGGCCATGAATTCCGCTGTTTTTTTCGATGTAAAAAACTGACCGTATTTCTTCCTTTCTTCCTTTGGAATTGTCTCAACAAAGTCGGAAGTTAGATTATATGCACTATTTAGAAATGTCATGTGTGAATTTATTCAATCTTTATAAACTCATAGGCACAAGTCCCAACTTGTTAATACTTTCGTTAGCTTTTTGCAAAGCCTCATGAACTTCAATCACTTCGGTATAGTCCCAATACTTGATATCTTTTTTGATATCATCCAAAGATTCCACTTCTTTCCGTATCTTCTCAATTTGCTCAGCGTCAGAAATTGCGACAATACCTTGCACGGCCTTGTTGTTTTTGGCTTTCATCAGATTAAGGATAAGGCTGTCTATAGAGCCGGAGGTTTGTACCTCGAAGACGTAGATGATTCTGCCCATGTTGCCGATGGAGACTTCCCATACGGCATCCACTCTTGCGCCATTAGCTACGTTGACTTCTGTGGTGGCTTTGAATCCCAGACACTCACCGATATCCTTGATCTTGTCGCGAATATCATTATGAACAAATCTTGACTCTTTCTTGTTTTTAGGTGCTTCTACTACATCTACCGTTACAGGTTCGTCAATGTCTTTTTGAACTTCCTGCCAAATAAAATAATCAAGGGCAATCAAGTTTTCCAAATCGTTATAGCCATTACTTTTGGCAAACGCAAGCATCTTCTTACCACAATCGGATAGGTATGTGTACATTTTGCCGTCCATTGCCGAATCATATTTCGGTGTGTTTGGAATTTCAAGAATAGAAAAACCGTTTTTGACTTTGTTGTTCCAAAGAATGCATTCATCGGGAAATGCTTTGTTCAGGATTTCGCTCATTATACCCGGGCCAACACCCTTAATCTTTTGGCGGAATTCGTCCCATCGCTTTGCCAGAGGATCATTACCATAGAGTAAATTGGCGAACTGCGAACGAATCAGATCTAAACCATTCGTCCCTATCAGGCTGTCTATTTTGTAGTGTTTATTGCCCCACATGCCCAAAGCCCATAAAGGGGAAAGTAAGTTATATGCATCATTAGCCGTCATGTTCAGAAGCCGACGTTTGTCAAACTTCTGCATTTCCTTAGAGAGAGCTTCACGTTCTGCTAATTCTTCTGTTGCTTTTTCTTGATGGGCAGTTAGCCATTGGTGGTATTGCTTCAGATATAATAAGTATTTCTTTTCGTTCATTTGTTACAAGTATTAAATCATTGATCAGACAATATGTTATTTGCTCAATAGGATAATGACATATTCTCAAAGTGCAAAAGTACGATTTTTTTTATTGTGAAAAATGCTTTTAACACGAAACGTAATCTTTTGTCGAATGTGATAGTTTTGTGTCATAATTAGAGGAGATACCTGCTATATTCGAAGATTACTAATTGCAATTCTCTCGAAAAACGCTCCTTTTTGTTGCACTTTTTTCTTAGAAATATAGTTCTGAGGTTCAGAATATAATGAAATTTGGAAGAAGAGCCTTTCTTCGCTTTGGCTTACCCAGTTTTTGCTACAAATATGCAGGGAACTTTCACCCCAATCCTCCTTCCGTCCCTGTCCCAGCAAGCGACGTATTCGTCGCGCCGCCACCCAACCATCCACACGAAGCTCAGCTGGATTGTTGCGAGGCCAACTCGCCGGCAAGGGCATTCAGCGAGACACACTCCTCGCGTGTGATCCGTTTGGAGAAGGGGTCTTCAGTGGTGGCCTCCGTCATGAAAAGCATTTTTCCTTGGCTGCATGCGTCGAGGAAGCCTCCTGAGGGCTTGTAGTAGTTTGAGAAGCCGTTCGGAACGAGTTGGATGACTGGCAACCCTTCGCGCAAGGCGACCTCTAGCACCATCTTCTCCCATGGGCTGATAAAAGGGCCAATCAACACAGCACCTTGCCTTGCCATTACTATGCAATGGTTCATGTAGTTCCGCCGCTCGGTCTCCGTCCACTTGCTTCTGACATGTACGGCACTAAGAGGATAATCCAGTAAATGCAGGTTGCCCACGGTGGAGAACGTATGCCCTCCAAATCTGACATTCCGTAGTACGGCAAAACAGTCAGAGTGCTGCCGTTTCATCATCAATCGGCGGGGATTGTCCCACACATAGTTGATCATGTTCTGCAACTGCCCAGCATGGCGCAGAATCCTGTCATGGTATCCTTTCTCCCATAGCGGTTTTAAAGGCTTCGCGCCGGGAGGCGTTGGTAGCAGGGCGTTATAGGCTTTCGTACAACCCACCATAAATTCTCTCACCACATCTCCCACGGAGATGTCCATCTCCTCTCTCACAAAGATGATTCCGTGGAAGTGGTCGGGCATAAGTTGGGCGGCTATCAACGAAATGTTGCGCTGGCACTTCTCGCCTGTGCGCTCACTTTTCTTCGCGGCAAATTGTTTCTGCAAGGTGGGAATGTCTTTCCAACACTGCAAAACCTTTTCTCCAAGCAGGGTGGGGCGGATGAATGCGGCTTCAGGATAGTCGCCTTCCAGTGTGCCCAATATCGGGAGACGCCCTTCTGTGCATAATGTGATCATGTAGATGCACCGCCCGTGGTAGTCGTTTTGAAGGCAGCGGCGGTGTGCCTTCGGCAGAGGTCTTTTGTCTTTAGGTTTCATAAGTTTTTCTTTTGTTTCAAGGTGCAAAAGTAGCAATAATTTGCTTTGGCTCGGCAGGGCGAAAACTTTCACTCGGCGCGACGAATACGTCGCTTGCAGGGACAGGGAACCGCCAACTACTAACTCCTAACTCCTAACTCCTAACCGCTTGCTCCATCTTCCCCAGCCAATGATACGCCGCCTTGAACGTCGGGATGTTGTGGATGCTGCAGACCAGCTTGTGGTTGGCCTCCTTGAGCTGCACCACCGGGTGGTTCGCCTGCATGAACAAAAGGAACTTGCCGAATTCGTCGGATTGGAAGTAGGGGGAGTGCGAGTTGCCGGTGAAGTAGCCGTGGAAGACCTTCTTCTTCAAAACAATTTTCTCGAAATGGAGGTCGGCGGCGAGCATCCGCAACGGGATGGTCTGCATTAGCTCCTCGGTTTCGCGCGGCATCGGACCAAAAATGTCGGTGATCTTCTTGCGGAAATCCTCCAGCTTCTGCGGATCCCGGATGGATTCCAGCTCCTTGTAGAGGTTCATGCGCTCGGTGACGTTGGAGATGTACGTGGAGGGGAACAGCGCCTCGATGTCGGTTTCCAACGAGCACTCCCGGCGCAACAACGCGCTGTTGTCGGCCATCTGCAGGTCGCCAAGACCCTCGTCGCCGGCGTCTTTCATCTCCTGGATGGCCTCGTTGAGGATTTTCTGGTACATGTCGTAGCCCATCTCGTTGATGAAGCCGCTCTGGTCGGCACCGAGGATGTCGCCGGCACCGCGGATGTCCAAGTCGCGTAGGGCAATATGGATGCCGCTGCCGATGTCGCTGAACTGCTCGATGGCTTGCAACCGCTTGCGAGCCTGGTCGTTGAGGGTGTCCCACGGCTTGATGAAGAGGTAGCAGTAGGCCTTCTGGTTGTTGCGGCCCACGCGCCCGCGCAGCTGGTGCAGCACGTTCAGCGCGAAGTTCTGCGCGTCGTTGATGATCATCGTGTTGGCGTTCACGATGTCCAAGCCGGACTCCACAATGGTGGTGGAAACCAGCACGTCGTACTCGCCGTTGATGAACTGCGTCATGATCTTTTCGAGTTGGTCGCCCTCCATCTGACCGTGCCCAATGGCTACTCGCGCCTTCGGAACCAATCGTTGAATTAATCCTGCTAATTCTTTGATATTCTGGATTTTGTTATGGATAACAAACACCTGTCCGCCACGATTCAGCTCGAACTGGATGGCATCGCGCATGATGTCTTCGTCGAAGACGTGCACCTGCGTGTCGATGGGCTGGCGGTTGGGCGGGGGAGTGGTGATCACGGAGATGTCGCGGGCTCCGATGAGCGAGAACTGCAGCGTGCGCGGGATGGGCGTCGCCGACATGGTGAGGGTGTCGATGGTGGTGCGCATCTCGCGGATCTTCTCCTTCGCGGCCACCCCGAACTTCTGCTCCTCGTCGATGATGAGCAATCCCAAATCCTTGAAAACCACATCTTTGCTCAAAATCCGGTGCGTGCCGATGAGGATATCGACTTTGCCCTCTTTCACGCTCTTCAGCGTCTCCTTGATCTCTTTCGTGCTTTTGAACCGGTTGATATACGCGATGTTACACGGCATATTGGCCAAACGCTCGCTGAAGGTGTAGTAGTGCTGCATGGAGAGCACGGTGGTGGGCACCAGAACGGCCACCTGTTTGCTGTCGCACACGGCCTTGAACGCCGCCCGGATGGCGATTTCGGTCTTGCCGAAGCCTACATCGCCGCAGATGAGGCGGTCCATCGGATGGTCGCTTTCCATGTCGGCCTTCACCTCGGCCAAGGTCTTGATCTGGTCGGGGGTGTCTTCGTAGATGAACGACGATTCCAGCGTGCTTTGCAGGAAGTTGTCGGGCGAGAAGGCGAACCCTTTCTTGGCCTTGCGCTCGGAGTAGAGCTTGATCAGGTCAATGGCTAACTCCTTGACCCGCTTCTTGGTACGCTCCTTGAGCTTCTCCCAGCTGCCGGAGCTGAGTCGGTGGATGGTCGGCGGGGTGCCCTCCTTGCCGACGTATTTGCTGATTTTGTGCAGCGCGTGGATGCTCAGGTAGAGCGTGTCGCCGTCTTTGTAGCTGATTTTGATGACCTCCTGCGTGCTGTCGCCCATCTGCATCTTCTGCAACCCCTCATACACGCCGATGCCGTGGTCGATGTGAGTAACATAATCGCCGGGCTGCAAATCGTATATCTCTCTGAGTGTCAGGGCTTCGCTCTTCTTGTAACGATCGCGCAAAACCATCCGCTGGAACTTGTTCCAGAACTGGTGGTCGGTATAGAGCGCGATTTTGTGGTCTGCGTCGGTGAATCCCTCGTGTAGCACCTCGCGCAACGGCGTGTAGAGCTGTTCGATCTTGTATGCGGCGTCGTTTTGACGGTTGTACTTGCCGAGGATGTCGAGCATCACCTTGTAGAGACGGTCGAGCTGCGACTGCGTCTCCGACAGAAAGTAGTTCTGGATACCATGTTCCAGATTCCCAATCCATTCCAGCAGCAAGTAGTCGAAACTCTTGTCGAAGTCGTGCTGCGGCTGCATGTTGAAGTCCAACGAAAGGGCAGGGGAATCGATTTCTTTGGTGTTGACATATACCCGCTGGAAATTCGCCACCTCTTTCAGGAAGGTTTTCTTGCTGATGATGGGAATCTCGTCAGCGGTAAAATATTCATTATCAACGATATCCTGATAAGCTGTATGGATGGTGGAGGCGATGTTGTCGGCGTGCATCTGCCACACAACGGTTGTTTCGGGCAGCACGGAGAAGAGCGGCACGCGCTCGCCATCGCCGGACTCCTTTTGCGAAATCGGGGTCATGATGTAAATCTGATCCACCTCTCGCACAGAGAGTTGCGTCTCGGGGTTGAAGAAACGGATGGAGTCGATGCGGTCGCCTTCGAACTCGATACGGATGGGATATTCCTCGGAATAGGAGAAAATGTCGAAGATGTTACCGCGCCATGCGAACTGTCCGGGTTCATAGACGAAGTCCTCGGGCAGGTATTCCAATTCGTAGAGTTTGTTGAGGAAATCGTCGGTGAGGATTTCCTCGCCACGCTTCACGGAGAAGGATTTCCGGTCGATATAGTCCTGGGTGACCACGGTTTCAGCGACACCTTCGGGGTAGGAGACGAGGATGAGCGGTTGTGCGCTGGGCATCGAAAGTTTGTGGAGGATTTCGGCGCGGAGTTTCACATTGGAGGAGTCTGTCTCGCTCCAGCGGCTGTTGCGCTTGTAGGACGACGGCAGGTAGAGTACCCGCTTGTCCTGCAGGGTGTTACTGCGGTCGTGGAGCAGCACCTCCATATCGCTGTAGAAGAAAGCGGCCTCCTCGCTGTCGCGGAAGACGAACAGTTGGAGATTGGGGATTTGTTCGGCCACGGGGGCCGCGATGAAGGCGAGTGCGGAGCCTTTTACGCCATTTATGGCAATAACCGAATCAGAGGCATTCGCGTTCAATGACTTCGCAAGTGCCTCAGATTCAGATTGATAATATTTATTCTTAAGATTGTTTAGGGTCATAACCAAAAAGTTGGCAAAAGTACGAAAAATTGGCTTTTGGCTGTTAGCTTTTGGTCGGCCACGATATTCGTCAGTTGTAGGTATGCCGCAATGCTACAGTTCTACTCCAAATCGTATTCATTCTACATTCTTCATTATTTTGTATCTTTGCCGCTCAAAATTCACCGACTATGAGCAGAGGTTTTGTCAAAGAGGGCGACCAGGAAGAGGTCCCGATGCTGACCCCGAGGGCGTTTCTACCTCCCGGAGTGGAGAACTTCGTCACCACCGCCGGACTGGAGGCGTTGAAGCAGGAGCGCGAGGAGATTCTGCAGGAGCGCAAGCAGTACGAAGGGGTGGATAACAACGACGCCCGCGTGAACAACAACTACCTGACGGGCAAGCTCCGTCTGCTGGAGGAGCGTATCCATTCCGCCCGCGTGCTCGACTACGACCCGCAACGCCAGAATGACGTGGCCTTCGGGGCGACCATCAAGTTCAAGAATCTGAAAAACAACCAGATAGCGCAATATCAAATTGTCGGGGTGGATGAGGCCAACATCATGCAAGGAAAGATTTCGTTTCTCTCGCCGCTCAGCAAAGTGCTGATGAACAAGAAAGTAGGGGAGACCGTCACGTTCAAGACCCCGGCCGGAGAGGTGGGGATGGAGATTCTCGGGATTGAATAGGGAATAAAAAACGCGCCATATTAGCGCGCTTTCCTATTGGTTCAAAACTTTTTAGTATTCGTCCTCGTTGAAGAAAAAGTCTTCCTTGGAGGGATAGTCAGGCCAAATGTCTTCGATTGAATCGTAGGTTTCGCCCTCGTCATCAATTTCCTGCAGGTTTTCAATGACTTCCATCGGCGCGCCGGAACGGATGGCATAGTCCAACAGTTCGTCGCGTGTCGCCGGCCAAGGAGCGTCTTCTAATCGTGTGGCTAATTCTAATGTCCAATACATAGTTTTGACTTTTTTAAATGGTTTATTTTTGAGGGCGCAAAAGTATAATATAAAATTGAAAAAGTCAACTATTTTGAAAAAAATTATTTCTCTGATTGATAGAGAGTTTCAAAAATTTTTTCTTTTTTGTGGAAAAAGCGTGCCAAAATAAAGAAGAAATCGGACAGTCGATTCAGCAAAACCTGCACCTTTTGATAGGCTTCATCTTCCTCCATCAGCGCCACCACATACCGTTCCGCCCGGCGGCATACGGTTCGGCACACATGGGTGTCAGCAATCAGCCGGTTCCCTTGCGGCAGGATGAATCCCCGCATGGGTTCCAGTTCCGCACTCAGAAGATCGATTTCGTGCTCAAGTTCCCGGGTGAACTCGTCCAGTCGCTCCACTTTCCAATATTTCTCCCAGTTCTTCACAGGGGTGGCCAACATGCCCCCGACCACGAACAATTCGTTTTGCACTTTTGTCAGAAATTCGTTCGGATTTTGCGAAATCACGACCCCTATGAAGCTGTTCAACTCGTCAACTGTACCGTATGCATGCAGTAACAAGCTGTTCTTTGATATACGTGAACCATCTGATAATGAGGTGGTTCCATGGTCTCCGGTCTTTGTATAAATTTTCATTGCTTTTTTTTTGCAAAAATAGAAAAAAATTGTATTTTTGCAGCCGCAAAAGCAAGGGTAATGTCTCCTTAGCTCAGTTGGTAGAGCAATTGACTCTTAATCAATGGGTCCAGGGTTCGAGTCCCTGAGGGGACACAAAAAAACGGTCAGGAATGGCCGTTTTTTTTTATGCCTCCTGGTTTGCTATACAATAGTGATTCCATGTGCTTGTCTGTATTCGTAATTTGTGTACCTTTGCCGCAAATTTTTGAATATGTCAGAAAAAGCCCCTTCCGAGCCGGTGAAGATGCCCGGCAAATATGAACTGATTGAGGAGTTGTCGAAATATTTCCCACAGGAGAACAGTTCCACCATCGTGGCTGTGGGGGACGATGCCTCTGTGGTGGAACCAGATGGCAATCAAATGGTCACCTCCTCGAAAGTTTTCGTCGAGAATGTCCATTTCGATCTGACCTATTTCCCCTTGCGTCATCTGGGATACAAGCTCTCCACCATCGCCTTTTCGGACGTGCTCGCCATGAATGCTGCGCCGTCGCAGCTGATGGTCAACATCGCTGTCTCTGACCGCTTCGACCTCAAGATGGTGCACGAGATCCTGAGCGGCGTGGCGGCCTGTTGCGAGACGGTACACGCTGATCTCGTGGGACTCGACCTTACCACTTCGCCCCGCGAGCTGGTGATTTCCATGACGGCGATAGGGGAGTGCGCCCCCGCACAGCTGTGTACCCGCAAGGGCGCGGCGGAAAACGAACTTATCTGTGTGTCAGGGGATTTCGCGGCGGCATATACCGGACTTCTCCTCCTCGAACGTGAAAAGAAGGTCTTCGAGAAGAATCCCGGAACACAACCCGACTTCACGGGCAAGGATTACCTCCTGCGCCGTCAGCTGAAGCCCGAACCGCGCATCGACATCATTGAGAATCTGCGCCGTGAAGAAATCCAGCCTACCGCAATGGCCAACGTCAGCGAAGGTCTGGCCACCTCCATCATACAGATTTGCAAGGCCTCTCACAAAGGGTGCGTCCTGTTCGAGGAGAAATTGCCGATGACGGAACTTACCTTCGTGACCCTCAAGGACTTGGATATTGTTCATACCGTGGCGGCCCTCAACGGCGGCGACGACTACGAGCTGATGTTCACCATCAAACAGTCGGATTTCGAGAAAATCAAGAAAGTGGAGAATGTTTCCATCATTGGCTATATAAAAGAGGAATCTGCCGGCTATCAGCTGATCACTGGTGACAACGTGCAGGTGCCGCTGAAAGCGCAGGGATTCAATTCATAATTCATAATTCATAATGCATAATGCATAATGAAGAATGTAGAATGATGTTTTGTATGGTATTCTCCTCGAACCTCAACTTACAGCCTTCTAACCTCATAACCAATAACCTCAAATCCTATAACCCTCAATAACCAATAACCAATAACCCATAACCATTACAAATGAATAGCAAACGACAATTCCAAATAGGTAACGTTACCATAGGCGGTAATGCTCCTGTAGTGGTGCAGTCGATGACGAACACCGACACCGCCGATGTGGCCGCATCCGTGGCGCAGTGCAAGCGGATGATTGATGCGGGGGCGCAGATGGTGCGTCTCACCGTGCCTTCCCTGAAGGAGGTGGAACCGCTGAAGGCCATCCAGAATCAGTTGAAATCAGACGGTTATGGGAGTGTTCCGCTCATTGCCGACGTGCATTTCAACCCCAAAGTCGCTGAAGCCGTGGCCACCTTCATGGACAAGGTTAGGGTGAACCCCGGCAACTTCACGGACAAGCGTAACTTCTCGCAACTCGACCTTTCCGAGAGCGAATATGCTGCGCAGGTGGAGCGTATGGCTTTGAGAGCCAAGCCGTTGTTCGAGATTTGCAAACAGCATGATACAGCGGTGCGCATCGGCATCAACCACGGCTCACTCTGTGACCGCATTGTCAGTCGCTACGGAAACACCCCCGAGGCGATGGTGCAGTCGGCCTTCGAATGGTTGGAAATCTGTGAACAGTATGATTTTCATAAGGTGGTGATTTCCATGAAGTCGAGCAATGTGCTGACGATGATGACGGCCACCAAACTCCTTCACGACAGCATGTTGCAACGGAATATGTCCTATCCGCTGCATCTTGGTGTCACTGAGGCGGGCAACGACCGCGAGGGTAGGGTGAAATCGGCGGCGGGCATTGGCGCGCTGTTGCTGATGGGTATTGGCGACACCATCCGCGTCTCCCTCACCGAACCGCCCGAGAATGAGTCTCCGTTTGCGCATACACTCATACAAGCGATTGGAAATCTTGATGTTAAGAATCTCAATATCCAGAATGGAACCCTAACTTACAGCGATAACGAGCCCGACGAAATCCGATGGATGTGTCGTGCGGCCGCAGTCACAGGTTATGCACATTTCCTGTACGGCCTCAAAAACCTCCAGCTGCAGAATCCGCATTTTACACCAAATCAACTTGCTGATTTGGAGTCTCTTGTCATGCAGGCCTGCCGCATCAAAATCCTGAACACGGAATTTGTGGCGTGTCCCTCCTGTGGGCGCACGCAATACGACATCCAGTCAGTGTTTTCGGCGGTGAAACAGCGTTTCGCTGGCTATCCCGGACTCAAGATCGGCGTCATGGGCTGCATTGTCAACGGTCCCGGCGAGATGGCCGACGCCGACTACGGCATCGTGGGTGCCTCCAATGGCCTCGTCTGCGTCTATGAGGGCAAGAAACGCGTTTCGGAACCCATGCTGCCTGATGCCGCGATGGATATTCTTGAAAAATTGATAGATAATTGATAATTGATAATTGATAATTGATAATTGATAATTGATAATTGATAATGAGGGAGTAGGTACATACTCTAATTTCTGATCACTAATCACCAATCACCTGCTTCAATAACCCATAACCCATAACCAATAACCATTATGTTTATTCTCGGAATAGAATCCTCCTGCGACGACACCTCGGCGGCGGTGATTGAGAACAACGTCATCCTGTCGAACGTGATTGCCGGTCAAAAAATACATGCGGAATACGGCGGGGTGGTGCCGGAGTTGGCCTCCCGTGCGCACCAGCAGAACATCATCCCCGTGATCGATACGGCGTTGAAACGTGCTGGCGTCGCTAAGGAACAGCTGTCGGCCATCGCCTTCACCAACGGTCCTGGACTTCTTGGCTCGCTGTTGGTCGGCAACTCCTTTGCCAAGTCGATGGCCTACACGTTGGGCATCCCGCTTGTGCAGGTCAATCACCTGCAGGCGCACGTGTTGGCGCACTTTCTCGACAAACCCGGCGAGACCAAACCGAAGCCGCAGTTCCCGTTCCTTTGCCTTACTGTCTCCGGTGGACACACGCTGCTGTTGCAGGTCAACGACTACTTCGACATGACCAAGCTCGGCGGCACTATCGACGATGCGGCGGGCGAGGCTTTCGACAAGGCAGCCAAGATCTTGGGACTGCCATATCCCGGCGGTCCGGTCATCGACAAATATGCCAAAGAGGGAGACCCGAAGCGCTTCCAGTTCGCCATCTCGCACCTGCCCGGACTGGACTATAGTTTCAGCGGTCTTAAGACTTCGTTTCTCTATTTCGTGCGTGACCAGCTCAAGGAAAACCCGAACTTCATTGAGGAAAACATTCACGATTTGGCGGCTTCGATGCAATATGCCATTGTCAAGTCATTGACCGACAAGGTGAAGAAGGCTTTCAAGGAGTGTGACTGTAAGGATTTGGTGCTGGCGGGCGGAGTGTCGGCGAATTCCGGTTTGCGCGAAGCCATGACCGATTTGGCACGCCGTTACCACCGCAACATCTTCCTCCCGCCCTTGGACCTCACCACCGACAATGCCGCGATGGTGGCGGTCTGTGGCTATTTCAAGTACCAGAAAGGCGAGTTTGTGGGGTACGATGTTGCCCCGTACAGTAGCCAGGCATAGCAGGGACGTATCGCATACGTCCCTACGCAATTGAAATCGTTTTAGCGTTTCATTTTTTTTTGTATATTTGCGGGCTTTTTTTTGAAATTTAATACATTCTGATATGAGAAAATTTTCTTTACTCGGTTTATTACTGATCATAGTGGGTCAATTGGCAGCACAGCGGGTTTCCGAAAGCCAGGCTACACAGGTTTGCCAGCGTTTCCTGATGGACAAACATCGTTCAACAGGGACGGAAAACATCAAGTTGGCCGATGTCTATACACAAACGAACGGCGATGCGGCGTTGTACCGCTTCCAGCTCCCGGATGTGGGTTTTGTCATCGTATCTGCTTCTATGACAACGCCTCCGGTTCTGGCATACTCTTTCAAAAACAGTTTCGAGCTGATTCCTCCGGTGGAGGGGCTTTTCGATCTTTACAAAAAAGAGATTGCGTATGCGGAGAAAGAGCGTTGGGATGCCAAGCCGAAAGCTGCTGCCGCATGGGCTCGTTATCTTGCCGAGGATTTTTCCCCTCAAAAAGACGCCTCCAATGAAGTGGGACCTTTGTTGACCACCTTGTGGAACCAGAACAAGTTTTACAACACCTATTGTCCTTGGGATGCGGCTTCCGGATCGTATTACGACTATCGTGTGCCGAATGGATGCGTGGCTTTGGCCTGTGCCCAGATTCTGAATTATTATCGCTATCCGGAACACGGCTACGGCTCATCCACGTATATTCCCCAGGGTTACCCTCGTCAGACGGTGAATTTCGGACAGAGCCATTATAATTATGATGCCATGTGCAATGTGCCGACCAGTTACGCCAATGAGATTGCCAAGCTGGCGTACCATTTCGGTGTGGCTATCCAGATGGCATACGGCGTTGACGGTTCTGGTGCCAATTCGGACAAGGCAAAAGAAAAACTGGTCAACACCTTCAAATACGATCAGAACATCGCTTCTTATTACAGAAGCCTTTATCTGGACACTATGGTTACGGAGTATATACAGATCCTCAAAAACGAGTTTGACCATCGCAGGGTAGTCTATTATTCCGGTTGTTCTGAAGATTTCAGCAACTGCCATGCCTACGTTCTGGATGGTTACGACGATGAAGACCGTTTCTCGATCAATTATGGCTGGGGCGGTTCATCAAACGGTTTTTATGCCATAGACAACTTTGTTGCGGGACCTATGCATTTGGATTATGGGGCCGAAGCGTTGATTAACATTATCCCGTCAGCGGCGGTAGAAGACACTTATTGTCAAGGTCATCAGCGTAATACGGCCAGTTTCGGCTATGTGGCGGACGGTTCTCCGACGGTGAAGCCCTACCAGTCAAATCCGGATTGTTCCTGGATGGTGGCCGTGCCGAGCGCCTCTGCCTATGAGTTCACCTTCGACCGTCTCGACTTGAACGAGGGAGATTATGTGACCATTTACAATGGCCCGACGGTGGAGAGCGGTGTGCGTGCGTCATTTACCGGTTCTGAGATTCCTACGGGCACCTATGAGGTTTATGCTGACAGTGTGCTGATCACCTTCGTGGGCAACACGAACAATACGGAACATTATGGATTCTTGATTTCGTATACTTCAGCCCTTCCTCCGCGCACGTGCCAGACGGTTACGAATATGCCCAATGTGTGGAACGCTGTCCTCTCCGACGGTTCTCAGGAGGGTGAAAAATACCTGCCTCAAACCAATTGCACTTGGAACCTCAGCCACAATTTCATTTCAGGATATGCTTTCGCTTTCCCGAAATTCAACCTCGGTTATGGGGATTTTGTGGATGTATACAACAATACCACGAATCCGCCGACCCTCTACAAGCGTTTCGACATCTATGATCAACCCGAGGGCGTCTATAATGTCCCATTCAAGCGTATGCGTGTGAATTTCGTGAGCGACAACTGGGATCAGAACGAGGGATTCTCGTTGGAATACTACGCTATCGATGCTGTGGAAGATTATAATGGAATTGAAGATCTCACGGTGTATCCGAATCCCGCCACCGATTATGTGAATGTGGAGTTTTCCAATCCGCAATCTGAAAAAGTCACCTTCCAGCTTTTGGATCTTACTGGCAAGATGCTGAAACAGTCAAGTTTGGACGGTGTGGTTGGTGCGAACCAGTACAGGTTTGGCATCCAAGGGGTTGCCAAGGGAATGTACCTTCTGGAGGTTGTTACCGCCAGCGGCAAAACCGTTCGTAAAATCACTGTCCAGTAGTCTGAACCGACTAGCCGAGAAGATGAAAAAACGGGTACTTATCGCCATGAGCGGCGGTATTGACAGCAGTGTCGCCGCCATGTTGTTGATGGAGCAGGGATATGAGCTGGTCGGCGTGACCTTCCGTACCTTCGACCAAATCACGGAGAGCTGCATCGCCCGTGAGAAGGGTTGTTGCTCCGTGGATGCCATCTTCGAGGCGAAACACCTGGCCGAGAAACTCGGCTTTGAACACCATATCCTTGACGTCCGCGACCTCTTCAAGAGAACGGTCATTCAGGATTTTATCGACCAATACCTGCAGTGCCGGACCCCGAATCCCTGCGTGCTCTGCAATCCCATCATCAAGTGGGGTAGGGTGTTGGAGATGGCCGACGAGCTGGACTGCGACTACATCGCCACTGGTCACTACGCCCGCATCGCGCAATCCGGTGACCGTTATTACCTCCAAAAAGGCGTTGACACCCAGAAAGATCAGACCTATTTCCTTTGGAAGTTGACCTCCGAAATGCTGCAGCGGACGTTGTTCCCGTTGGGCGGCCTCACCAAGACGGAAGTTCGGCGGATTGCGGCGGACCACGGCTTTGTGAAGCTGTCGCAGAAGAAGGAGAGTGAGGAGATTTGCTTCGTGACGGACGACGATTACCGTCATTTCCTGCAGGATGAAGTTCCCGATTTGGAGGAGCGCATGCCTGTCGGTGAGTTTGTGACCACCGAAGGAAAGGTGGTGGGCAAGCATCAAGGACTGTACAACTACACGGTAGGGCAGCGCAAGGGCTTGGGCATCGCGTTGGGTGAGCCTGCGTATGTGGTGGTCCTGCAGCCCGATACGAACCGCGTAGTGCTCGGCAAGCGGGAGGATCTGCAGCATACCCGCTGCGTCGTTTCCGGCTTGAATATGACGAAATACGCAGACTTTGAGGATGGGATGAAGGTGACCTGCCGTTCGCGTTACCGCAGTGCGGGCACGCCGGCCACGCTCCGCCATCTGGATAATACCTCCGTGGAAGTCCTGTTTGAGGAACCCGTTTTCGCGGTCACGCCCGGACAGAGCGCCGTCTTCTATGAGGGCGACGACTTGGTGGGCGGCGGAATCATCGAATCATAACCCGCAGTCATGGCCGAATCCCCGCTTTCCCTCAACGCATTAGAATACACTTTTCGGCATCTGCTGAAAGTCGCCTTCCCGCAGCTGGAAAACGAGCCTTTCCGTGTTGAGAAAGGCGATGGCACTATCACGGTTTTTGTGAAAGAGGTCAGGCTCGTCATGTATGCGATGAACCAGAAGGAATTTGACTTTTTCATTAAAGGACAATGGTGGCCCTTTTTGATGTTGGACAATGCCAAGCGGACGCAGGAAATTCCCATGGTTTTTGATGATGATGGCGTTGATGATGGCGTGGTCTATTCGGAAACAGATAGTTCCATTCAGATTCCATACGATATTCTAACACCGTCTTTTGTGCTGCTCTCGCGCTATGAGGAGTTCAATGTCTTTGCGTTGGGTTTGGTGGATTATGACAAGCACGACCGGATTCCGTTTGAGGGAACGTTGGCCTACAAATACGGCTTAGTGGAGATTCCGTTGGTGGATGAGTACGCGATGCTGCTCCGAGAGTGGCTGTGTTTCCATTTTCCGGACAGATTTGAGGCCGTTCCGCGCACGCCGCGCATCGTTCCCACGCACGACATTGACATCCTTTACCGTTTCAAGAGCCGTTTCCAGGCTTGGAAGTCCATTCTTGGAAGGGATTTGTTGATTAACCGTGACCTTAAGATGGCTCGAAAATCGCTGAAAGAGTACAAGAAGTGGAAATCCCATCCATATTGGGATCCTTATCTACGGGCGGCTGTAGAGATGTTGGAAAGGGAACAGGAACAACACTTGCATCCGATTTTCTTTGTAAAAGCAACAGAAAAGGGTCATCCGGATGCCACATACGACGTGAACGACCCGTTACTGCAGCATTTGATTTGGAATGTCACCTCCCGTGGCGGTCAGATCGGACTTCACGGAAGCTATCCTTCTGCAGAACATCTCCAATATCTCCACCAGGAGAAACAAAATCTCAGTGAATTGTGTGATAAGACAATAAGTGTCTCCCGCCAGCACTACCTCCGTACCTTTTTCTCGGATGATCCCAACTCGTTAGACTTGTGGCGGCAGGTGGGCATCACCGACGACTACACCCTCGGGTTCGCGGAACGCTGCGGTTTTCGTTGCGGCACCTGCCACCCGTACCCGCTCTACGACGTGCGCCACGACAAAGTCACGGACATCATCGAACACCCGCTCATCGTCATGGACGGCACCCTGTTCGACTACATGAAACTCTCCGTGGAAGAGGCTCACACCTTAACGCAACGGCTTAAACAACGCTGCCTTGACGTCGAGGGCGATTTTGTGTTCCTCTGGCACAACCACGCGACGACGCGGGAGTTTGAACCGTATTACGAGGGGGTGTATTTGCCGTTAATTCAGAATTAAGAATTAAGAATGAAGAATGGAAAAAGATACGGTCGAAAGACCATTCCCCCCTTTAGGGGGGATGCCCGCAGGGCAGGGGGGTGAAACAACTTCCTTGAGCAGCCCCATAGGGGCAAGAGCTCGGTAGCCAGGGGTGAGCGCAGCGAAACCCCTGGGACGAATGACGATGAATGATGCGATGATACGATGATACGATGAACGAACGATGAATGAATAATGAAAATATTACACGTTATATCAAATGAGAACGACCGTACACGTGTGGAACGCGTGACGAAATATATGCCGGAAGAATTTGAACACCAATTTGTCATGTCGGAAGAATTGGGTTCGGTGAAATGTCCGGTGGATGTCATCCACGCGCACCGTTGGTTCGGGTGCGGGCAGGCGGCGTGGAATTATGTTTCGGCGAATCCTGGACCCTACGTGGTGGATGTGGTGCAAAGCGACCTGGATGCGTACCATAAACTGTTCGTGTTCAACAAGAAAAGTGCGGAAAATATGCTGCAGGAAGCATCTCGTGTGATCTTCACGGCTCCGGCACAAGAGAATTTCCTGGCCCAGCATTTGGCCTCCAAAGTGGCGGACTCTGTTTTCGCGAAATCCATGTTGCTATATGAACCGTTGGATTCTTTCTGGCTCCACAATCTGCATATTCACCCGCCTACCGCATTGGTCCACATTAAGTTGTTGTGTGTCGGCGCGGCGGATTCCAATAGTCATTTGGATGCGGTGCATCATGCCATGAAAAAGCTGCAGCGCAGGAACTACGATGTCACCTTATCAACCGTGGAAAATTCTACAGACGAGGAATTACTTGGCATTTACCGCAATCATGATATTTTCTTGCTGTTGGATGAGAAAATGTCTTCCACACAGCGTTTTGCGCAAGCGTTGTCACAGGGACTGCCGGTGTTGTATGCCCCAAACGGCATTTGCGACGGCATCTTCAAAGAGGGACAGGCCGGTTACGCGGTCAACCCGAGGAGTGCCGACGACCTGGCGAAAACCATCCTCAATGTAAGTGATCTTTTCGGCACTATTGAGCAGCAAATCATGCGCCTGCACCCGCTGTGCCCGTTCGACAGCCGTGAACAGGCCTCGAATTATATCCATCTCTACGAAAACGCCACCCTGTAGGGACGTATCGCATACGTCCCTGTATCGCGGACGTCCCTGTATCGCGGACGTATGCGATACGTCCCTACTAGTTCTTCTTTACAATCGAGATGTAGGTGTAAATCGGGTAGTGGTCAGATACATCCAGGTCACGGCATACGGTGTATTGGAAATCGTTAAATTGCTTGTCATGAGCAATATAGTCGATTCGGTAGGAGGGGAAATCCTTGCCGATATAAGTGGTTCCGGTCCCTTTTCCGCTGCTTCGGAAGGAGTCTTTTAATCCATGCATGATTTTGTTGTAGCTGAAGGAGGCCGGAGAGTCGTTGAAGTCGCCACAAAGAATCACCGGATAGGGGCATTCACTGATATGCGCATGAACATCTTTGGCTTGTCTTTGTCGCAGCACGTAGGCCATGGAAATCTTGCTCGACAGCTTTTGGGCTTTATTATTGAAGGTGGAATCGTAGGCGCCCGCCCAAATGGCCTTGCCTGTCTCGTAGTCGGTACTGTCCAAGTGCATGGAGGTGAGGTGGATGTTGTAAACCCGAATTGTGTCGCTGTTGAAACGGATGTCCACATACATCGATTTGTTGCTGGAGGAGTCGGACGTCTCCACAAAACCGCCTCCCACGATGCGGTATTTGCTGAAAATCGCCATGCCGAACTGGTATCCTAATTTGTTTTTGTAGGGTAGCAGGATTTTATGCGTCCTTTCGTTGTCCTTGACGTTCAGTGCATTGATGATGGCTTCCGTGGAGTTGAATCCGGATTTCCCCGTTTTGTCGTAACTGTATTCTTGTATGCAGAGGATGTCAGGTTTCTCGTTTTGCAGGAATTGAATGACCCGGCGATTCATTGATTTTTGATCCGGGTTGTAGATGTTGAACGCCCGTGCATTGTAGCTCATCACTTTCAGACAGTTGGCGCAAACTTCGGGCTTTTCAATGCTTCGGAATTGGAAATGTTTGTCAATGTTGTTGACATTCAGTAAGATGAAGACTGCGGGAATTAACGCCCAAGTGAAATCCACCACCAGCCATATCACAGTGATAGCAAAGTTAAGAAGAAGAAGGTATGGAAACAACAGACCGCAATAGGCAATGGTGCTGGAAAATGAAGGCGGGAAGATTTTGGCCAGAAAAGAGAAAAACAACGCCACTGCGGACACGATGGTGACCACAATCAGCAGGAATTTCACCGCGGATTTCAGTCTGTTGCTTTTTTTCTTAGCCATTATTTTTGGGAATAGTGAAAAAGGAAGTCTTTCTCATCGGCAGACAGAGCATCGTATCCTTTTTTGGAGATTTTGTCCAGGATTTCGTCCACCCGCTCTTTTTCAGCCTGACGTTTGGCGTTGAACTCTTCGTCAGAAAGCGGACGGCCACTCTCTTTTGAAACGTAATACTTTGATTTAGAGTCGCTTTTCCCGCTTCTGCTGAACGGCCATTTCCAATCTCTCTGGCGGTCGGAGTTGTCGGTCATTTTATAGAAGACTTGTCCTCGATCCCCGCTGTTGTTATGCTTACGCCAAAGAAGGATGAGCAGGATGCCGAAGAGCATGCCGCCCAGATGCGCGAAGTGCGCCACACCGTCGGAGGTGCCCATGACCCCGTATAACAACTCGATGGCCCCATAAAACACCACAAACCATTTCGCTTTGATGGGGAAAAGGAAGTAGATGTAGATTGGGGAATTGGGGAACATCATGCCGAACGCCAATAGGACGCCGTAAACCGCACCGGAAGCGCCGATCAACACGAAGCTGTTCAAGTAGTTGTCTTGCAGTGAGATGGTGGCGGAAACCAGCTCGTTGAGCGATTCAGGACTGCGTTGGAGCACCCCATAGTTGTTTTGGAGCGCACTCTGCAGTTGAGGAATCGGGTTGTTTTCCACCAAGTGACGGTATGTGTCAATGGACGGTGCATCAAGGAACTGGTTGAAAAGGGCGATGGCAGGACCGATTTCTATAAAAGTGATGACATAATGCGTGAGGGCCGCCCCGATTCCGGTAATCAGGTAATAGATCAGGAATTTCTTGGTGCCCCAGTAGTTTTCCACCGCTGCGCCGAACATCCATAAAGCGAACATGTTGAAAAACAGATGCCCGAAATTGCCGTGCATGAACATGTAGGTGACGAACTGCCACGGGTGAAAATCGGGGGCGCTGATGTAGTGAAGTCCCAGCC
>Ga0310691_10000871_pt1 | contig 51285 bp, 31 predicted proteins | sample 176DNAGHGlowgp2_FD_203887 | JGI IMG/M metagenome (GOLD analysis project Ga0310691, IMG submission 203887) | Sheep rumen microbial communities from Palmerston North, Manawatu-Wanganui, New Zealand - 1766 DNA GHGlow gp2 (v2) (version 2) | ecosystem: Host-associated > Mammals > Digestive system >... | reverse complement strand
CCAACGTTCTCACGCCTGGCAACCATCAGCTGGCTATCATGGTGGACAATGGCAGCGGTGTTCCCAAGCAGCTTTATGCCAGCAGTCATGCCTATACCGAAGACACCCAGACAAACTGGAACGGGATTATAGGAAAGATAGAGCTCTCTACCGTCCCGTATGCTGCGGTATCACCGCAACCGCAAAAAATAGATCCGAACTTCAAGGACTTCCATATCGAGGGACAGCACTTCTATGCCAACGGGCACAAAATCTTTCTTCGTGGCAAGCACGATGCTTGTGTCTGGCCGCTGACAGGACATGTGGCGATGGATGTTGACTTATGGCGCAGCTACCTCGGCGACTGTGCTGCCTATGGCCTGAACCATGTGCGCTTCCACTCCTGGTGTCCCCCTGAGGCTGCTTTCGTCGCAGCAGACGAGCTGGGTATCATCCTGCAGCCGGAGCTGCCTTTCTGGGGTAGTTTCGATGAGAAGGATGACACGCTGATGACTTTTCTCCATAAAGAGGGCGAGAATATCCTGCGCTGGTATGGCCATCATCCGTCCTTCAGAATGTTTGCTTTGGGTAATGAACTTTGGGGCAGCATTGACAAAATGGCTGAATTCATCGAGGATTTCCGTAAGATAGCTCCAGACAAGGTCTATACCTTCGGCTCGAACTACTATCTCGGCTATCAGGGTGTGAAGCCGGGCATGGACTACTTCACTACCTGCCGTGTAGGCGGAGAGGGTTGGGGTAACTATAACACCCACACCCGGGGATCGTTCTCCTTTGCCGATGCGGCAGACGGTGGAATGATCAACCATTTCTATCCTAATATGATGATGAACTTTGAGGAAGGCTGTGCGCTGGCCTTCCCAGAAGGGAGCAACCAGACGAAGGCTGTTCCCGTCATCTCTCATGAGACGGCCCAGTTCCAGACTTATCCAGACTTCGATGAAATCAAGAAGTACACGGGCGTGCTCTATCCTTATAATATGGAAGTGTTCCGCTCCCGACTTGAGAAGGCAGGTATGCTGGATCAGGCGAAGGACTTCCACCAAGCCAGTGGCTTGTGGTCGCTTCAGCTCTACAAACAGGATATCGAGATGGATCTGCGTACGAAGAACATGGCAGGTTTCCAGCTTCTCGACCTGCAGGACTATCCCGGACAGGGTTCTGCCTATATCGGCATCCTCGATGCTTTCATGGATCCGAAGGGACTCTGTACGGAGAGGGAGTGGCGCCAGTGGTGTGCACCCGTAGTACCGCTGTTGGTAGCCGACCGTTACTGTTTTACCATCGAGGATGGCATCCATGCGTGGATCCAGGTCGCCAACTATAGTGGTGAGTCACTTAACGGCAAGACCCTCCGCTGGGAACTCACAGGGACGGAAAAGATCGCATCAGGCGAGATGAAGCTCCCTTCTACAGAAGGTCTCTTTACGGCCGGAGAGCTGAAGATAGACCTTAGCAGCCTTACTAAGCCTACGCAACTGCAGCTGTCGCTTGGCATCGATGATACCGAATATTACGGTGTGCCTTATCATAACACCTACGACCTCTGGGCCTTCCCTGCCTGGTGTGACCTAAGTAAGTTGGAGAGTATGATTACCGTTACGAATGTACTGGACGAGACAGCTGTCAATATGCTGGAGAAAGGCAAGAGCGTGCTGCTGATGCCAGAGGCTTCGGAACTGACGGTAGGTGGACTCTTCCAGACGGACTACTGGAACTACCGCATGTTCAAGACCATCTCCGAGAACAATAAGAAACCTGTCTCTCCGGGCACTTTGGGCATCCTTTGCAATCCTGAGCATCCCATCTTCCGAGGCTTCCCCACCCAGATGCACACCAATTGGCAGTGGTTCCCCGTCATCAAGGCAAGTCATCCGTTTATGCTCGACAATACAGGTAAGGACTACAGGCCCATCGTGCAGGTGATCGATAATATCGAGCGCAATCACAAGCTTGGACTGATCTTTGAGTTTCAGGTGGGGAAAGGTAAACTGCTCGTCTGTATGGCCGACCTTGAAGCTGCAACCTCTTATCCTGAGGGCCGTGCCTTCTACCGTAGTGTGCTGGAATATATGACCTCCGCAGACTTTGCTCCTCAGACGAAGATTACGCTTGAAGACTTCCAACGTCTCATGACCACGCCTGTCGTCGAGGGTAAGATAGGAGAGTTGAACAATATCTCACCGTATTAACTAATGAAAGGAAAAGAATGAAGACGTTTGAAGAATTAGGTGTCAGCGGAGCGATTCGCAAAGCGATTGAAGAGTTAGGATTTGTGCAGCCGATGCCTGTACAGGAAGAAGTGATTCCCTATCTGATTTCCCCAGAGGGCAGAGATGTCATTGCTCTGGCCCAGACGGGTACAGGAAAGACGGCAGCATTTGGTATTCCATTGTTGGAACGGATAGACACCTCCCGCAGGGTGCCCCAGGCCCTCGTGCTTTCACCCACCAGAGAGCTGTGTCTGCAGATTACGGACGATATCCGGGATTTCTCCAAATATATGGATGGTGTGCATGTGGAGGCCGTCTACGGTGGTGCATCGATAGAGCCGCAGATGCGTTCGTTAAAGAAGGGTGTGCAGATTATTGTGGCTACCCCAGGCCGTCTGCTGGACCTGAAGAATCGCGGTGTGGCCGATCTGAGTCAGGTGACGAACATCGTGCTCGACGAGGCCGATGAGATGCTGAACATGGGTTTCTCCGATAGTATCAACGAGATCTTCGAGTCACTCCCCGAGGTGCATGATACGTTGATGTTCTCGGCCACGATGAGCCGTGAGGTGGAGCGAATCGCCAAGAAATACCTGCACGACTATAAGGAAATCGTGGTGGGTAGTCGCAACGAGGGTGCGGAGAATGTGAACCATATCTATTATCTGGTGAACGCCAAGGATAAATACCTCGCCCTGAAGCGTATTGTGGACTTTTACCCTCGTATTTTCGCCATCATCTTCTGTCGTACGAAGATTGAGACGCAGGAGATAGCCGACAAACTCATCCGTGACGGCTACAATGCCGAGTCGCTGCATGGTGATCTCTCCCAGCAACAGCGTGACCTGACGATGCAGAAGTTCCGTAACCATCTGACGCAGTTGTTGGTGGCGACGGATGTAGCAGCCCGAGGACTGGATGTCGACGACCTGACACATGTCATCAACTTCGGACTGCCTGACGATATAGAGAACTACACGCACCGTAGTGGCCGTACAGGTCGTGCCGGCAAGAAAGGCACGAGTATCTCTATTGTCCACAGTCGTGAGAAGCACAAGATCCGCAACATCGAGAAGGAGATAGGCAAGGAGTTCGTGAAGGCGGAGATTCCGTCGGCAGAGGAGATCTGCAAGAAACAGCTCTACAAGGTGATGGACCAGATTGTGAAGACTGATGTCGACGATGAGGAGATCGCTCCTTTCATGAAGGACATCAACCGTTATTTTGAATATGTCGATAAGGAGGAACTGATCAAGAAGATCGTCTCTTTGGAGTTTGGCAAGTTCCTTGCTTACTATGCTGAGGCGCCAGAGATCGAGGCCGTCGTGCCTGATAAGAAGGAGAAGAAGCCCCAGAACGACAGACAGAAACTGCAGAACAAGGCCCAGAAGGGTTATCGCCGGCTATTCATCAACCTTGGCAAGCGCGATGGATTCTATCCTGGTGAGCTGATGCAGACGCTGAACCGCTTCGTGGGAGGTCGTCAGGAGGTGGGGCATATCGACCTGCTCGACACCATCTCCTACTTCGAGGTGCCTGAGAAGGATGCCAAGAAAGTGATGATCCAGCTGACGGGCATCCGCTATAAGGGTCGTACGGTGCGTTGCAACGATGCGGATAAGCAAGAGGTGAGCGATGCTCGCATCAGCTCACCCGAGCGTAAGCATCGTCGACCGAAGGTCAACGACTCCGAGGATAAGGCAGCAGCCAATAGCCAGAGTCAGAGAGACACATGGACGAAGCCTGCGAAAAGTGGCAAAAAGAAAAGCCAGCCCAAACATCAGAAGAAAGACGATTGGCTTTCCTTGATGGATGAGGGCTGGGCGATGCGTAAACCTCACAAGAAGAAATAGGATTCCTTAGCGAACTACTTCTGTAAATTCCGGCTTGGCACCTTCGGCCTTTCCTACGGTGACGTAGATGGTCGAGGTGGCCTCCTTGCCGTCGAAACCACGACTCTTCACGATGAACTTATAGTCATCGCTGTCGTCTGTCGTGCGTTTTCCAACGGTCTCAGGCGTGCCGAGGGGGAATTGGTAAGATGAGCAGGCTGCATCGAAGATGGCCTTATCGGCTTCTGTCACAGGCTGTTGCTCTGAGTAATCTGGCAGTAGGCTGACCGTTCCCTGCTTATAGGTGTTCTCTATCAGGAAGCGGTTGAGTTCCTTCTCTGCAGCGGCTATTCTGGCAGCACGCACACCATAGCCATTCATAATGGTAGCCTTGGGGAGCGCCTGCTTGAGGGCCTCCGTCGAAGTGTTCAGTCCGCCGCTGCCGAAGGTGCAGAAGGGCACGATGGTCTTGCCGGCGAAATCCTGCTCTTTGAGGAGTGAGGCGATAGGTGATGCGTAGACACCACCCCAGATGGGATAGCCAAGGAAGATTACGTTGTAGTCGGCCACGTTCGTCTTCAGGGGCTTCAAAGCGGGTGTCTCTCCTTTTTCCCGCTCCCGCTGATTACGCTGGATGGTCTCCTGGAAATTTCCTGAATAGGGATTGACGCACTCGATAGCCTCGATGTCGGCATCGAGTTGTTTCTGTAATTCTTCTGCGACGGCTTTCGTCGAGCCTGTCTCTGAATAGTAAAGCACGAGTTCCTTCTGTGCATAACCTGCGGTCATGCATGTCATCATTGCCATTGATAATAATAGTTTCTTCATATTCTTGTTACCATTGATTTCTGTGCAAAGGTAAGTGTTTTACTTTAGAAAAACAAATTTTACGGTACTTTTTTACTTTAGAGAGTTTATTCGCTAATAACACATCCTGTGTTGCACATTTAGTGTAATCAAAATGCTTTTGTATCATCTAAAATACAATATTTAATGACATATGACATAAACTAGAATCTATATGATTGATTACCAATAAAATACACTTAAACAGTTTTTCATATTAATGACATAAAAACGACATAGAAACGACATACTAATGACATAAAAATGGCATAAAAGCTACATAAATGAGGCGGAAAGGAGTCAGATGCGCTGGAGTTTACAGGCACTAAAGTGAAAGAAAGGTGATCACAAAGCAGCAGAAAGGATATAGTAAACCCCAAAATTCTCTGGAGAATTTGGAAGTTTACAGGCAGTAAAGTCCGAGTTTACTTAGCCTAAACTCCGAGTTTACTTAGCCCAAACCCCAGACATACAAGAACATAAGCTCAACCTTGGACTTTCCAAAACAATAGCTTGAGCTTCATGTCATTAGTATGTCATTTCTATGTCATTTTTATGTCATTTTTATGTCATTAAGTCGTACTTTAATAATCATTTAATTCATTGATATACAGTTATATAACGCGACATCTATGTCGAATGTCATTAAATTCGGCCAAAACTGATTATAAATTTCAGAAATCCGTTAAAATATACACATTTATTTTGAATTGGTAACATCAAAATTATATCAAATAAAATGTTTGCCTCCACGAGTTCGTCGAGCGAAAGACCATTATTCAGATACTCTTTGGCCTTTCGATGGTTTACATTGAAATAATTGCCGAAAGATTTGGAAGTTAAGAGAAAAATATCTATCTTTGCAGCGACTACGAAAAAATTCGTAACGAAAAAATGCGTAATATGGAGAATCCTTTTAAATTCGGCACTATCGTAGAGGAAGACTACTTCACTGACAGAGTGGAGGAAGTCGCATATATAGAGCAGTTTGTAAAAAGCGCCAACCACTTGGTATTGATCAGTCCGCGTCGTTTTGGCAAGAGCAGCGTGGTTGCTAAAGCCGTGAAACAAACTGGTCGTAAGCATATCACAGTGAATTTGCAACAGGCCACCTCAGTATCCGACCTGTCAGCCAAACTGCTGAAAGAGTTCTTTAAGGTGCATCCCTTGGAGCGTGTGCGGCATCTGATAACCCAATTCCGTGTGATACCAATGATATCGACCAACCCCTTGACTGGTTCTATCGACGTATCGTTTCAGCCTGGAGTTGACGGTGTGATGCTTATCGAAGATGTGCTGACCCTGATAGAGAAAGCGCACTCGGAACAGGACCGGATGATTGTGGTGTTTGATGAGTTCCAGGAAATCCGCGACCTGTCTCCCAATCTTGACAAGCAGTTGCGCTCCATCATGCAGAAGCAGAAGAGCATCAACTATATCCTTCTCGGAAGTCAGGAGAGCATGATGACGGATATTTTTGAGAATAAGAAATCACCGTTTTACCATTTTGGCGAATTGATGCGTCTGGCCAAACTGCCTCGTGACGATTTCCATCGATATTTGTCGGACCGCTTGGCAGGATGTTATGCGGAGAACCATGCAGAATTGGCAGACAGGATTCTTGACTACACGAGTTGCCATCCCTATTATACCCAGCAGTTGGCCGCTAATGTGTGGCAGATTGGAGTACTCCAGCCTTCTACAACAGACCCGATGCAAAAGGCAATTGACCATATTGTGACGACTCATGGCTTGGATTATGAGCGTCTGTGGATGAACTTTAATCGTACAAACAAATGGATTCTTCAGCGTTTGGTATCTGAGAAGCCGTTGCAGTCTGGTGAGTATCGCACAAGTACCATTTACAGTGCTTTGAAGCGCCTGCAAAAGGATGGCCACGTTATCTACTCTGACCATTATAAGTTAGAAGACCCGTTCTTCAAAGAGTGGATTTTGGTCAATAATAATTAATTCTTGACTTATGTACCTATTACTTCTCCTTAACTATGTTCTTTTTGAATAGTTACGGAGAGAGTGTTCTCGATACCGCCTCCTTAAATATGTTTAAAAGTATGGTTACGGAGGAGGTATCGCTTGGTTTTTCAATAAAACAAGTGTATATTTGCACAAAATTACGGCTCAAAATCTACATAGTGGGATTGTTCAGTCAGAAGTTGTAATGGACGATCTTTTTGTACTCTAAGTAAATAATAATAATGAAGATATGTGTGTTTTGTTCTGCGAATCAGCAGATTGATCCGGACTTCTTTGGGCTGACGGAGGAGTTGGGAAGGTGGGCGGCCGAAAACGGCCACTCCATCGTATATGGTGGTGTGAATCAGGGGCTGATGGAGTCTCTCGGCAAGGCTGCAAAGGAGACTGGCGGCAGGACCATCGGCATCATTCCGATGATCGTGGAGAAGTCGGGAAGGACGAGTGATTATGTTGAGATCGAGATTCCCTGTGATAACTTGAGCGACCGCAAGCAGCTGATGATGGACCAGAGCGATGTGTTCATCGCCTTGCCTGGTGGGCTTGGGACGATCGATGAGATCTTCACGGTAGTAGCCTCGGCTACCATCGGCTATCATCAGAAGACCGTCATCCTCTATAATATGAAAGGTTTCTGGGACTCTCTTATTGCCCTGCTTGATGACCTACAGGTGAAAGGAATGATTCGTGGGGATTGGCGACAGTATATCAAAACGGCCGATTCCATCGAAGAAATAAAAACGTTGATATAGTTTACAGTTTACGGTTTACAGTTTACAGATGGTTACTTGGCAAGCCACTCAAACTGCCTATAGAAGTAATCATCTGTAAACTGTAAACCGTAAACTGTAAACCGTAAACTGTAAACAAGAATACTACCCAAGCAGGCTGTCGGCCAACAGCTCCAGCTGTGCCTCGTCGGCAGACTTCATGCGAGAACGGATGGTGACCATGGGCTCTACAATCTCGCAGTCCTTCAGCCCCTCTATCATCGAGCGCATGACCTTACCAGCCGTAGGCATCCAACTGCCATTTTCGATGATGCCGAAGCGGCGCTTCTGATAGTTCTTAATCTGCAGGTGATAGAGGAAGTCGTGCATCACGGGGAATACGCCAGCGTCGTAGCTCGATGCAGCCACAACGACGGTGGGATAGCGGAAAGCATCCTCGATGACCTCAGCCATATCGTCGCGGCTCAAGTCGCTCACCACCACTTTTGGAGCACCCTTTTCGCGGAGTATCTCACCCATACGCTCGGCAGCTGCAGCCGTTCCGCCGTGAATGCTGGCATAGGCGATGAGTATGCCCTCGCTCTCGGGCTCGTACTTGCTCCATGTGTCGTATAGCTTGATGGCAGCAGCCAGTGGTTCACCTTTGAGCACAGGACCGTGCAGCGGACAGATGGCCTGAACATCGAGGGCGGCGGCCTTCTTCAAGACGCTTTGTACCTGCGTGCCATATTTGCCACAGATATTAAAATAATAGCGGCGGGCCTCACAAGCCCAGTCGTCAGTCTCATTAACCAATGCACCGAATTTGCCGAATCCATCGGCAGAGAAGAGCACTTTGTCAAAGCAGTCGTAGCTCATAATGACCTCTGGCCAATGCACCATAGCCGCTGAGATGAATTGCAGCGTGTGTTGACCAAGCTTGAGTGTATCGCCTTCCTTGACTATGATGACACGTCCCTCAAAGTTAAAGCCTTCGAAGAAGTTTGGCAACATTTTCACGGCCTGGGCACTGCATACCAGTTGCAGTCCAGGATAAGTCTCCAGCATCCATGCTATAAGGGCCGAGTGGTCGGGCTCCATGTGGTGAGCCACAAGGTAGTCTGGCTGGCGACCATTGAGTGCGGCTTTCAGGTTTGCCTTCCACTCTTCGCCTTTGCGACGGTCGGCAGTGTCTAATATCGCAATCTTCTCATCGTCAATGAGATAGGAGTTGTAACTCATGCCCTCAGGCACCACATACTGACTCTCAAACAGATCGATGTCAAGATCGTCAACACCGATGTACTTAATGGTATCACTAATCATATTCATAATTTTGTATTATTTTCTTCCATTTCCTTCAGACAGACCTCCAGTTCACGTTTCTTCTGATTGGCAAACGTTTCGTCGATGCTGTTGTGGATACTCTTGCAGACATTGGCGGAGAACTCACGGGCCTCGCCGATGAGGGCATCCCACTGTTCTGGGGTGAGTCCTGCTTCCAGCATATCACGGGTGATGCCGTTCTTCACCAGACCATAGACGAAGCCGGCATTGAAGTTGTCGCCTGCGCCGATGGTGCTGACGGTTTCCATCTGAGTGGTAGGATATTGACGGGCGAAACCGCCAGTGCCTCTCACCTCCACAGGTTCCGAGCCCTGGGTGTAGATGAAGTTCTTGCAGTAGAAAGAAATCTGCGCCTTATAGACTGTCTCGGCATCGTGCTTGTTGAACATCACCTCGAAGTCCTCCTGACTGCCTCTGACGATGTCGGCATACTCCAAGTTCTCCAGGATATTGGCGTTCAGCTTCACCACCTCGTTCTGATGCGAGGCGCGGAAGTTTACATCGTAGTAGATGATGGCTCCTTTTTCTCGGGCAAAATCCAGGAATCCCTGCACCTGCGGACGGATCACAGGATTAACGGCATAATAGGAGCCGAACATCACGATGTCATTGGGTTCTATCTCAGGAAGGACGAAGTCCAGGCGGTCGTGGGGGTGGTCTTTATAGAAGATGTACTCCGCGTCGTTCTTCTCGTTGAGGAACGCCAGCGATATGGGTGACTTGGATTCAGGATATACATTGATGCTGCTGGCATCGACGTGGTTATCCTCCAAGAATTGGATGATCTTTCTGCCCACACGGTCGTTGCCTGTCTCACTGATAAAGGCGGCCTTGATGCCAGCCCGTCCTAAGGAGATGACGCCATTGAACACAGAGCCTCCAGGCACGGCTCCTATCGGCTGTTCGTCCTTGAAAATGATGTCGAGAATCGTCTCGCCTATTCCTATTACTTTTCGCATGGTCTTCTGATTTGGTTGCAAAGATACAAAAAAAGCCACAGATAACACAGATTCTCACAGATTATTTTTCTTTTCCTTGTCTGTTTCGGGAATAATGCTGCTCTTTGAAACGTTTGAAAATAACGGTTGACTCTATGTCATTCGGTTGGTTGACATAGAGTCGGCTGATTAGCTGACTTAAGTCGACAGATCGGTTGACTGAAGTCGGCAACAGTTTTAGACGGCATTCACGATGGGCTTACTATGGGCGAGCCATTAGTTTAGACGGCACTTTCAATGGCTTTCCTTGCCTTCTTTCGTACATATACTGGCGGGAAAGCCAATGGTTGTAATGTTTAAAATGTTGATGTTTCGTTTATTTGTCTCTACTCAGTTTGACGCACCTTTTGGGCTGATATAACATTTTCAACTGCAAAATTACAACAATTTGATAGAATTTGAGCATCATCTTTTGAAGTTCAAGAAAATATGGCTATCTTTGCACACATTTTATGACGAAGTATAATACATTTACGCTCGATAACGGCCTGCGGATGATCCACCTGCCAAGTGCTTCGCAGGTGGTGTGGTGCGGCTATGATATAGCTGCGGGTTCTCGTGACGAGCAGCCAGGAGAGGAGGGATTGGCGCATTTTTGTGAGCACATGACCTTCAAGGGTACGGAGCGTCGCAGCGCCCTGCAGGTGATCAACGCTTTGGAGAGCGTGGGAGGCGAGCTGAACGCCTTCACCAACAAGGAGAACACCGTGTTCTATGCCGCCGTCACGAAGGAGCATTTCGCCAAGGCCGTAGAACTTCTGACGGATATCGTCTTCCACAGTCAGTACCCCCAGCAGGAAATCGATAAGGAGGTGGAGGTGATCTGTGACGAGATTGAGAGTTACAACGACTCGCCCGCCGAACAGATCTACGACGAGTTCGAGAACCTGCTCTTCGAGGGTCATCCCCTTGGGCATAACATCCTCGGCAAGGCAGAACTGCTGCGCACCTTCACGACGGCCGATGCCCTGCGCTTCACGCGTCGTCATTATCGTCCTGACAATGCCGTGTTCTTCGTCTATGGCGATGTGGACTTCAAGCGACTCGTTAAATTGCTTGAAAAGTTTACAGTTGACGGTTTAAGTTCTTGCGTCCCTGCGGTAGCAAGCGGCAAAGCCGAGCGTACAGATGATTTGCTGGCAAGCCCTCCATCTATTCAGCCTCAAGTGTATTCATCTGTAAACTGTAAACCGTCAACTGTAAACAAAGAAATCGGCACCCACCAGGCCCATGTGATGATCGGCACACAGGCTTATCGCTATGACGACCCGAGGCGCATGACGCTATACCTATTAAATAATATTTTAGGCGGCCCAGGGATGAATGCCCGTCTGAACCTCTCGCTGCGGGAGCGGCACGGATTAGTCTATACGGTGGAGAGTTCGATGGCAGCCTATTCAGATACGGGTGTATGGAGTGTCTATTTCGGCTGCGACCATCATGACATCACTCGTTGCCAACGGCTTGTGCGTCGTGAGCTGGATCGTGTGATGCAGCGTCCGCTCTCTGTCTCGCAGCTGTCGGCAGCCAAGAAGCAGCTGAAGGGGCAGCTCGCCATCGCCTGTGACAACCGTGAGCAGTTCGCCCTTGACTTCGGGCGCAATTTCCTCCATCGCGGTCAGGAGCGTGATCTCGATGTGCTTTTCAGACGTATCGATGGCGTGACGGCTGAAGACATACAACAAGTGGCCAATGAGCTTTTCCCCACTGGCCACTTGACGACGCTGATTATCAAATAAGACTCAGGCGTATTTCAGGAGATACTGGCGGATGGTCTTCCTTGCCAGTCCCAGACGGTGTTCGACAGACTTATAGCCTTGGTCGAGCTGTTGGGATATCTCGCTGACCTTCATGCCGTCGTAGATGTGAAGACGATACACCTCTCGGCAGTTCTCCGGCAGACGAGCCAGTCCGCGTTCTATCCGTTCCATGATCTCACGGGCAGAATAGACCGACTCCACACTACTCACCTCTAACCTCTCACTTCTCACCTCTACCTTCTCACCTCTCTTGATATAGTGCTCCAACTCCTCATGGCAGGAGCGACGGCGATAATAGTCGGTGATGAGGTTGCGGGCTGTGGTATAGACCAGTGCTGGCATCGTCACCTCAGATATCATCTTGTCTGTAGTCAACAGCCTAAGGAAGACATTCTGTACGATGTCCTCCGCAGCGCTGCTACCTTGAAGGCGACTGCTGACGAATGCCAGCAGTTCGCCCCGATGAGCTTTGTAATAGTCTGATATAAGTAAATGATTATTCATCGATGAATGTCTGTTCACTCATTCTTGACCTTCTGGATGGTGCCGTCCTCATTGTAGAACAGGCGCTGCACCTTCAGCGAACGCAGATGGGTGATGTCGTTAGAGGGTACACAGTCGTGGTAGAACAGGAACCACTCGCCCTTGTACTCGACGATGCTGTGGTGGGTAGTCCAGCCCACGACGGGGTCGAGGAGCACGCCCTGATAGGTGAACGGGCCGTAGGGGTTGTCGCCGATGGCGTAGCAGAGGAAGTGGCTGTCGCCAGTGGAATAGCTGAAGTAATACTTGCCGTTGTACTTGTGCATCCACGATGCCTCGAAGAAGCGGTGGAGGTCACCGGCTTTCAGGGGCTGTCCGTCCTTGTCGATGACGATGACATCGTGCGGAGCCTCGGCAAACTGCATCACATCGTCGCTCAGACGTACCACGCTGCTGGGCAGTGCAGGGGCATCTGCAGGAGCAAAGAGCTGGGTCTTCTTATCTGCAGCAGGGCCAAGGTCGATGCCTTCCTTCAGCAGTTTCTGCGGAGCCTTGTACCACTGGAGTTGTCCGCCCCAGAGACCGCCGAAGTAGCAATAGATCTGTCCGTCGTCATCCTTGAACACGCAGGGGTCGATGGAGTAGGAGCCACGCATGGGGTGCTCCTGGGGGATGAACGGACCCTCGGGCTTGTCAGCCACAGCCACACCGAGGTGGAACACACCGTTGTAGTCCTTGGCAGAGAAGATGAGGAAATACTTGCCGTCCTTCTCGACAACATCGTTGTCCCACATCTGCTTCTCGGCCCAAGCCACCTGCTCCACGTCGAGGATCTTGCCGTAGTCTGTCACCTCACCGTTCTCCACGTCCTCCATGGAGATTACATGGTAGTCTTTCATCTGGAAGTGGCCACCGTCATCGTCGAAGGCAGCACCAGCCTCCCAGTCGTGGCTGGGATATACGAAGAGCTTTCCGTTAAACACATTGGCAGATGGATCTGCGTAATAGTCACTGGGATATAGATAACGTGGTTTCATAAACTGTATAATTTAAATGAGTAATTATAAACCTTATATATGAGTCTAGTTTTCTTGTTCGGCCAGGCGACGGCGGTCTGCCAGTTCTGCCTGCATATTCTCGTTATACTCCTTGCTGATGGGATAGAAATACAGGGCTACCACACCGATGCCGAAGAGGACGGCCGGTACAATGCTTGACACCAGACGTATACCCTCCATGGCTGTCTCGTTCTGGACAGCACTGCCGCCAGAGATATAGCCGAACATGCTGATGATCACACCGGCGATGGCGCCTCCCAGTCCCAGTCCCAGCTTCAGGGCCAGGGTGATACCTGAGAAGCAGAAGCCTGTGGCACGACGGTAGTTCTCATATTCGATATGGTCTGCCACATCGCCAATCATGGCCCAAAGCAAGGGGACAGTCGGGGCGTATGCCAGCGACTTCAGAATGTTCAGCACGAAGATCAAACTGATGTCCGTCGGCGAGGGAATATAGAAAAGGGCGGTGAAGAAGGCTGTCAGCGAGAGACACACCATGAATACCTTTTTCTTTCCGTATTTGTTGGCCAAGACCCTGGAGAGGCAGATGACGCCCATAAACTGGATGAAGGCACCCAGCATGTTGAATATCGAGAAGCCCATGGAATAAGCCTCCTTCTTCTCGATGTTCAAACCAAAGAGGTTCAGGAAGTCGTAAAGCGATTTTTGGTCTACGTTATACTGAAAATAGAAGTTCATGGCCGACCCCCACATGGCCAGGGTGATGAAGATGGCGAATGTGAGCAGGGCCATTGAGTTCCAAGATACGTCGGATACTGTGTTCTTGATGTCTTCCTTGATATTAACCCTCTGCGTGGGTGGCGGTTGGATACGTTCCTTGGTCACAAAGAAGGTGATGATAAACAGGAGGAAGGCGATGCAGGCGAAGAGGCCGATGGTACAGACCCAGCCGTGCTGCAGGTTCCCCTGTCCGAAGTTGTCAACCAACGGGAGGGTCAGTCCCTGCACGACGAACTGCGCGATGGTTACGGCGATGAAGCGGATGGTGGTGATGCTCGTGCGTTCCTTGATATGACTGGTCATCACACCGCCCAACGATGTATAGGGGATGTTGTTGAAGGAGTAGACCGTCATCAGCAGTACATAGGAAATGGTGGCATAGACAGCGACCATCGACTTTTCCTGAATGCCGGGGTTGTAGAAAGCAAGGACATAGAATATGCAGAACGGAATGGCCGTCCAAAGGACCCATGGACGAAACTTTCCCCATTTGGTCTTCGTTCTGTCTGCAAGGATGCCTACCGTCGGGTCAACGATGATGGCCGAGACACTGCCAATCATCAGGATGGATCCTGCTACCGCACCATCCAAACCGAAGACATCCGTATAGAACTTCAACTGGAAGATCATCATCATCTGGAATACCAGATTGGCAGCGGCGTCTCCCAAGGAATAGCCGAATTTCTCTCCCAGTGATACTTTTTGTGATGAATAGTCCTTCATCGTCCTGTTTCTATTCTAAACCGTTGATTTGATTCTGCTTGCAAAGGTAAGGAAAAAAGCGCCATTCTACATTATGATTTGTTACAGATGCTTTTTGAATTGTTTCATTGAATAAGAAAAGTGTTTATTTTCACGATTCCATCGTAGATTTTTAGTATATTTGCAACATCAAAACAACAAATGATGAAGAAAATTCTCTTTTTCTGTATAGCCCTCATGAGCATGTCTTTGGCTGAGGCAAAGGTGTCTTTGCCGCAGTTGTTCCAGTCGGGAATGGTCCTCCAACGGGGCAAAACGATCCCCGTCTGGGGAAAGGCTGATGCCGGGGAGCTGGTGACGGTCACTTTCAATAAGAAACAGTTTTCGACGACTGCAGATGCCGACGGCCACTGGCGGATGGATCTGCCGAAGATGAAGGCTGGCGGTCCTTATGAGTTGACAATTGACAGTTTAAAATTGACAGATATTCTTATAGGTGATGTGTGGCTTCTGTCTGGACAGTCGAATATCGATGTGACCATTGAGCGGGTCTATCCGCAATATGTCCAGGAGATTGACGCCTATGAGAACCCGGATATCAGGATGTTCCGTGTCCAGAACGAGACGGATGTTCATGGTGTGAAGGATGATATCCGTCCGACATCCATCAACTGGAAACCTGTCAATAAGCAGAACGCCTGGCTCTTCTCTGCCGTGGGCTATTTCCTCGGCAAACGGATGTATGAGAAGACCAAGGTGCCGCAGGGCATCATCGTCAACAGCTGGGGCGGCACACCTATCGAGGCCTGGATCTTGAAGGACTCACTACAGAGGGACTATCCCATGCTAGTGAAAAGGGTGGCATTCTTTCAGAACGACAACTACGTGAGGGCACAGATGCAGGCTAATGGTGAGGCCGGCAGGCGTTGGAATGAGATACTCAACCAAGAAGACAACACCGCGACCTATCCCCTTTCCTCTTGTGAAGATACCGACTGGCAGACCATCAACCAGAACGACTGGACCTGGCGGGGCACAGGTACCGTGTGGCTCAGACAGCATATTAATATAGATAAGGTACACGCGGGAAAGCCTGCCCGTCTGTTGCTGGGCACCCTCTATGATCAGGATGTCACCTATCTGAACGGCCAGCAGATCGGCAGCACCGGCTATCAGTATCCTCCGCGCCGCTATGATATCCCAGAGGGACTGCTTCAGGAGGGCGACAACGTCATCGCCATCCGTTTCATCAACAAAAACGGCGCCGTTCACTTCATCCCCGAGAAACCCTATATGCTCTGTTTCGGTGACGACCGTTTCTCACAGAACCCCATGCCGAAGGATGTGATTCCCCTCAGCAACACATGGAAATTCCATGAGGGTGTCCAGATGCCGCCCTGCCCTGGTGGCGATGTTTCGTTGCAGAACCTTCCCACCACACTCTACAATGCCGTGCTCCATCCTCTGGCTCCCTATGCCATCAATGGGGTTGTGTGGTATCAAGGTGAGTCGAACACCGGCAATCCCGCTCCTTATGCCGACTATCTGAAAAAGCTGATGGGCTGTTGGCGCGACCGTTGGCAGGATCAGCAGATGCCTTTCGTCATCGTGCAGCTCGCCAACTACGACGGCCGACAGCAGACTGGCTTCCCAAGGCCGATTGCCTATCAGTCAGAACCCGTCAACAGTGGCTGGGCACAATTGCGTGAGGCCCAGCGTACGGCAGCCAAGGCCGATCCCTATGCAGAGTTGGCCGTCATCAACGACTTGGGTGAGACGGTTGATATCCATCCCCTTCGCAAAAAGGAAGTGGCTGCGCGCATCGGCCAGTGCTTCGACCGTCTGGTATATCGTGAGAAGGTCGCCCTCTCGCCCGAGATCGTGGATTCTCAATGGTCAATGGTCAATGGCCAATGTTCAATCACCCTGACCCTTGATCAGCCTGTGCAGTCAGGAAATCTCTATGAGTTTGAGGTCGCAGGTCCCGATGGAAAGTTCGTGAATGCTGAAGCGACCGCCGATGGCCGCCGCATCACCATTCTCTCACCTCTCACCTCTCACCCCTCACCTCTCACCATCCGCTACGCCTGGAAGGACAACCCCCTCAAGGCCAATGTCCGTTCGCTCAGCGGCCTCCCCATGTCTTCGTTCGAACTCAATGTGTCTGAATAATATGTTCTTATGTTCTTCTGTCAAAAATAATAAATCTAAAATATAATCATTATGTCAACAACAAACGAAACAAAAGGCTTTTACAAGCTGTCTTGGGTGCAGCGCATCGGTTTTGGTTCCGGTGACCTGGCACAGAACCTGATCTTTCAGGTCATTTGTACTTATCTGCTATTCTTCTACACCGACATCTACGGGCTGACGCCGTCGGCTGTGGCCGTCATGTTCCTGGTGGGTAATGTGGCTAACGTCATCTGGGACCCCATCGTGGGTACTTTGATCGACAAGAGCAATCCGCGTTACGGAAAATACCGCTCTTATTTGCTCTACGTGGGTATTCCCCTTTCGGGCTTCGCCATCCTCTGCTTCTATAATGGCTTTGCACCGTCGCTGATCTATGCCTACGTGACCTATGTGTCTATGCAGCTGCTCTATACGTTTATCAACGTACCCTACGGCGCATTGAACTCCTCGCTGACACGTGATACGAACGAGATCACCATCCTGACCTCTGTCCGTATGTTCATGGCCAACCTCGGTGGTTTGGCCGTTAACTCTGGTCTGCCTCTGTTCATCGCCCTGATCGCTGGCGCACCGTCCGACAGTCTTCCGAAGGATCCCTCGGCTTGGTTCACCACGATGACCATCTATGCCATCGTAGGTTTCTGCCTGCTCCTGTTCTGTTTCACGCAGTGTAAGGAGCGCGTCGTGATGGATGCGAAAACCACAGAAGATGTGAAGATCAGCGACCTTTGGATGGAGTTCCTGCGTAACCGTCCCTTGCGTGTGCTCGCATTCTTCTTCATCACAGCCTTTGCTATGATGTCTGTGGGTAATGCCGCTGGTGCCTATTTCATCAACAGCAACCTGCACGGCTCGGCTCAGGAGCTGTCGATATTCATGGCCCTGGGTTCGCTGCCCGCCTTCATCTTCATGCCTCTGGTACCCTGGTTCAAGCGCATGGTCGGCAAGAAGAACATGTTCTATCTCTTCCTTGGCGCCGCCATCATCGGTATGGCCATGCTCTATTTCATCTCGAAGATGGAGAGCCCCTCGATGATGATGATTTACGTGGCTCAGTTCATCAAGAGCACTGGTGTCATCGTGGCTACAGGTTATATGTGGGCGCTGGTTCCTGAGGTGATCTCTTACGGCGAATATACCACGGGCCGTCGTATTTCTGGTATTGTGAATGCCCTGACGGGACTGTTCTTCAAGGCCGGTATGACCTTCGGAAGCATTGTAGGTCCGGCTGTGCTGGCATTCGTAGGCTACAACAGCGCCACCATCGACCAGACTGCTTTTGCCGAGGAGGGTATCCTCTGGCTGGTTTGCGTCATCCCCGCCATCCTGCTCGCCCTCGCTATGTTCATCATTTCGAAGTATGAGCTCACAGACGAGGTGATTGACGATATTAACAAGAAGATCGAGGCTCGCTCGAACGAATAATCTTCTGACGGCGATTGCCTGAAACAGACAAGAGAGGCTGTGTCACATCATGGACACAGCCTCTCCTTGTTTCATTCCTATTTGCCGATCCAAGTGAGTTTTCGCCATAATCCCTCCAACGGACCACGCTGATGGCTGGCACGCTCGGCTTTGCCGCTTTTCCCTGCAAAGAACCAAAAGCGGGCGAAGAGGTATTGTGCGATAACCATACCAATACCTACCATCACGGCGTAGGTGATGCCCAGTTTGTAATAGCAGGCGAGGCCGTAGCCGCAGAAGATGGAGCAACCGATGATGGACTGCAACAGATAGTTGGTGAGGCTCATGCGACCAAAAATGCACAGATGATGGAGTACACGGCGTACACCTTCGAAGGCATACCATGCTGAGACCACTGCCGAGACGATCATCAGGAGGATGATGAGGTTGTAGATGGGCTTGAGCCAGCCTTCCAGTTCGCCAAAGTCCACGAAACTCAGGACGATGACAACTGCGCTCGATACCATGAGAATCTTATGCCAGATCTGTAGGTTGTGACCCTCGTTATAGAACAGTCGCTGTCGGCCTAACTGCATGCCGAGAATAAAGAGGCAGAGCAACTGCGTCAGACGTCCGCTATAGACGTTGAAGCGCAGGTTCACCTCAAAGCCGTATCGCAGGTTGGTGAGGGCGTTCTCCCAGAATGTCCCATGCTCGTGTGCGCTGTTGATGATCCCTGAAATCTCGTAGAAACGGGTATGATCGATCTCAAAGCCCGTCAGCAGACAATACAACTCTACGGGCTGGATGGCCAACAGGCCGATGATACACCAGACCGCCTTCGACGGCAGATAGCTGATGGGAATGAGCAACAGACCATAGCAGGCATAGAGCATCAGGATGTCACCATCATAGAAGGCCACATTGATGATACCAAACATGAAGAGCAGGCACATGCGCCAGGCGAATCGTCCAGAGAAGTTTTTGCCCTTCTGCTGTTGGTTGTCGTTCATAATAAAGAAGCTTAGTCCGAAGAGCATGGCGAAGATGCCATACATCTTACCAGACAGCAGCCAGGCGAGAACATCGGCTACTGTCTGGTCAGAAGGCAATGCGTGGAGGATGGTCTCCTGAGTGAAGATGTTGAAGTGCTCAACAGAGTGATACAGGATGATGCCTGCCACAGCGATGCCTCGCAGGGCATCGGCCACGTCAATGCGTGTGTTGGGGAGTTTGCGGGTCTTGTACATGTTTATTGAACATTGAAGATTGAACACGGGTTACATTCTGGCTTTCTGTTTTTCGCCGGCACCAGAGCCACGATACTTAGAGCGTGCCTCGTTGAACTTCCATGTCAGGTTGAGAAGGAAGGTGCGACGAGTAGGATTCAGCACCGTCAGCTCGCGTGGGCCATACAGGGTTGCCTTGGTTTCGTCGCTACTAAATACATCGTTGCAACGCAGGTCGAGGGTGAGTGAACCCAAACGTCGCAGGTCGATGTCGTGCTGCACACCGAGGTCAATACGTCCCTGAGCCTTCAGCAGGCGGAAGTTACCAACATCGCCCTTAGGACTGAAGCGACCACCAGCATTGATGCGCCAGCCCTTTGGCAACTCGATGGTGTTATCCCAACCCAAGTGCAGGTAAGGATGATCGAGCGTGATGGTGGTATCGTGGGCTGTAGGTGCCTTGTAATTCTGGAAGAGCAGATAAACAAACCATGTGGGGTGCCAAGTCCATTGACCGTTGAACATGGACCATTGAATAGTGGGACTGGCGTATGGATTGAAGCTCAGCTGACGATAATTCTCCTCGGTGTTGATGGGACGTACCAGGCAGATTAGCGGATCGTCGGCACCAGGATATGGCTCTGACGACATCGTTGTTGCATCCTTCACCAGACTATAATTGACGCTCATTCCCATCCACTTGTAGCCCATGTTCAGTACAACGCTGTTGGTGTACATGGGCTTCAGATATGGGTTGCCACTCTGATAAGCATAACGGTTCAGGTAAATCGTAGAACTCGTCAAATTGCCGTATGCAGGGCGATCGATGTCGCAACGATACGAGAGTGACGTCTGAACCTTACCTATCGGCGCAGAGATGACTAATGTCGGGAACCAGTCGCCATAGTCACGACACACATCGTCATCGCGCTTACCAAAGTTGTAGTAGTCGTTCTTCAGGTGTTCGTAACGCAGACCTGCCTGAACAAATACCTTTCCGAACTGATGGCCGTACTCCACAAATCCTGCTACCGACTTCTCGTTGATCTCTGTGTCAGTAGTGGTAACAGGCACAGTCTCGGAAGCCTCAAAAGAGTAGGCATCAGTACGATGGTTGTATGAATACTCGCCTCCTACTGAGAGGTTACCCTTCAGCAATGGATAGCTGAAAATAAGCTTTGAGGCCCAGAAGTTGTTGGCGCTCTTGGTGTTGCTCTCGATGTTACGTACATCAGGAGTACCAGTCTTCATACCATCAGCCCAAGCCAATTCCTTGGTGTGTCCGGGAGTCTCTGTTTTGTCAAAGAGTCCATCGATATTCAGGTCGATGCCCAGATGGCCCACCTTGCCATTATAGTAGGCATTGAAAATGTGCTTCTTGAACTTCTCGTCCTGCCATACCTCGCTCTCCGAACGCTCAATAAACTGGCCGTTCTCATACTCATCGGTATTAAACTGGCTGGTCAGTGTGCCACTGGGGTGATAGTCGTACTTATAGTATGCACCCAAGCTGTGGTTCTCGTCAATCATGTAGTTAATCTGCAACTGTGGCAGCAGGCCCTTCCATTTGTGTCTGGTCTCCTGCTCAGAGTGGCCAAAGATTTCATTCTCCTTATGATCGCCTACGAAATATGACATGTCATCCTCCTGCAGGCTCTTGCCGTGGGCATAACTACCTGCCCAGAATGAGGCTGTGAGGTCGAGGCCACCCATACGATAGTTTACGTCGAGCAAGTTATTTGCCGACCAGCCATATTGATACATGCCCTGAGCCTTTTCCTGAATGCTGATACCTTCGCCTTGAGCCTTCTTCAGCGTGATGCGAACCACGGCTTTGGTCGATGCAGCATAGCGTGCACCAGAATTCTGAACCACATCAACATGCAGAATCTGATCGGAGTTGATACGTGCCAGCTCGCTGACATCCTGCACCTTTCGGCCATTGATGTAAATCTCAGCCTCGCCACGACCCAAAACCTTGACGCCCCCTTCGCCCTCAGCCTCAAGCGATGGGATTTTCGAAAGTGCATCGCTCAGTGTTCCTGCCTTCTCCAGTATCGTTCCGGCCACAGTGGTGCGCATGGCATCGCCCTTGACGTGAGTCTTAGGCAGCTGCCCCTTAACCACAACCTCCTTCAGCAGTTGGGTGTCTTCCTTCATCTGGATGGTCAAATCATTGCCTGCCTTTATATATAAGGTCTGATAGCCCACGCTGGCCACCTTGAAGAGGCCGTCGTTCACATCCGTCACAATCTTAAATACGCCCTGCTCATCGGTCATACCACCCTGCACAAAAGCAGAGTCGGGCAGCGACAGCAGCACGACGTTTACAAAGGGCATTGGCTCGCCCTTCTCATCGATGACTCGTCCGCCCCAATCCTGTGTCTTTCCTTGGGCTGTCATCGTCATCATCATGAAAGCCATCAGAACTGTCATCCTAAAAACAATCTTTTTCATACCATTCAATATTATATTTGTGTGTTGGACGCTGCATAACATTAAAAAGTTGCAACGTGTCGTTAATTCTTGATATCTACACCGCCTATGAAATTGTCGGCTATGATGTGGAGGCGGTGGACATCCTTACCTACGATTCTTGAGGCATGGTTGCCGACGCCGCCGATGAAACTGCGGCTCTTGACCACGACGTTCACCGCCTGAGGCACAAAGAGTTCCACGCCACCACAGAAGGTGTGGATCTCTATCTCCTCATCCTCGGTAATGACGGCATTTCGCAAATCCATACGGATGCCTCCACAGAAAGCGTCGAGACGGGCACCGTGGAAAGGCTCGCCACGGTAGATGTACTCATCACCGCCATAGTGCACACTGCAGCAGATGCGCTTGCCGTCTTCGCCAATAGGCAACGGACGCTGTAACCACTGGTCCGGGTCGCGACGATAACTGTCGATAATAAGGCTCATGCCTACATATATTAGCAGACAGAAGCAGAAATAGGTTACCCACGGTTCCTCAGAAACTTTTGCAAACCAGCTCCACTCGATGATTCCCCAGATGGTCGCCAATTTTGTTAAACTGGCAACAATGAAAACGATTCCAATAATTGTTCTTGGTTTCATAACTGTACTTTTTTATTGTTCAACAATTCTGTGTGCAAAGGTATGAAGTAAAAACTGTCCTTCCAAAGATCTGGGATATTCTGCACTGTTTAGTGATAAATGGGCATAAATGTGTGATGAAATGGTCGAAAAGTGACGAACGGAAGAAAGTTTTTCACTCTTCACTTTTCACTTTTCACTTTTTTTATTACCTTTGTCGGCTGTATGAACCAAGATCACAAAGAAACCATCAACATCCGTTTCATCAGCACCGCCTTCATGGTGCTGGCGATAGCCATCTTCAAGCCCTTCGGACTCGAAATGTGGCAATGGCAGGCCTGTGTTCATCTGCTGGCATTATTTGCATTGGGCATGTTCAGTTGTTTCCTGACGGAAGTCATTCTGCGATACATGATCCGCATGCCCCGCTCCTACGACTGCGGTGTCAGCTATATCATTAGCCGCAACCTCCGCTTCCAATGCATCAACACGCCCTTGGTGTCACTGCTCATCTGTCTCTATCGCCACTTTGCGATGAGCGAGCTGGTAGAGGGCAACAGACTGTCGCTGAGCAACTATCTGGAAACATTGGTGATTATCGCCTTCCTTTCCTTCGCCATCGGACTCTATTGGCGCTTCAAGTTCCGTAGCCGTTATCTGGCTGCAGAACTCGAAGAAAGCAGACTGCTGAATGAGCAACTGAAGAAACTGCAGATTTCTGGTCTGGATTCACAAATGATAGAGGAGGGCGCCCATCAGGACTCACAGATCACACTCGAGGGAACCACCAACGAGCATGTGAGTCTCAAGATTTCCAACCTGTTATATTTAGAAGCTGTTGGTAATTACGTCAAGGTGACGCAACAGCAAGACGGTGAAGTTCATACCAATATGCTCCGTGCTACGATGAAACAGATGGAAGACGCGTTACAAGCTTATCCCATGATTGTCCGTTGCCATCGCGCCTTTATGGTCAATCTTGGCCAGGTTGAACAAATCTCCTCTAATTCTCGCGCTATGCAGCTCGTGATGCGTCACAGCCACGATGCTATCCCTGTTTCGCGCAGCAATGTCAATAAACTGAAGGAAGGAGTTATTAGGCTTCGTAAAATATCAGATTGTTTATGAAAGTTCTATTGATTAACGGAAGCTTTATTGCACTATTTTGTGATTCTCAACACAGGGGCGATTTTGTTCGTCGGTCTGGGCAGGGTAACGTGTAGGCCGTCGGCCATCTGTCTCGCCTTCAGCTTGCCGTAGCCCAAGAGATAGACGCTGCTGATGGATCTACGCAGCAGACTGTTACCCTTGGCGAGGCACTTCACGACAACTTTCCCGTCGTCTGGCCATCCTAATGGAGTCACATAGAGATACTTCTGTGTCTGGTTGAAGCGCACGTCACGGTAGTCCATGTTGCTGTACTGCCCGTCGTTGAATCCCTGCGCATTCAGGGCGATGGCCTTTTCTGCCACAGGACCCTCGCCGAACTTCTTCCATGGACGGGTGCCGAAAATGCTCTCCTTGTTCACGCTCATCCATGCTTCCAGATCGTCGAGTATCTGAGCTTCCTTTTCGTCGTAGGTGCCATCTGCCCGCAGGGGGATGGAGAGCAGCAGATTGCCGTTCTTCGACACGATGTCGATCAGTTGTTTCACCACCGTCTCGGACGTCTTATAGCCGTTCTGCTCGTAGATGCTCGTATTATAGTGCCAACCGCCAATGCAGTTGCAGGTCTGCCACGGCTCAGGTATAATTTCGTTGGGCGCCCCACGCTCCACATCCCACGTCAGAGCCTTGCGTTGTTCGTCGTCGAGAATCTTACCAAACACCACCGCTCGAGGATTCTTGTTATACATATGTGCAGCTATCTTTAGACCGCAGTCGCTGATAGGATAAAACGGTAATACGGTCACGTCGAAATAGATAAGGTCGGGCTTGTAACGATTGATGGCATCGAGCGTGCGATCATAGAAATTGGTAATGAACTCCTGTGATGGCAGACAAGCTCCACCTTCCCAACCCCATTGGTGGTGAATGCTATTGTTGGCCCACGAACGATCACTCATCGGATGGTTCTGCTGATAGAGCATCTGTGGGTCGTAGCCTTCCCACCATTTACCTTTGCCGTCTTCCTTTGTCAACTTCCCGTCGTAATACACACCCGCCTTGGGACCATTCATATCGTAGCGCTGCGCTGGCTCGTACCACGTCCATGCGTGGTCAGCATGGAACGAGATGCCCAGGGGCAGTCCCGCCTTCTTGGCAGCCTTTGCCCAACCGTCAAGGATATCCTTCTTCGGGCCGATATTCTTCGAATTCCAGGGCTGATACTGCGAGTCCCACAGGTCGTAGTTGTCGTGGTGGTTGCCCAACACGAAGAAATACTGTGCCCCGCAACGCTTGTACTTCTCTACCAGAGCCTCGGGATTCCATTTCTCAGCTTTGAAGAGGGGCAGGATGTCCTTAAAGCCAAACTCCGAGGGATGTCCATAATGCTCTACGTGCCATTTGTACTCACGGCTACCCTCCATATACATCGAACGGGCCATCCAGTCTCCAGAACCTTCCACGCATTGCGGCCCCCAGTGGGCCCAGATGCCAAACTTTGCATCGCGGAACCAGGCTGGTGTCTGGTGTTTCTCCAGCGATACCCATGTGGGTTCAAACTGTCCCGTCTGCATCTGCTCATGTGCTTCACTTACGGGCACCTCATACTGTGCAGCCATCGTCGCCATCCAGCAACAGGCCACTATCACCATCAATTTTCTTTTCATACTGTCGTTCTGCTCTCCATATCTGCCTGATATCATTATTCCGTTGCAAAGATAAGGAAAAGAAATGAATTAATACCATAAAAGAGTAAAGAAAATGAAAGCATTGTTTGTTGACACAATAAAAGGGGACGGAAGAACGTTATTATCCTAAAGATTTCAGCAGAACGTGAAAAACGTCTGGAGACTGATGATAGGATGCGTTCTTCTGTCCCTCTTTTCTCCTTTGAGGGCTCAGGAGTACTTTGTTCTGACGGCGTCGCAGGTCAGAATCGACTCCCTATTGCCCGTATTCTCGTACCAGAAGCAGTTGGGCGCTCATTACGCCGACTCCCTCTGGCAGGTGAGCATCGAATATCCGCTGTTTGAGGATCTGTCAGCCGCCGAGGTTCGGCGCTATAAGCAGATTAGCGGCGCACTATTGCCTGAGATGCCAGAGGTGAAGCAGGTCATCGCTACGGCTCGTAAGAAAGGCGTGCTCGAAGTGTCGTTTGTGCCATTGGTATATCGCGATGGCAAGTACAAACGGCTTGTAGAGTTCAAGCTGAATGTCGAGGCGAAGGCCTCCCGAGCACAAGGGGTCAGGAACGATGTGACATCGTTGACGTCACAGGCGTTCCTGACCCCTTGTGCTCGGGAGGCAGGTGAGCGCTATGCAACTCACTCTGTGCTCCAGTCTGGCACCTGGGCGAAGATCCGTGTTCCGGAAAGTGGCTTCTATCAGTTGACGGACGCATTTGTCAAGAAGGTCGGCTTCAAGGATCCGTCCAAGGTCAGACTCTATGGTTATGGCGGTGCCCTGCAGCCCGAGCGGTTGACGGGTGACTATCTGGCCGCCACCGACGATCTGAAGGAGGTGCCGACGTGTATGGTTGACGGACGACGTGTGTTCTATGGTGTTGGCCCCGTGAACTGGGATTCCCCAGAGTCTACCGTCCGGGTAAGGAATCCTTATTCCGACTATGGATACTATTTTCTGACGGAGGCGTCAGGAGACAGTGTTCAGGCGTCAGCAGAAATGACAGAGGAGGCGTTTAAGGCCCATTATTATCCGATATCCAACGACTACCACAGTTTGTATGAGGTGGATGACTTCGCCTGGTATCATGGTGGTAGGAACCTCTTCGATAAGACCCTGTTCAAGGTGGGAAGCGCCCAGCACTATTCCCTTCAGGCCAATGGTACTACAGGCATGTTGAGTGTCGCCCTCAGTTTCGACGGAAGTTTTGCGGCTACGGTGGCCGTCAATGACTCCGTGGTGGGCACCCTCTCGCGAATGGTGAAGCTCGACAGCTATACTGAGGCCGATGAATATGTCTGGGACTATCGACTCGACTGTCTGAAGGCTGGCTCCAACGATGTGGTGATTACCCAGACCTCAGGAGCGAACCTGCGCCTCGACTATCTCTCGCTGACCCTTGACACCCCTCAGGCGATGGCCGATCTTCAGGCCGCAGCCCTGCCCGTGCCGGAATATGTGTACCATATTATGAACCAGGATCATCATGCCGATGAGGCTGTCGATATGGTCATCATCATCCCCACTTCACAGCAGGTGCTGCAACAGGCTGAACGTATCAAGGCCTGGCATGAGACGCATGACAGTCTGAGGGTCAGGATTGTGCCCGCCGATGAGTTGTACAATGAGTTCTCCAGCGGTACGCCTGATGCCACGGCCTACCGTCGGTATATGAAAATGCTCTACGACCGGGCTCAGACTGAGAACGACATGCCCCGTTACCTGTTGCTTTTCGGCGACGGAGCGTGGGACAACAGGATGCGCAGCGCAGACTGGGAAGGCTATAACCCAGACGACTTCCTGCTCTGCTTCGAAAGCGAGAACTCGTTCAGTCATGTGAGCTGCTATGTTAGCGACGATTTCTTCTGTCTGCTCGACGACGAAGAGCAGATCCAGGAGACCAGCGGGTCGTCCTCGTCATATCTAGGAAAGCCTGATGTGGCAGTAGGCCGCTATCCTGCCAGGACGGCGGAACAGGCGCAAGTATTGGCAGACAAGACGTTGAACTATGCCGCCAACACGTATGCAGGTCCCTGGCAGAATGTCATCTGTATGATGGGTGACGATGGCAACAGCAACTCCCACATGGCCACTGCCGACCGTGTTGCCACCTTGGTGGAGGATAACTATCCCGGCTATCTGCTGAAGAAAATCTACTGGGATGCCTTCCAGCGCACCTCCTCGGCCACGGGCTATTCCTATCCCGAGGCCACCCGTCAGATCAAACAGCAGATGACCGACGGTGCGCTGATGATGAACTACTGTGGTCATGGGGCCGCCTATGCCTTCTCCCACGAGCTGGTGATGAAGCTGGCCGACTTTGAGAACTCTACCACGAACCATCTGCCGCTATGGGTGACGGCCTCTTGCGATATCATGCCTTTCGATGGTCAGGAGGATAACATCGGTGAGACGGTGATGCTCAGTCAACGAGGTGGAGGTGTGGCCTTCTTCGGTACGACCCGAACCGTCTATGCCAACTATAATGAGGCCATGAACCTGATGTTCACCGACTATGTGCTTCGTCCGGGCTATACCATTGGCGAAGCCGTCCGTCAGGCCAAGTGCGACTTGGTCAGTCTGGGCCGCGACACATCCCCCAATAAGCTACAATATACCCTTCTGGGTGACCCGGCCTTGCGGCTGGCTTGTCCTTCGGCTCAGGTCGTGATCGACAGTATCAACGGCCAGCCTGCCAGCGATGCCGTCACCCTGGGTGCTGGTTCGATCGCTACCGTCACTGGCCATATCTCCCAGGGCAACGCCCTCAACGCTCAGTTCAATGGGGTGGTGACGGCTACCGTCAGGGATGCCGAGGAGACCATCACTTGTAAGCTCAACGACACCTCGTCGGAAGGCGCAGAGACTCCCTTCGTCTATACAGACCGTACCAAGGTGCTCTATCAGGGTTCTGACAGCATCCGTCAGGGTGTCTTCCACATGACCTTCGCCGTACCGAGAGATATCAGCTATACCGACGGCAGTGGTCTGATGACAGTCTATGCCGTTGATTCAGACCTGTCGGAGACGGCTCATGGCGAGACCGGCAATTTCTTGCTCTCTGCCAGTGAGGTGGTGACCAACGACTCCATCGGTCCCTCCATCTACTGTTATCTGAACAGCCGCACATTCTCTAATGGCGACAAGGTGAATACCACCCCGTTCTTCCGTGCCGAGCTCTATGATGAGAGTGGAATCAATGTCTCTGGCAGTAGCATCGGCCACGATCTGGAACTGGTCATCGACGGTGAAATGGCAATGACCTATAACCTGAATGACTATTTCACCTTCGACTTCGGCGACTATCGCAGCGGAGCCGTCAACTTCAGCATCCCCGAACTCAGCATAGGCCGTCATACACTCTTGTTCAGAGCCTGGGATGTGCTGAACAACTCGTCGGTGTCTCAACTCACCTTCGAGGTCGTCGATAACCTGTCGTCGGATGACCTGAGCGTCGTCTGCACCAAGAATCCGGCTGTCGGTCATACGTCATTTATCCTCAGTCTGGGCATGATAGGCTCTGACATGAATGTCGTGATGGAGGTTTTCGACTTCTCGGGCCGTCAGCTTTATAAGCGTTCATTGACGGGCGTGACGACGAATGGTGTATGTATCGTCGACTGGGATCTGTGTCTCAGTGGCGGTTACAGTGTGCAGACGGGTGTCTATCTCTGTCGCTTCACGGTGGATGGAGGAGCGTCTAAAACCGTTAAATTAATCGTACTCAAGCAATAAAAACCGTCAGGAGAACGTTATATAGGACGGAAGTTAGAGTTAAAGAAGACAAGGAAGATATATGAAGATAAAAGACAATAAAGGACAAATGCTGATGAGGCTGCTGATGATAGGTATTCTCTTACCTCTCACCTCTTGCCTCACACCTCTTTTTGCCCAAGACGATGACAAGGTGCAGATGTTCAATCCCGTCGACCATGCCGTCATCTCGCAGACCATTGCCCCCGATGCCCGTGCGGCAGGTATGGGTGATGTAGGTGTGGCCACAGACCCCGATGTAAACTCACAGTACTGGAACCCTGCCAAATATCCTTTCTGCATCAGTCGTTCGGGTATTGCGCTGAACTACACGCCTTGGCTCCGTCAGTTGGTTAACGATATCGATCTGGCATACGTTGCAGGTTACTACCGTATCGGTGACTACTCGGCCATCTCGGGTTCGTTGCGCTATTTCTCACTGGGTGAGGTGTTTGCCGACGATGGCATGAGCGTCAAGCCTTATGAGATGTCGCTCGACGTGGCCTACTCCATGATGCTTAGCGAGAAATTCTCTCTGGCCGCCGCTATCCGTTGGATCTACAGCGACCTGCGCTACGACTATAGCGAGGACTCGAAGCCGGCTTCGGCCTTTGCCGCCGACCTGGCCATGTATTATAATAATTATGTGATGCTGGGCAGCCGCGAGTGTCAGTTGGGTCTGGGTATGAACATGTCGAACATCGGTTCGAAGATCTCCTTCTATGGCGATGATGAGAGTCAGTTCCTGCCTGCCAACCTGCGTCTGGGAGCTTCGCTGATGATTCCTGTCGACGAGTATAACCGCTTCACCCTCACGGCCGATGCCAACAAACTGCTGGTGCCCACCGTACCCCGTCAGGAGGATGGTGAGTCGAACACCGACTATCAGGACCGTGTGCGCCGTGAGTACAGCGACATCAGTTCCATCAGTGGTCTGTTCAAGAGTTTTAGCGATGCCCCCGGTGGTTTCAAGGAGGAGATGGAGGAGATCCAGTGGAGTGTGGGTGCCGAGTACGTGTACCACGATCAGTTCTCTTTGCGTGCCGGCTATCGCCATCAGGCAGAGTCGAAAGGTAACATGAAGTATTTTACCGTGGGCGGCGGCTTCCGCATGAGCGTTTTCTCTCTCGACGTGGGCTACGTCATCTCTACAGCCCGTAGCAACCCTCTCGACCAGACACTCCGTTTCACCCTCGCTTTCGACATGGACGGTATCAAGGATTTGTTTAAGAGATAATAAAATATGAATATACGAGTAGGAATGGGCTTCGATGTCCATCAGTTAGTGGAAGGCCGTGAGTTATGGATGGGCGGCATTAAGTTGGAACACAGTAAAGGACTCCTCGGACATAGTGATGCCGACGTGCTGTTACATGCCGTCTGCGATGCCCTCCTTGGGGCTGCGAACATGCGGGACATCGGCTACCATTTCCCCGATACTTCGGCAGAGACAGACGGCATGGACAGTAAGATTATCTTGCGCAAGACCATCGACCTCATCGCCACCAAGGGCTACCGTCTGGTGAACATCGATGCCACCATCTGTGCCGAGCGTCCCAAGATGAATCCCCATATCCCTCAGATGAAGGAGTGTATGGCTCAGGTCATCGGCTGCGACCCGGATGATATCTCCATCAAAGCCACAACGACAGAGAAACTCGGCTTCACTGGCCGCGAAGAGGGTATCTCCGCCTACGCCGTCTGCCTCATCCAGAAAGACTAAACATATTATACATATATATAAAAGTAAAGTGGAGGCTGTTGACCTCCACTTTATTTATCGTATAACCTTCTTCCCGTTATGGATGTATATCCCTTTCTTGGTGGGGGTGGTTATGCGGTGGCCACGGAGATCGTACCAAGCATCATCGAATATTGAACATGGATCATTGACCATGACGTTTTGGATGCCTGTGGCGGGAGAGGTCTGATAGCCCCAGACGGTGACACCGTTGCGGTTCATGACGGTGAAGGAAGCGGCTTTGTCGTCTGAGGGTTCGAGGGTCTGCTCTACCATCACACCTTTATATTCAGTCGTGCCCAACTTGATGGTGAAGTAGGACGTGCCTTCCTGAACGCTCCAGGTGCCAGTCTGAGCACCGCTGACGGAGCCGTCGGCATTGAGCTGTACCTCCACGGGCTTGGCTATCTCCTTCTTCGTATGGTCGAGTTTGAAGGGGTGGATGAGCACCTGCCAGGTGCCAGGGATGCGGTCGGTAGCAATCTGCTGGGTGATGGCAATGTCGGCACTGGTGACCTGCTCGCCCGTGTATTCGAAGGGAGCTGCCACAAGCCAGCCGTCCTCATTTTGGAACACCTGATGCACACGTACCTGGTGCTCCTCACCACGGTTCTGGAAACGGGTGTGGTAGACGAGATAGGTGCGGCCGTCTTCGGCGGCGATGATGGAGTTATGGCCCTGTGAGCGTTCGCCGTAGCTACCCTTGGCCATGTTGCCCCACTCCCCATAGGCTCCGAAGATGTTCACGCCACGGTTGTCGTTGGCGCTGGGTCCGAAGTCCGTCATGAAACTCTTGAACACGGCACTGGTGTTACGGGCATCGACATAGGGACCGTCAGGATTCTCCGAACGGAACACGCGCATCTGATAGCCGCCGTTGTTGTAGTCGTTCTTGACACCACCCGCAGCCAGACCGCCATAAGTCACAAAGAGATAGTAATAGCCGTCGATATACTCGATATACGGAGCCTCACCAGAGACGTAGAAGCCTCCTGCAATCCGTTTGCCGAAATACGGGTCTCCCCCAGTGGTACTATAGGTGATATCATAGTCGCGCAGACCCGTCTCCTCGTCAAGTTCCAACATAAAGATACCGCCCGACCATGAGCCATACGCTATCCACAGGTTGCCCTTTTCGTCATAAAAGACACAGGGGTCGATGTTGTTGGGGAGACTGACTTTTGAGGTGGAAGCCCAAGGCGCATTGTAACGTGAGGGAAGTTTGTCAAGTGGACCTAATACCAGTTCGAGGTCGGTATCCTTATAGGCATTGCCAGTGTGGAAGCCGCTGATGACCACAGGACCCTGATAACGGTAGGGACCTTCGATATTGTCGGCTGTGAGCAGGATGATGCTGGAGTACCAGTTTTCGCCATTGATGCTGAGATACATGCACCATTTCTGCATGGCCTTGTTCCAGATGACATCGGGTGCCCACATATTACCGTCGATATTGTAGCTGTTGCTACCCCTTGCCGCCCACTTACGGGCATTGAAAGCCGGGAAGTCGACTTCCTCTCCACCTTTCTTGACCTTCTTGACGACGGGCGTCTCAAAAGCTGCTGAGTTGGAGCAGTTTTTGTTATAGCCGTTATCCCAGGGGGCCTGGAAACTCGTCCAGTTCATCAGGTCTTTGGTCTTTGCCGCTGCACGGTGGGAGCCGAAGATATAATATGTTTTTGTCGTGGGCTCCCAGACTACGCTGGGGTCATGGACAGAGACACGCTTCATATCAACAGCGGAAACGGCCAATGGCAGCAGGGCCAACAGGAAGAATAGATACTTTTTCATCATTATAATTGTTTTGTTATATTCTGGGGACAAAGTTACTGTTTTATTTTCAATTATGCAAGTTTATTCCTTTCTTTCATTCCCAACGCAGCACAGCTCCATTGCGTCGGCCAGGGTCTGCTCCTGTGAAGTCCATTGAGTAGGGGCTGCCTGTGGTGGGACTCTTACCTAAATAGTGATGGTTCTTCAAAGAGAGAAGCATGAAGTCGTGGTCGAGATAGTCCTGCCACAAAAACAATTCGGCATCATTCGCATCGGTAGTAAAGCGCACGTCACCTGGCAGGCCATCGCCATAGACTTTCACAAAACGTCCATCGACACATTGCAGCGAGACGAGACCACAGCCACGATCGATGACGCGGAACTGTGTCTGTTCACTCCTGTCGCCAGCATGCGTGTCGTAGAGTAAACCGTGCTTGGTCGCGATGGCAGGACGGTTGGTAGCCTTGTTGATGATCCGGAAGGTCTTGCCATAGGGAATATTCTTGCTACGATCAGCCTTAGGCTCAACGACAGCGAAGTTGTCAAACTCTGCAAAACCACCTTTCAGACCTTTATGGTTAAAGGAAAATAGGGCGTGGCGTGATCCCTGGAACGAGATGAGCTGATAAGAAAGCGGCATCATGCGTCCCAGAGTCTGGAAAGTGATACCATCCAACGAGTAGGCATATTGCGCCTGATTGTTATCGTAGTCACCGATACAGCGAAGCCACAGTTTCCCTTCAGTTAAAGCGACGGGCACAACGATGGTGTCGTTGGTGAGTTGTTCGAAGCAACGGAGGGTCAGGGATTTGCCGTCCTTGACAATGCCGATCCATGAGCAGGGCACATTGATGTTCCCCAGTCCTGCCACATCACCATCCTTCATGCCTTTCGTATAAAGCTCGACTGTGGTGACGGACGTAGGACCTATTACACGCTGCGTGAGTGTGTTGCGTGCCCACATCAATTGTTCAGCAGGCATCGACTGTATGCGCAGGCGTCCACCTTTGAGGCTCCACATGGAATCATCAGGATTATGGTTCCACTGCCAGATGGGATTTAAGGAGGTGAGAGGTGAGGGATGAGAGGTGAGAGAATAGTTAAAGTCGTCGCAGCGGTCGTACGGGGCGTGTGGAGTAATCTCACTCCTCACTCCACACCCCTCACTCCTCGAAACATCGGGCTTAAACCAAGTTCGTGGTGCACGGCCGAGATTTCCTTCGAGGCCAATCATCGGCCAGCCATCTTTCCACGTGATAGGCATCAGACAGACAGTACGGCCTATAGAGTGGAAGTCTTGCATGAGCAAGGCCCACCAAGAGCCGTCTTTAGCCTGTACGATACCACCCTGATGAGCATTATCACACCCTGTAGCATCGGGACTGGCTTGCATAATGGCAAATTTGCTGCCATCGTGGCCGATACGGTACTGTTCATCTCTCGGCACCTGTGTACGTCCCACGGCATGATAGCCGAAAGTCTCGTCAGCAGTGATGACACGCGTCTCGTAGGGTCCCCAAATACTCTTGGCACGGGAGCAGAGCGTACGACCATTGGGCATATAGTCGGTAGAGATGAGGTAGTACATGCCATCAATCTTATAGATGTGATGCCCTTCACCAATACCGTTGCCCTCAGGAATGATAACGCGGTCTGTGCCCTCCACGGGACCACTCATGTCTGGCTTCAGCTCTGTACAATGCACCTCACCATACTTGTGGATGGCATAGATCTTACCATCGTCGTCGAAGAGCACACTGAGGTCGTAGATGTTGCCCTGCATATTATGGTGCTTCCATGGCCCGTGGATATCCTTCGATGTGTAGCACTGCAGCCCCTTTCCATTGATGTTCGAGAACACGTAGAACTGTCCGTTGGCATAGCGGATGGCCGGTGCCCAGATGCCCTGTCCGTAGATCTCCTTGTGGTTTCTGAGCGAGAAGGCATCATCGGGGAAGTCGAAACGATCGAAACAATAGGAGATGTTCTCCCAGTTCACCAGATCCTTGGAGTGGAGGATAACAAGGCCAGGCACGGTGTGCATGGTTGTACCGGCCAGATAATAGTCATCACCCACACGGAGGATGTCGGGGTCAGAGAACTCATCGTAGAACAGCGGGTTGGTGAAGGTACCGTTACCGTTGTCTGCTGTCCACGACCGCTGCTGGGCGTTTGCCAAAGGTGAAAAGGTGAAAAGGTGAAAGAGTGAAACACCCATCACCAAACCCTTTGTCATGATTCTTTTTCCTATCGTTTTCATTTCCTTTTATTATTTCACCTTTTGATGTTTCACATCGAGTTCGCTCACGCTCGACATAGCTTAAGCAAGCTTAGCTCTTTTCTCACTTAATCGCGAACTTCATTTTTTTACCTTTTCACCATCAAAGCGTTGGCCAGCCGTCAGGCGTCCAGGAGATGGGACGCTGGATGAGGACGGAGGCTCCCTGTTGGGCGACGCTGTAGCCGTGACAGATGAAGATGTCCTGACCGTTGAGATGATAAGCTGCGCAGTGGCCTGCTGCCTCATATTCCTTCTTGTCGCCTTCGAGGAAGATGTTGCCGCCACCGTTACGCATGTCTATACCCTTGCTGTCGAGGTAGGGACCTTCGACGCTGCGGCTGCGACCCACCGCCACACGGTAGTTGCTCTTGGCACCCTGACAGCAGTAGTCCCAGGATACGAAGAGGTAGTACCAGCCGTTGTGCTTGAAGATGAACGGTGCCTCGATGGCATTAGGACCTGCGAAGTCGGAGGTGGGGTTTTTCGGAGGATTGGGATTCACGGAGAGGGCTTTCTTGCCGTCGGGGTCGGAGAGGTTGAAGCGACGGGCGATGGTTGTTTGTTGCTGTGGCACAGCAACATGGAGAGATGAGTCGAGGCGGGCGAGCTGGATGCCATCCCAGAAGGAGCCCCATACGATCCAGGGCTGATCCTGGTCGTCGATGACGAAATTGGGATCGATGGCGTTCCAGTTGTCACGACCTTCACGGGAGGTGACGATACAGCCTTCATCGTCCCAGAGGCCGGAAGCCAGCGAACGTGTGGAGAGCAGGCCGATGGCAGAGCCGTTGCGTCCGAAGGTGGAGCAGCTGTAGGCGAGCCACCAGCGACCACGATACTGGATGATATCAGGTGCCCACACATGATGGGTGAAGCCTGGCACGGAGTCGTGCGTCCATTTTGGGATGACAGACATCACGGGGTCGGCTTTCACCGTCCAGGTCTTGCGGTCCTTCGAGGTCATCTGCTGGATACCCATGCCTGTGGCGAAGATATAATAGGTACTATCTTCGAAGGCCATCACTGGGTCGTGGACCATCGGCGTCTCCGTCTGGAAGTCAGCACGCTTGAAGTGGCGAGGCTGGGCAATCGTCTGGGAAGAGACAAAAAGGGCTAGCAGCGACCACAATATTGTTTTCGCTTTCATATCTTACAGTGTTAAAGGAAAAGTAAAGGGGACGGGCTTCGCTTAGTCCGCCCCCTATTACAAATAACTAACTAATTCAATATGTAGAATACAGGTCTACTTTTACTCGAATACCAGATGGCTGCCGTCGACGGTAAAGCGGAACCAGAGTTCGCTGTCGATAGGACTGATACCGATGTAGTCCTGCTTATAGGTCTTGCCATCGTTACCCACCATGATGCACTTCACATCAGCAGAGCTGCCATGGTTGGTCACAGAGACGGTGACGGTAGCGTCGTCCATAGCTTTGAGCCATGCGGCCCAGTCACTCTGTCCACCACTCGGTGTGCAAGCAGCGTAGCTGTCGCCCCAACCGTAGTTGTCGGCACGTACCACTGCATACTCAGTAGTACCGTCTTTCGTCAGAACGACCACGAAGTTGTTCCAGTTGTTCTGCAGGTTGCTGTAGTTCTTGATGCGTGTGGTAACGGTCATGCCTACAGGAACATTGTAGTCTGCAGAGTGAGCACCCCACCAGCCGGTAGAGTTATCTTCCTCACCAACCACGTTGTCGAACTCCAGATGGCAGCCGTCAACGGTATAGCGGAAGTAGAAGTCCTCAGAATCGATGGCAATACCCTTGTACTCCTGGGTATAGTAGTTACCGTCATTACCCTGCATGATGGCCGAGACGTCTGCAGATCCGTCGCCGTTATTGGTCACAGCCACATCCACCCTGGCACCGTCCATCGCCTTGAGCCATTTACCCCAGTCAGCCTGGCCACCGCTCAGCCACAGGTTCGGGTTACCATCGTATCCGGCACCCCAACCGTAGTTGTCAGCACGGACAACGGCGAACTCGGTGTTATCCTGACGGCAGAGCACCACCACGAAGTTGTTCCAGTTGTTCTGACCATTGGTGTAGTTGGTGAAGCTGGTAACGAAGGTCTCCTTCGGACCAACCTTGATGTTCTCAGAGTGAGCGCCCCACCAGCCCGTGGAGTTGTCGGTAGCACCGAGAGTGGTGTACATCTTGTCGACAATCTCGAACTCGGCCGTAGCGATGACAGGATTAGCAGCCTCACCCTTATAGGTCTTGGCGTATGCAGCCACCAGCATCTTCTTACCTAAGGAGTTCATGTCGGGAACAGCCTGGAAGGTCAGGTCGCTGGCCTTCACAGTAGCAGAAACCTCCTGTTCGAACTGGATGGTAGCGGTGACATTGGCAAAGGCATCCTCTACGGAAGTACCCTGGAGCACCTTCTTGGGCACACCGTTGAGCGTCATCGACAGAGGCTGCTTGTCCTCCTTCGAGGTGAAGCCTCCGATAGGCTCGATGGTAGAACCAAGGAAGTTGATGTAAGAGCCCTCAGGCACGAGGAAAGCACGGATGGTGGTGTTCGACTGGTCGTCGTTCAGGTTCACCAGTGGCGACTTCTGAGTGTAGGTCTTAGTCACCTTACCATTGGTCATGGTAACAATCAAACCACCTTCTGAGCGGTCGATGGTGAGTGTCACCTTACCACCCAGCTGGTCTACACCGCTGTCGGTATCGGTGGCGAACTCCAGTGTACTCGTAGCGAGACTGCGGTCGATATAGTCGCCCCACTCAGAGTTTCCGCTGGGCTGATAGTCGTAGCGGATGGCACCGTACTCCTTGTTTGCGCCACGGTCTGCATCATTGGTGATGATGAGTGCAAAATTCTTATAGGTGTTGGTTGCGTTAGGATTGATGTTCAGGTTGAACTGGGCAATCCACTTTCCACCCTCCGGAATCTGATAATACTTGGAGAACACAGCCCACCAGCCGGTAGAGTAATCGGTAGCACCGACGGTATAGACATCTTCCTGCATACCTTCGATTTCTTCTTCGCCGCCCTGGTTCTTGGCCTTTTCTGCAGCAATGGAGTCAGCTCTCGAGGAGATCCAGTCTGGAGAGTTGAAGCTGTACAGGTCGCCGCCTTCGCAGCTCGTCAGAGCCATCAGGCCAAGGGCTGCTGAACAGAAGACTGTTGCTAATTTATTGAGATATTTCATAATCTTTCTAATTTTCAATTATCAATTTTACAATGATCAATTCTTAAAGGTTCACCACGGGGTGTACTGGTCCATACAGCTTGTCAGCATTGCTGGTGCTGCTGTTGGCAGAGTTGCCCTGGAGGTTGGGGTTGTCGTTCAGAGTACCCTGGTAGATGGGGAAGAACTCATGACCGGGAATCCAAGAATCGTACGAGCTCTTCAGTTCAGAGTCGATACCTACTTCAGAATAGCTGACGGGCTCCTTGAGGCGACTGCGGTCGTTGGTACGACGGAACGTGCCGTGCTCCTTCAGCTGCTGCAGACGACCACTGTCGTAAAACCATCCCCAACGGATGAGGTCGAAGCCACGGCCGAACTCACAGCCGAACTCCTTCGGACGCTCCACGTTGGCAATCTGCTCGAAGAGTTTGTCGGCATTGCCGCTGAAATCAGAGAGTTTCAGATCGGCCAGACCAGCACGGTTACGCACCTGGTTGATCCAGTCGATGGCCTGCTGTGTAGGACCATTCACCTCGTTCTCGCACTCGGCGGCACGCAGCAGCACGTCGCTGTAACGCATCATGCGAAGGTTGATACCGCAGTGAAGACCAGTGATCACCTTGTCATAGAGACCTGTGCGCAGATTGGTGTTCTTGGCGATAGGCAGACCGCCATAGTTGTTGTTCGTCACGATAGGTGCATCATCTGACATGGGCTGTGTATAGCAGACATTACCATACTCGAAACCATCCCATTCTGGCTCGTAAGTGCCGATGGTCCAGTAAAGACGGGGATCGAGCGAGCCGCTGGTTGTACGCTCAGCCTTGAAGAGGTTGTAGAGCCAGGGGGATGCAGAGAGGTCTGCCCAGCCACCACAGTCACCAGGACCGTAGTTACTCTCGATGGCGTGACCCTGCGTGGCGTTCGGACTGGTGTTCACAGGTGTCCACTCGTCATCGGTACCCTGAGAACCGTAGTCGAGGAACTGCACCTCGAAGAGACTCTCGTCGTTGTTCTCGTAGGCAGGTCCCTCACGGAAGTTGTCACCGTAGTTGGCCATTAGCTTATAGGTGCCATACTGGCCACCAATGATAGCCTTCAGCACGTCGAGAGCGTCGCTGTACTTGTGGCGCATCATCAGCGCACGGGCCAGGTAGCCTGCGGCAGCACCACTGGTGGCACGACCCTTGGCCCACTCACCGCCAGCATTGCGGCTGGGCAGCAGCGACATAGCCTCCTTGAAGTCCTTCTCTACCTGATCCCATACCTCATCGTAGGTGCTGTTGGTGCCATAGAGGCCATCGAGCGTCGAATAGGTGGCGTAGTCGGTGATCAGAATCGGGTTCTGATAGTAGCCGGCCAGCATGTAGTAGGCCAGTCCGCGGAGGAACAGCATCTGTCCCTTGATATGCTTCATCTGGTCGTTCAGCGCACTATTGTCCTCGCCACAGCGGGAGAGGGTGAAGTTGGTCACGTTGATGGTGTAGTACCAGTCACGCCAAGACCACTGTCCGATCTCGTCCGTGAAAGGAGCATTCAGATCGTCGAAGGGCATATACCATACCTGTGAGGAGTTCCAGACCTCATCACCGCGGCAAACATCAATCGTATAGCCTACACGGGCGTATGTTCCCTCCATACGGATATGGTTGTAGGCTGCAATCACATTCTCCTCCAGGTCTTCGGCAGAGAAACCGAATGTTGCTGCCGTCTGCTGGTTGGGATTCGTCACGTCCAGCTTGTCCTCACATGATGTCACGAGGAACGAGGAAAGAGGAAGGAGGAAGGAGATTACCCCCAGCCCCACCTTATTATATATATTATTCTTTTTCATATCTTTATGTTCTTATGTTCTTATGTCTAAAAACCATGTCCTTATGTCTAGAAGGTAAAGTTCAAACCGGCCATGAAGCTTCGAGCTGTCGGGTATGAGCAGTAGTTGTAGCCCGGGGTGAATGTACCGCCGGCATAGTCAACGTTGTAACCCTTATAGCCAGTGAAGGTGAAGAGGTTCTGTGCCGACACATAGATGCGGACACCAGTGACATAGTTGGCAAACCACTTGTTGGGCAGATTGCAGCCCAGTTCCACATTGGCAATCTTCCAATAGGCGGCGTTCTGGATCTGACGGTCGCAGAACAGGTCGTTCCAAGCCAATGTAGCACTATTAGAAAGGTACGTGCGGGGGATACTGCTCACGTAGGTGGAGCCGTCCCACTGGTTGGCGTCGAGTACAGCCACGTCCTTGTTGCCATAGCCGTAGCTGGAGTTCAGGGTGTTATACAGATAGTCGCTCACGTGGTAGCCCAGGGCACCGAATGTGGAGATGCTCAGGTCGAAGATCGAGTACTCCAAGTGTGCGCTCAGACCGAAGTTCACTGAAGGCAGACCGCTGCCAAGCACCGTCTGGTCGTCGGCATTGATCTGACCGTCGCCATTCACGTCGCGATAGTAGCAGTCACCCACCTGTGCGCCAGGCTGATACTCTGAGAGGCCCTTGGCCTGTGCGATGGCATTCAGCTCGTCGAGCTGCGACTGGGTGCGGATGATACCCTGATAGTCCCAACCATAGAACTTACCGACTTCCTCGCCGACTTCCGTGATATAGGAACCGGTGATGTACTTCTCTGTACCGAAACCGAGCGAGGTCACCTTGTTCTTCAGGGTGCTCAGGTTGGCGCTGATCTCATGCTTCAGGGCGTGGTCGCGGTTGCGGTAGGTAGCTGAGAACTCCAGACCGCTGTTCTCCATCGAGGCAGCGTTCATGGTAACAGAGGTGTTGGCCACACCAGCGCTGGCAGGCACGGGCACACCGTAGAGCAGGTCCTGAGACTTGTTCTTGTACCACTCAGCAGTAAACTCGATGCGGTTGTTGAAGAAAGCCAGGTCGATACCGACGTTCATGGTCTTTCTCTTCTCCCAAGAGAGGTTCTCGTTCACGAAGTTCGACACAGCCGAACCGGTGATGGCCTGATTGCCGAAGCTGTAGGTCATGTTGTTGCGGGCCATGGTAGCCTGGATGGCGTAGTCGCCCACAGCTGCCTCATAACCGAGTTCACCGTAGCTGGCACGCACCTTGAACATGTTCACGATGTCGCGGTCGATGGGGTAGAACTTCTCCTTATCGAAGCGCCAGCCGAGAGAGATAGAGGTGAAGGTGTCCCAGCGGATGTCCTTCGACAGACGCGAGCTGCCGTCACGACGAACGATACCCGAAACGAGGTACTTGCCATCGTAGTCGTAGTTCAGACGGGCGAGGTATGAGGCCAGCGTGTGCTTGTACTCATAGCTGTCTGCGCTCCACGAACTGGCGTTCTGCAGCTGCAGGAAGTAAGGCTCTGAGAGGTTCACGCCTGTGGCGGACAGCGTATTGGTATTTTCCTGCTCGAAGGTCTGACCCACCACGATGTTTGCGTGGTGCAGGCCGATGGTACCGTCGTAGGTCAGCGTGTTCTCGATCAGGGCATCGGTATATTTGCGATGTGCCTTGGTCAGACGCTCGTTCTCCTTGGCCAGGTACACACGGTTACTCTGGATCCAGGCGGGAATCCAGGTCTTGTCGTTGGCAGAAGTTGTGCTGTAAGAGAGGTTGATCTTATAGGTTAGCTGGTGGTTCTTGTTCTTGATGCCCAGCATGCCGAGCAGGTCGACATCGGCAGAGGCCGTACCCACGAAACGGTCTACGATCGTGTTACGGGTCAGCATGTTGTTCACCAGCAGGGGGTTCATGGCTGAGATGTCACCATGGACGGTATCGTAGTACACACCATAGCCGTAGGCGTCGTACTTATAACCGCTGGCTGAACCCACCATATCGTCGAGCACCCAGGTGCTCTCGTCGTAAGCCTTGATGGTGGGCTGCATGTTTAGCACACCGCCGAGGATGTTTCCTAAGTTACCATAGAGGCCCTGCACGTACTCGTTGGCATTCGACACAGCCAGGTTGTCCTGGTCGGAGTGAGAATACACGAGGCTGGTGCGGAACTTGATGAACTTCACGTCCATCGTATTGTTCACGCGGGCCGTATAACGCTCAAAGTTAGGACCTGCGCCCTCGAGCGTACCTTTCTGATTATAATAGTCGAGACTGATGTTGTAGGTGTTGTTGGCACCGCCACCGCTCAGGTTCACGCTGTGGTTCTGACGGATACCGGTCTTGAAGGCCTCGTCGAGCCAGTCGGTGTTCGTGTTGTCGCGGAAGTGGTAGTAGCCGTCACTGCCCTTGCTGTAGCCTCCGGGAACGGGGATACCTGCATTCTCGGCAGCAATGCCGAGGTAGCGGCTGTACTGGTCGGCATCCATCACATCGTAGACATCCTTGCGGATCTGGTCGATACCGAAATAGCCCTTATAGTCCACCTTCAGGGGCTGGTCTTTCTTACCACCCTTGGTCGTGATGATAACCACACCGTTAGCGGCACGTGAACCGTAGATGGCACCTGCCGATGCGTCCTTCAGCACCTGGATGGTCTCGATGTCGTTCGGCGAGAAGTCGCGGATGGTCGTACCCATGGGCACGCCGTCGATCACATACAACGGTGATGTGCTGCCGAAACTACCGATACCACGGATGCGGACAGAGGGGTCGGCACCAGGCTGACCGTCAGAGGTGATCTGCACACCAGCCACCTTACCTTCGAGCATCGAGGAGATGTTGGAGTGCGACACGCGCTTCAGCTCATCGGCGTTCACGATCGAGACGGATCCCGTCAGGTCGGCTTTCTTCTGAACACCGTAACCCACGACGACCACCTGATCGAGCATCATGGCGTCTGACTCCAGTTGAATCTCATTAAGGATTGCGCGCCCGCGAACGGCGATCTCGCGATCCTTGTAACCCACATAGCTTACTACAAGCGTAGCATTGGCAGGAGCATCCAGTTGGAATTTTCCGTCGAAATCGGTAATGGCACCTGTCTGGGCACCTTTCACCTTGACGGTGGCACCAATGAGCGCCTCTCCTGACTGATCAACAACCTGACCGCTGACCTTGATGGTCTGGTCCTGCTGCACAGATGCATTTGCGGTGGCCGGGCAGAGCGTCAAGCCTCCCAGCGTACCGAAGCATAGCATCGCAGAGAATAAAAATTCTTTCCTCATTGTTAGTTACTTTTAGTTTATAAAATATTTAATTTGTGGAATTTTCCGCAAAGTTAAGCGTTTATAACATTCGTAAGGTGGACAAAACGTTTTATTAGGTGGACAAAACGTTCTTTGTGTCCAAAACGCGCTTTTTTATGCTTTTTATCCCCCAAAACCGCCCTCCGTTGACCTATATCAAGGATTCGGCATTGTGAGTAGTCGAAAACCCAGACATCCACTCCGGGCGGCATGTTGAGAAGGACGGATGCCTCTGCCACTTGGCATCGTTCAATGACTTTGCTTTCTTCATGTATTGCTCATTTTTCGTACGAAAACTCACAAAATAGGCAAACTTAATGACATATGACATAAAATTAAAGTTATCTTGTTGAGTATCAGCCGATTGCAATCAAGCAAAAAAACCTCATTAATGACATAAAAACGACATAAAAACGACATACTAATGACATAAACAGGGTCGAATGGAGACAAATAGGATGCAGTAAAGAGACAGATGCGCAGGAGTTTATAGGCGCTAAAGTGAATAACAGCTGCCTATAAAGTGAAAGAAAGGATATAGCAAACCCTCCAATTCTCCAGAGAATTTAGGAGTTTACAGGCAGTAAAGTCCGAGTTTACTTAGCCTAAACTCAGAGTTTACTTAGCCCAAACTCCTAACTTACTTAACCTAAATTCCATGTATTCTTAGCCAAAACTCCGAATTTCATGTCATTAGTATGTCATTAGTATGTCGTTTTTATGTCATTAAGTCTGATTCTTAATTTCACTTAATCTATTGATATACAGCAATATAATTCGTTAGCTATGTCATATGTCATTAATTTCTAATAAATTGAAGATAATTTTTCAATTTTGTTTGCCTGTTTGGCAAAATATAGCTTATTGTGAGGAGCACGAAGCCTTGATGATCGCAACACAACCCTTTCATAATGGCAACACGAAGCCCCACTAAGGAACTTGGCGGCTCTGAGGGCCATGTTTTCGCGAAGTTGGTCGCGATAGAGCCAGATCTCACGGGTGTGGTAGTTGCCTTCCTGTCCCAACAGTGGTAGTATGTAGTCCTGGGCGGTGAAGCCTTCAACAATCAGCAGTCCAGATGCTGTGTCGAGGCAAACGGTCATCGTGTCCTTCTTCTGCTTGTCAACAGGCAGCAATGGTGAAGGCTCAGTGATCAACGTGGCAGGAGTGCTGTCCGTCCGCCAGTTTACGGGATTGATGGCTATGCTGCTCTTAGTCCAGCCCCGCATGGTACAGGTTGTGTCACGGACGGAATTGTAACAGATGGTGACACCAGTATCGTCGGCACCTTTGGCAGCTATGATGTGAGGGTCAGGCTCTGGTATGGTGATGCCGATGGCGTAGGCGGCAATCAGGCGTTGGAATGTATCGTCGTCCATCTCTTTCAACAATTCCAACATGATGTGGGCGCCCTGACTGAAGCCTGCTAAAATGAATGGCCGCCCTTGGTTGTGATGCTTCAGATAATACCTGAAAGCCCGTTGTACATCGCCCAGCGCTAATGGCATTCGGGCTGCTTTCAGACTGTCGCTCTCGAAACTCTGTAAGGAACACTGGCGATAGTAGGGCGAATAGTAGTTTAGTCGTCCGCTCACCAGCGTATCCACACCCAGCATCTCACCGTAGAGTGGTGCACGGAGGCTGTCGCTATAGGTGTCGGCATAGTGACAGGTCTCGCCACTCGGCATCGTATAGTCGCCAGTCTCGGTAGAGATAATGTAAAACACGTCGGCCGCTGCCTGACGGTCAGTGATATACCACTGTGTAGAGTCCTGATAGTCGGGCTCTGAAGGAACCAACTCGTTGGCAGTTTGACTTGTCTGGCATGAGGTACACAATCCTAACACAACAAGTGCAATTGATAGAATGAAGTTGCGCATAATCATTTTTTAAGCTGAACGGCTGGGACTGACACCAAACATCTTGGTGAAGCAGCGGGTGAAGTATTTCGGGTCGTTGAAGCCTACCTTATAGGCTATCTCCGTGATGTTGCGATTGCCGGTCTTTGCAGAGAGCAGTTCCTTGGCCATATTCAGACGATAGTTACGGATAAACTGTCCGACGGGTAGTCCAGCCTCGGCGTTGAGATGTTTGCTGGCCACGCTGCGGCTCATGCCGAGGGCATCGCAGAACTCCTGCACGCCGAACTCGGAGTTCATGTAGTTCTGCTCCATCAGCTCCATCACGCGCTCCATCAGTGGACGGGTGGTCTTCTGCACTTCCTCTTTGTCGGCTTCCACGCTCTTGTTCACACTTTGCTTGTAGCGCTGCTGGTTGTCGAGGATATTCTGGATGCGGCCCTGAAGCTGTCGGGGATCGTCGGACTCTTCGAGCACCTTGCGGATGGGATTGAGCAGCTGTTCTGCCTCGATACGCTTCAGACGGGCCGCCCACCTATTATATATATATAGAATGAGCAGGACAAAGAGTGCACTCAGCAACAGGCGGAACCACCAGCTGTTCCAGAAGGCGGGATTGACAACCACGTCGATAGAGGCGATATCCGACTGTGCGGCAGAGAACGAGGACACGTAGCGTACCTCAAAGGTGTAGTGGCCGGCTGGCAAGGCACTATAGCGAACGGAATGTTCTCCCAGCTTGAGGGGCGTCCATTCATCCTCAAGGCCTTTCATCCTGTAACTGAACATGGCCTGCGCCTCGTTACCGTAATCCAAGGCAGAGAAGGCGATGGAGAAGGAACGGTTGCTCTCACGTAACTGGATGGAACGGGCTATCGAGATGTCGTCTGAGAGGTATTCGCTGCCGGCAGCAACTTCCTGGTTGTCGACCATCAGCCTGGTAAAGACGAGACGGCCATAGGGTTGGGCCTCCGCATTCTCTCCCAGCACCTCTATCAGTCCGCCTTCGCTACCGAGACAGATAACGCCCGACTCATCGCGCACGGCTGAGTTCCAATAGAAATGATGGTTTACCAGTCCTTCGCTCTCGAAGTAGTTGGAGAAAATCCGGGTCTTCGGGTCATATATCGACAAACCGTTCTGGGTGGTCACCCACAGACGGCCGTTGGCATCCTCAACGATACCCTTGACACCACCGAAGGCCAGACCGTCTTCTGTGGTCAGGGCTTCAAAATGTCCGCGCTTGTCTGTATCATCCTTTACCAATCGGTACAGGCCATAGCCGTTGCTGCCCAGCCAGAGCGTGCCGTCGCGGGTCTGACAAAAAGAAGAGATCTTGTCGACGATGCGTGAGCCGGGCTCGTCTAACTTGTGGGAGATGGCTTCATGCTTGAAAGGCCTGCGCCCCTGGAGTCCGGAATGGAGGTCTACCTTGATGACGCCCTGCATGCAGCCCATCCAGAGGATTCCTTCGCGATCGACGATGGCGCCGATGTTTCCCGTGATGTTGCGGCAACCCTCAAACGGATCCTCGATTCTCCGCGTCTTGAAATCGTAGTAAAACAGACCGGCATTACTGCCTATCCATAAGCCATCGTTGATGGTGTCAACGGCAAGCGCACCTACAAAGGTTGTTCGTAGGCGATACTCCTCAGGCAGCTCCAGACGGGCGATACGATGCGCTCCCTGACGATCGGTCTGACAGACGCCTCCGCCCCAGGTGCCTATCCAGAGACGGCCGTGATGATCGGCGGCAAGGGCTGATACGCTATTATGCGATAAGCCGGAATTGGCTGTTGTGAAGTGGATGAAGCCGTTGGTGTCTTTCTCACGAAGGTTCAGCCCGCCTTCAACCGTTCCCACCCAGAGGCGGCCACCTGGCTCGGCAAGCATGGCGTTCACGGGGTTGGGGGAGAGGGAATGGGGATCGCCTGTGTGAACGGAGTTGCGTAGAAGCAGGCGCTGGGGAGCGAGACAGGCTATACCGCCTGACTCGGTGCCTATCCAGATGTGTCCCTGATAGACACGGATGCAATCCACGAAATCGCTTCTCAGCGGGACACTACTCTCTGAGGTCCATGCCGTAAAGTTGTCCGATGCGTCGTCGTAGATATTGACACCACACAAGGAACCTACCAGCAGACGGTTGTCGGATGTGACGGCCAAACTTGACAGGAATGCATGGGAAAGACTGTGGGTGGGAACATCCGCTGGGGCTACGGCATGATGATACTCGGATAGCTTCTGCTGATAGGGATCGTAGCGGAACAGGCCCATGTTGGTTGTGATCCATACTACATTATTACGTTTTAAGATGTCGGTAATATAGTGGTTCTGCAATGGTTTCAGTAAAGCGGAAATCTCTTCGCGCACTAGTTTCCCGCCTTTCTCCACCAAGCGGTAGAGTCCGCCGTCGATACCTATCCACGGTTTGCCGTTCTCCTCAACGTCGCAGATAGCTATGTCCAGCATCCGCCAGCGATGGGGATAGTTGTAGATACGATCTGTCTGGCCTTGAGAGTCGAATGTCACCAGCGACACCTGGCGGTCGGTGATGACCCAAATACGCCCAAGGGCATCTTGGTAACATCTGATGGAAGGAAGCACCAACAGCTTCTGCAGTTCCGGGTGGACGGGCGTCACCGCCTTCATGGTTTTCAGGTCGATGATGTTGATGCCCTCGTCGAAGGCCACCCAGAGTCTGTGGAAATTGTCTTCGGTAATACTTCGGCACGACTTGCTGTTCAGGTCGAGCCGTGGTTCCATGACACCATAGCCATCGTAGCGCACCAAACCACCGCCGTAGGTAGAGATCCAAAGGAATCCGCTGGAGTCCTTGAAGATGTCGCTGACGTGATTATGGGGAAGCCCGTTGCTCAGATCCAGATAGGTCAGGTTATACCGCTCTGTCAGCAGGTTGCCGGCAATACAGAGGTGAGAGGTAAGAGGTAAGAGGTGAGAGAATACTACGACCACCGCAAGTAGCCGCAAACGTAATGTATCATCTCCCCTTCTTATCATTTCTCTCACCCCTCACCTCTTACTTCTCACCTCTAATAATTCCCACGCAGGCTGCACCAATCAGGAAGCTGACGCCTGCAACGATCATCATCGTCGACTGGTGGTGACCCACTATCGAGAGGACGACTCCGCCACAGAGTGCAGCAACGATCTGCGGGATACAAATGGTACCGTTGAAGAGGCCGAGATAGGCTCCCATGTGTCCGTAGCCCTGCAGGGCGTTGGTGACGAAGGTGAACGGCATGGCGAGCATAGCAGCCCAGGCACAGCCAATCATCAGGAATGGGATGAACTGTAGATACTGGTCGCTGATGAAGGGCACGAGGGCGAAGCCGATGCCACCAATGATCAGACTGATGGAATAGGCCAGTTTGGTGTTCTTGAACTGTGGGAGTAGAGCGGCCCAGATGACAGAACCCACTGCCTGTACGGCGAAGAGGATGCCCACCCAGTTGCCGGCCTCCTGGAAGGCTTCACTGGCTGGATCGGTGGTGTTCCACACGACCTCGGCAATAGCACCAGTGGTGTAGTTCCACATGTAAAGCATGCCTGCCCAGCAGAAGAACTGTACCAATCCTACCTTCCAGAACGTGGAGGGCGCATTCTTCAGCAGCGTGATCCAGTTGGCACTCTCCTCTTTCTCTGAAGAGACGGGGTTGTACTCAGCATAGTCCTTCGGATTCCACTCCTTCACCTTCGACGTGGTGTAGATGACACAGAGGATCAGGATGGCAGCGCCGATGTAGAACGACCAGATGACGGAGTCGGGCACCACACCCTTCTCAGCCACGTTACTGATGCCAATGAACGTGAAGATGAAGGGGAACACAAACCCCAGCACCGAACCAGCATTGCAGAGGAACGACTGGATGCTGTAGGCCTTCGCCTTCTGTTTCTCGTTCACCATGTCGCCCACCAGCATCTTGAATGGCTGCATGGCCATATTGATACTGGTATCGAGGAACATCAGGGCAATCAGTCCGAATATCATGGCAAAACTGATCGAAAGGCCCAGCGATCCGGCGTTAGGCAACAGGCACATGACGAGTACAGCAACGGCGGCACCGACAAACAGATAAGGTATGCGACGGCCGAAGCGTGTCCAAGTCTTGTCGGAGAGTGTTCCGACAATCGGTTGCACAAGGATACCCATCAGTGGTGGGAGTATCCAGAAATAACTCAGGTTGTGCGGATCTGCACCAAGTGTGGCGAAGATTCGCGAGATGTTGGCACTCTGTAAGGCGTAAGCAATCTGTACGCCAAAGAACCCGAAACTCAGGTTCCATAACTTCCAAAAACTTAAATCAGGCTTCTGTTTCATATTCTTAACTTCTTTAACTTTTTAACTTCTTCACCTCGTGGTACCTCGGACAACGAGTCGGGTGCGGACGATGCGCTTCTCCACTTTCTCCATGGGGCTGAGGCCCTCGACTTTATCCATGAGAATTTCTGCAGCCTCTTCGCCCACACGGTGTCCTCGCTGTTCAACGGTTGTCAACATTGGGTCGCAGGCCACGGCACGCTGACCATTAGTGAATCCGCAGATAGCAATGTCTTCTGGTACTCGGTAGCCGGCATGCTTGACAGTATATAGAATACCGATAGCTGTGTCATCGTTGACAGCGAAGAATCCGTCTGGAGGATTGTCAAGCGCCATCAGTTTCGGTGTGATAATCTCTGCATCGGCGCGGTTGTCGCAGATGCCGATGATAGAATCATCGATGGCTATACCGTGTTTCAGCAGGGCATCCTTGTAGCCGTTAAAGCGGTTCTTGGAGATTTCCAGTTGCATCGGACCACCATAATAGGCAATTCGCTTGCACCCCGTCTCTATCAGATGAGTCACGGCATTAAAGGCACCCATGTAGTCGTCTACCACCACACGACTGGCATTGACGCCTGTGCAGATACGGTCGTAGAACACCAAAGGGATGCCTGCGTCGATGAGTTTCTGATAATGCTCGTAGTTCTTGGTGTCCTTGGCCTGCGATACAATCACGCCACAGACCTTATAGCGGTGGAAGTTCTCGCAGATGCGTACCTCCCGCTCATATTGTTCACCGCTCAAGGCTACCATGATACGATAGCCTCGTGCGGCTGCAGTCTCTTCGATGCCTGTCAGGATGGATGAGAAATAGTAGTGGGTAAACTCCGGCACGATGACACCGATGACACGCTGGGGCATCACGCGACTATGACGAAGGGCCTCGCCGATGGCGTTCGGCAGGAAATTGTGCTCCTTGGCATATTGCTGGATGGCCTTGCGGCGCTCCTCGCTGATACGGGGTGAATCCTTCAGCGCACGAGAGACCGTCGCCACGGAGATTCCAAACTCCTTGGCTATATCTTTCATCGTCATGGGCACTTTTTCTTCCATCGGTTTTTAACTATTCACGATGCAAAGATACGAAAAAGTTGAGAAACAACCATATATACCTTATTATTATTATTAAATAGCGATAATGCAAACGTTTGCATAGCGCTATTATATCTTTTTAATGCAAAAAAAGTACAACGTATTGGAAAGAAATGTAACTTTGCAGCAGAATAACTAATAGATTAAACGATTAATTCTAATTAAAGTAATGATGAAGCAGGTAAACATTCAAATCCCGCTTAGGATGCTCGGCCTTTTGTTAGGTCTGTTCCTATCGGTAGGTGCCTTTGCTCAGATTGACGTCAAAGGCCATGTGAAAGATGCTACAGGCGAACCCATTATCGGCGCAACGGTACGCGTTGACGGCACACAGACCGCCACCGTGACCGATTTCGACGGTAATTTCGCGCTGAAAGCTAATGAGGGTGCTACAATCACGATTTCTTACGTGGGTTATCAGAACGCCACGGTGAAGGCTGCACCCAATGTGAATGTCACACTCGTTGATGATGAGACCGTTCTTCAGGATGTCGTCGTCATCGGTTACGGTACGGTCCGTAAGAGTGATGCAACAGGTTCGGTCATGTCTGTCGAGGCAGACCAGCTGAACAAGGGTCTGGCTACTTCTCCAGCAGATCTGCTGCAGGGTAAGACGCCAGGTGTACAGATTACAACCAACAGTGGTGCCCCTGGAGCTGGTGCAAAGATCCGTATCCGTGGTGGTTCCTCACTGTCGGCTTCTAACGACCCGCTGATCGTCATCGACGGTCTGCCTATTAGCTCAACTGATATCTCCGGTGGTGATGTACTGAATACCATCAACCCGAATGATATTGAGAGCTTCTCTATCCTGAAGG
>Ga0310691_10000870_pt1 | contig 51319 bp, 65 predicted proteins | sample 176DNAGHGlowgp2_FD_203887 | JGI IMG/M metagenome (GOLD analysis project Ga0310691, IMG submission 203887) | Sheep rumen microbial communities from Palmerston North, Manawatu-Wanganui, New Zealand - 1766 DNA GHGlow gp2 (v2) (version 2) | ecosystem: Host-associated > Mammals > Digestive system >... | reverse complement strand
TTTCTTGCATTGTTCAATTTTCAAGATGCTGTTTTCGCTTTCGCTTTCTGCGCGACAGCTTTTTTATTATATCACATCTTTAAGCCTTTGTCAATACCTTTTGCAAAGTTTTTTCAAAAAACTTTTTGGTGTGATCGCTGCTCCTCAAAGGACAGCTTTAATATTATATCACTGTCAGATCTGTTTGTCAACCCCTTTTCGGAAATTTCTGAAAACTTATTTTCCATAGTCCAAAACCATTTCCGATTCGTTCGTGACCTCTCGTCCGACGGCTTTATTATTATATCACGCATTTCGGACTCTGTCAACTAAAAGAAAAAACAAGTTTTCAACATTATTTTGTGCATTGTGTTGAAGACTCGTTTTTTCTTTTTCTCTTTAAGGATTTTCGTTTTTACAACATGACTATTTTCATACTTTTTTCATACAGTGCATCATAGTTTTCTTCGCCGTTTATCCTCTCTTCTGTCTTTGCATCAATCACTTCAGGAAATGTTCCGCAAACTCCGTCAGTCGTGAGCAGCGCCACACACACGAATGCACTGTCCATATAACTCATCTCCGCTCTTTTCAACTGACATAGCTCCGGATATTTCGCTTTAAGTGCTGTCGCAAACTTGTCAAAATCGCAGCCATATACATATCCTGTTTTCCATTCATTGTCATATTCACTTTTCACCATTATTCTGTCAGCTTCACTGTCATACTTCACCTTGAGAACGCCTTTTACATCAAGTGCCTTATCAAGTCCGAACATATCAGTTATAACCTCATTCAAAGACTTATGAAGCTCAACAGCTTCCGCATCGGCCTCCGATAATTTCTGCTCCGGATCAATTATTTCTGTTGAAGGTTCATCAGTTTCTGTTTTCATTACTGACACGATCGCACTGCCGGATACTGCCGCATCATATCCGCAGCCAGACATACCAGCTGCTATGCCGGCCACACATAGTAAAGATACTATCCTTCTCATTTTCACTATCTCCTTTTCATGGAATAAGCGAACAAGCCTGAGCCTGTTCGCTTTTTGTCATTTCTCAACTATCAGTACCGTATTATTCTTTATCCTGAAGCCCGGCAGGTTCTCCACAAAGCGGCTGAACTTTGAATAGCCGTAGGTCTTCGGGCTGAAGTCCGGCATCTTTACACAGAGCTGCTTCTTCAGCTCGCCGAGATTGTAGCCCTTGCTGCCGTTCGTCCTCACGATAGCTGCAAGCACATCCTCCACTCTCTCAAGGTCGGTCTCCTTGGATTTGAGGGAAACGAGTATGCTGCTGCCCACCTGACGGAAGCTCAGGCAGTCGAAATCCTTGAGGAACTGCGAGAACTTGGAATAGCCGTAGTTTCTGACGTCGAAATCAGGATAGCGTCCCTGGAGACGGCTGCCCAGCTCGCCAATGTTGATCTCCTCCTGGAGATTTGCGTTCTCGGAAACGATGCGGATGATATCCGATTCCAGATTCTTCATCTCCACCTTGTCAGCCTCGGCAGGCTCCTGTATCTCCTCCTCCGCGAGCACCTCAAGGTACTTGAATGCGTTGCAGGCTGTGCTGAAAGGCTTGGGGGTCTTCTTCTCGCCCATACCGATAACGTGCTTGCCGGACTCTCTCAGCCTTATTGCAAGGCGGGTGAAATCGCTGTCGCTTGAAACGATGCAGAAGCCGTCCACGTTGTCAGAGTAGAGAATATCCATCGCATCGATTATCATAGCCGAGTCAGTGGCATTCTTGCCTGTCGTGTAGCTGTACTGCTGCACCGGGGTAATGGCATTGTCAAGCGCCATATTCTTCCAGCTTGCAAGGTTCTGCTTTGTCCAGTCGCCGTATACTCTCTTGTATGTTACTATGCCGTAGTTCGATACCTCGTCAAGGATGTACTTCGTATACTTTGAAGCCACGTTGTCAGCGTCGATGAGCACGGCATATCTGCTTTCCTTTTCCATTTTATCACTCCTGATTTTTCCCTGTGTTTCCGCACAATGCGGAATTACATTTATTATAACATTTATATTTTCTTTTGTATATAGTAAAAACGCACAAAGAGCGGTTACGTTCCTTGTGCGATATTATTACCGGATAAAAAAATGATCCCGAAGCTATTGCTTCGGGATTCGTGTAATGACGAAAGTATTCCCCCGCCACTCTGGAGCGGATTACGAGGCTCGAACTCGCTACCTCCACCTTGGCAAGGTGGCGCTCTACCAGATGAGCTAAATCCGCATAACAGGTGCGCTGATCCGCTGCACCTATTGTGGTGCTTCCGGTCGGAATCGAACCAACGACACGGGGATTTTCAGTCCCCTGCTCTACCGACTGAGCTACAGAAGCATAATGGCGACCCGGATGAGGCTCGAACTCACGACCTCCGCCGTGACAGGGCGGCGCTCTAACCAACTGAGCTACCGGGCCATGTGGTGGGGACTACAGGGCTCGAACCTGTGACCCTCTGCTTGTAAGGCAGATGCTCTCCCAGCTGAGCTAAACCCCCACAGCATATCTCTCAGGCGTTCGTTCGTTGTTCCTCTCGCCTGACGACTTGTTTATTATATCACAGGCATTTTGATTTGTCAAGGGTTTTTTTCAAAAAAATCAGAAAAATTTTTCAGCAGCTCCCGATATGCCGATATACCGTTATTTAAGACCGAAAAATATTTCCGGCACATAGGTTTTCGCTTCTCGGGAAAGAAACCGGGAGCAGAATCTGCTGTTTCTGCTCCCGGAAATAATATACTCAGTCAAGGTCTTTGACGAACTGCTTTATGTCCTCGCTTATCCTTTCGTACTCATAGTGATGTACGTAGTGGGAGCAGTCGAGCAGTACCATTTTTCCGTTATCAGAGCTGTCAACAACAGCCTGATGTGCATTCATCCAGAGCTCGCTGCTCTGATTCGAGCCGGATATGTACTGTATCGTGGGAGTTTTCGGATACGGTGCGCTCTTTATCTCATCGAATACGTCAAATACACCGTCAAATTCACGCATTATGGTATCGCTGACGAGAGCCCTTGCTGTAATGGCTCTTACCGTTTTCATCTCCTCCTTCGTACACCAGCCGCTGAGTTCGTCGGGCAATACACGGAAGATACCGGTAACGCCCTCCGCCTTGCTCAGGAACTTCGACAGGTCTACCATCCAGCCCTGAGATTCAAAATCGATGGAATCCGGCAGGGTGATGTCAAGGCCGATGATGCCCTCCACCTCGTCAGGATATTTCTGTGCCCAGAGTATCGCCTCAAGTCCCGACATTGAATGCGGGCAGAGTATATAGGGAGCCTCGATGCCAGCCTTCTTCAGAGCCTCCCTGTCATTGCTCACCAGAGTATCGAAATCGCGTTTGCCCTCCTTCTCATCACTGAATCCGTAGCCGAACTTCTCAATAACGGCTATGCTGCAATCGTCAGTCAGCCTGTCATAGAGCGGTCTGAAATCATATACCGGAGAGGGCGTGCCCCAGCCGGGCATGAACACTACGGTATGTTCGCCGTCTCCGGCAGAATAGATATTCATTTTCTTACCGTCCACCTCGACCAGCATCCCGACATTATTCTTCAGCAGCGGCTGCTCCTTCTTCGTCATGATCATGTTGAATATCGTCATTCCGAGCACGAACATCACAAGGAGCAGAAGGATGACGAGAAGCGTTTTGCCGATGAATTTCAGTACTTTTTTCATAGATGATTCCTCCGTTTTGTCCGCGGAAAATGACCGCCCCGGACGTAGTATATTGATTAGTTGAACAGTAAGAATGGCGTCAGATATACCAAAAAGGCCACAGCTCCGCCATGGCCTTTAAGATCGTTATTATCAGAAGTCGAGTTTCTTCTTGAGCTTGTCAAAGAAGCTCTGACGCTTTGCATAGTTCTTATCCGAGAGTGAATCCTCAAATGCCTTCAGCAGATCCTTCTGCTTCTTTGAAAGGTTCTTCGGTACCTCGACATAGATCTTGACGTACTGATTTCCTCTCTCCTGACGGTGGAGCTTCTTCACACCCTTGCCCTTGAGACGGAATACAGTGCCGTTCTGTGTGCCTTCGCTTATGTTGTATTTTACGTCGCCGTCGATAGTCGGAACAGTTATCTCGCTGCCGAGAACTGCATCCATGTAAGTAACAGGGATATCGCAGTGGATATCATATCCCTCACGGGTAAAGAGAGGATGGCTCTTGACATTGATGCCAAGGAGCAGATCTCCGGAAGGTCCTCCGTTGATACCGCAGTCTCCCTGACCGCTGAGACGGATAGTCTGTCCGTTATCTATACCTGCCGGTATCTCCACGGAAACTGTCTTCTGTACTCTGAGTCTTCCTGCACCCTTGCACTTGGTACACGGGTTCTTGATGACCTTTCCCTTTCCTCCGCAGTGAGGACAGGGCTTGGCCGAGCTTATCATGCCGAAGGGGGTGCGCTGTGTCACCTTGACCTGGCCGCGTCCCTGACAGTCCGGACATATATCTGCAGTTGTGCCTGCGTCAGCACCTGAGCCCTTGCAGGAATCGCATACGGTCATGCGGTTGAGCCTGATATCCTGCTTCTTTCCGTTGCAGGCCTCCATGAAGGATATAGTAACGGCCTCCTGTATATCCGCGCCTCTTCTGGGAGCATTGGCGCTGGAGCGTGATGTACCGCCGCCGAAGCCGAAGCCTCCGAAGATGTTCTCGAGGATATCGCCCATATCACCGAAGCCGCCGAAGCCGTCCATTCCTCCGCCGCCTCCGCCGTAGCTCGGATCAACGCCGGCATGGCCGAACTGATCGTAGCGGGCGCGCTTCTCGGGATCGGAAAGCACCTCATTAGCCTCGTTTACCTCCTGGAATTTCTCAACGTAGGAGGGATCGTCAGGATGCAGGTCGGGGTGACATTCCCTTGCCTTCTTCCTGTACGCCTTCTTTATCTCATCCTCGGATGCACCCTTCTCGATGCCGAGGACTTCATAGTAATCTCTTTTTTCAGCCATAATCTATTCTCCATTCATACGTATCAGCCGGCACCGGCCGAATGTGATGACGACCGATCAGCGTATACAGCTTTAGGGCGAAGTGTGCTTCGCCCCTGACAGCTGTCACATATTTTCGATCCTGTCAACGATCTCTCCTCTGCCGCCGTCATAGTCTCCCAGGTCATCATTAGCCATTTTATTGAACAGGGTAAGTCCGCCAAAGAGCAATGCCATGATGACGACTACGAAGATGATCTTCTTTACAGTATCTTTTCTCACCTTATCAAACCTCTGTGAAGTCCGCGTCTACTACGCCGTCATCGTTTCCGCCGTTGTTGTCGGAGGCGCCTGCTGCGCCGCCCATGTTGGCGAACTGTGAGGGATCTATTGTATCTCCGTTGGGATTAGCCTGCTGGTAGATCTTTGCAGAGAGGTCGTAGAATGCCTTCTGGAGCTCCTCCTTCAGCTTAGCGATCTCGTCGTGGTTGTCAGCGCTGATAGCAGACTTCAGTGCTGCACACTTGCTCTCGATAGCGGACTTCTCGTCTGCGGATACCTTGTCGCCGAAGTCTGTGAGTGCCTTCTCGCACTGGAATACAAGGCTCTCTGCCTCGTTCTTGGTGTCTACCTGCTCACGGCGCTTCTTGTCCTCAGCAGCATACTGCTCAGCTTCCTTGACAGCCTTGTCGATATCTTCCTTGGACATATTTGTAGAGGAAGTGATAGTGATGTTCTGCTCCTTGCCTGTGCCGAGATCCTTTGCTGTAACGTGTACGATACCGTTCTGGTCGATATCGAATGTTACCTCGATCTGAGGGATTCCTCTGGGTGCGGGAGCGATTCCGTCAAGACGGAATGTGCCGAGCTGCTTGTTGTCTCTTGCGAACTCACGCTCACCCTGGAGTACGTTGATATCAACGGCAGGCTGGTTGTCTGCGTAGGTAGAGAATACCTGTGACTTCTTTGTCGGGATAGTTGTATTTCTCTCGATCATGCGTGTGCATACGCCGCCTGCTGTCTCGATACCGAGTGACAGAGGAGTTACGTCGAGGAGGAGGAGGCCGTTCTGAACGTCGCCGCCGAGAACGCCGCCCTGATATGCTGCACCGAGAGCTACGCACTCGTCAGGGTTGATGCCCTTGAAAGGCTCCTTGCCGATGAGCTTCTTTACTGCTTCCTGAACAGCGGGGATCCTTGAAGAACCGCCGACCATGAGCACCTTGTTGATCTCGGAGATGCTCAGACCGCTGTCGCTGAGAGCCTGACGTACAGGTCCCATTGTAGCCTCGACCAGGTCTGCTGTGAGCTCATCGAACTGTGCTCTTGTGAGAGTGAGGTCAAGATGCTTGGGGGTGCCTGTTGCATCAACAGTGATGAAGGGAATGTTGATATTTGATGTTGTTGTGGATGAAAGCTCGATCTTGGACTTCTCTGCTGCGTCCTTGAGTCTCTGTGCAGCCATCTTGTCCTGTGAGAGGTCGATGCCCTCTGTAGCCTTGAACTGCTTTACCATCCAGTCGATGATGCGCTGGTCGAAGTCATCGCCGCCGAGACGGTTGTTACCTGCTGTTGCAAGTACCTGCTGAACGTCCTCGCCCATCTCGATGATGGATACATCGAAGGTACCGCCGCCGAGGTCGTATACCATTACAACCTGCTCTTCTTCCTTGTCGATGCCGTAGGAAAGAGCTGCTGCGGTAGGCTCGTTGATGATACGCTTTACTGTGAGGCCTGCGATCTGGCCGGCATCCTTTGTAGCCTGTCTCTGTGAGTCTGTGAAGTAAGCAGGAACTGTGATAACTGCCTCAGTTACGGGCTCGCCGAGGTAAGCCTCTGCGTCTGCCTTCAGCTTCTGAAGAATCATTGCTGAGATCTCCTGAGGAGTATAGTTCTTGCCGTCGATATTTACCTTGTAATCAGAGCCCATGTGCCTCTTGATAGAGGAAACAGTCCTGTCATGGTTTGTGATAGCCTGCCTCTTTGCTACCTGACCTACAAGTCTCTCGCCTGTGTTTGTGAAAGCAACAACTGAAGGAGTTGTTCTTGCGCCCTCACTGTTGGGGATTACTACTGCGTTGCCGCCCTCAATAACAGCTACGCATGAATTTGTTGTACCTAAGTCGATTCCGATTATCTTTCCCATAATTGATTCCTCCTGTATAGTTTCCGGTAGACCGGATAAATTTTTTCTTATTTATAGTTTATACCGCAACTGCTACCATTGCAGGGCGTATCAGCTTGTCGCCTATCATGTATCCCTTCTGGAATACTGCACATACATGGTTTGCGGCATAGTCTGTATCAGCCTGCTGCTGGATGGCATTGTGTACATTGGGATCGAATTCCTCTCCGAGCGCCTCGACCTCAGTGACATTCATCTTTGTGAGGAAGTCCTGAAGCTGCTTGAATATCATATCCATGCCCTTTCTGAAATGCTCATCAGCACACTCTGTCTCGAGTGAACGCTCGAAGCTGTCAATTAAGGGCAGGAGCTCTTCGATGCACTTTGAAGTCGCGTTGGAGTAGGTCTCCGTCTTTTCCTTTGCCGTGCGCTTGCGGTAGTTGTCATACTCCGCATAGAGCCTGAGGTATTTGTCATTGGCCTCGCTGAGCTGCTCCTCAAGGGCTGCATATTCCGATGCGGCGTCGTTGTACTCGCTCACTGCATCATCCTCATCGTCGCTGTCCGTCTCCGGAAGCTCCTCTGTCAGCTCCTCTGTCAGCTCCTCGTCAAGCTCCTCAGGAGTCTCCTCCTCAGTTTCCTGTACGGGCTTTTCGTTCTCGTTCATCAGCTGTGTCTCCTTTCTACGGTCTCGATTCCGGATCTTCCGGAGGTGCCGTTATCATTCCGTCATCGTCGCCGGACATCAGGAAGGAGATCTTCTCTGTCAGGTAGTCGATGTAGGGGATTATTTTCTTGTAGTCCACCCTCATAGGTCCGATGACTCCGAGAGAGCCCGCCTCCTTGCCCGCCTTGCGGTACCGGGAGACTATCATGCTCGAATTGCCTATGGCAAAGGTGTTCTCTGCTCCGAACTTCACCTGTATACCGCTGAAGGTATCATCAAGGAAGCCCGCAAGCTGATCCTTGTGCTCGATGAAGCGGACGACCTCCATCTTGTCGAGCTCGTCGCAGGAGAGCAGCTTCTCGCCGCCGCTGACTGTGAGCTCCTGCTGCCTGAGATCCTCTGAGATCTCCCGCAGCCCCTTTACAAGAGGTGAGAGCGTTACCATATAGGCTCCGACCGCTGCTATCATCTTATCGAGCATTTCCTCCGAGAGCTCCTCAACCGATATACCGTGAAGGTTCTCGTCGATATACTTCGTGAAGAATTCGAGCTGCTCCGAGGAGAGGTCGAATTCCAGACGGCAGGCCTTGTTCTTGATGCTGCCGCTCGAGGTGATGAGCAGTATCACGTAAAGGCGCTTGCCTGTGGGTATTACCTCGACCTTGGAAATGACCGAGAAGCGGGGTGCCGCATTGGTAACTACCGCCGCGCACTGGGTGAGCTCCGTGAGTGCAGCCGCTGCATTCTGTATCAGCAGCTCCTCCGGTGTGTCCTCACCGCCGAGCATCTCGTCGAGCCTTGACTTCTCGTCTTCGGACAGTTCCGGGAGCTCCATAAGCTCGTCTACATAGAGCCTGAAGCCCTGGAATGTGGGTATCCTTCCGGCGGAGGTATGGGGCTGTTCGAGATAGCCGAGCTGCTCGAGCACAGCCATATCATTGCGGACAGTAGCAGCAGACACGTTTATATGTGCAAGGCCGGCAATAGCCTTTGAACCTACCGGCTCGCCCGTCCTGACGTATTCGTCAACTACGGCAGCCAGTACCTTCAGCTTTCTGTCATCCACACTCACACCGCCTTTCTTTCTTGTTTAGCACTCTCTGTCCCTGAGTGCTAATTATAATTTACCACTATTATGCGGCTTTGTCAAGGTCTTTATTCATTTTTGGCAGTTTGCACATTTTTAGCAGCTATGTTTATCAGTGAATAGAGCGGATTGTGTAATTTCATCAAGGTGCTCTGCCTGTCAGCTATTGCTTTATCGGGGCAGCAGGCTAAAGAATGGCTATCGCATGGGTGACTTGGATGAACGTTTCAATCTTTTGATTCGCCGCCTTTCTTATCGTAAGTGACAGGTTTCAGGGCAGAATAAAAGCTCCCTTGTCGGGAGCTTTTCATAGGCTGTTCTGTTTCTGATGTTATTCAGCTGTCTCTTCTGCATCGCCGTTCTCTTCTGCGGCATCTGCATCTTCTTCTCCGGTCTCGCCGTTCTCATCTGTGATCTCTGCATCGGCGTTTTCCTCGTCTGCGGCTGTCTCCTCCTCTGCGGCAGGTGCATTCTCCTCTGCGGCAGGTACGGGAGCGGCAGTGCGGTTCTTGTATACTGTCACGATGAAGCCGTCAACATTGTTTCCTGAGAGATCATATCTGAGGCCTGAGGGCACGGGTACTGCCGTTTTGTCTGATGAGGTATCGGCAGGATACCAGAACACCTCATACTCAACGCCCGTATCATCGGTGAACTCAAGATGAGAGCCGTCATAGGGGCAGCTTGTACGGAGCATTTCGATATATTCCTCAAGACAGAGGTTATTATTCTTCATATAGTATGCGTGGGGGATTCCGACATAACGGAAGTGCCACGGCTCGGGATCAAAGCCCGTGATATCCTTCTTATCCTCTGTATAGCGGAGTATAAGGCCGTAGTGGTAGCTGTTCTCGTTGATCCATGCGTGATTGCCCTCGCCCATATAGTCATAGTTTACAGTCTCGCTGAGATCGAAGGCAAGGCCTGTCTCATGCTCGCTGCTTCCGGGCTTTGCAACACGTGAGGACTCCTCCTCGCCGGTCTGCTCAAGGTCGCTCTCATAGAGGGAGCGCTGGAAGTCATTGGTACGGTATGAGCCGTAGATAGTCAGTGTATCGTCCTGGTACTGGTTATAGTAATCGGAAATGAGATCAGCCATCGGCTGGTAAGCCTGTCTGATTATAGTGTAGTCATCCTCGAATGCGCTGAAAAAGGTTATGCCGTACTGGGCATTGAGCTCGTTGATATTGACGAGATCCTCACTGCCGTCGCTTTTGTACTCATGCTCTCTGTTGACAAGTATAAGATCGCCCTTTGATACCTCAGTATTGGGTACATCAATGGTGGTGAATACAGAATTGTCAGGACCGGGTATATCTGTCGGGACAGCGATCTCCACGTCCGTATCCTCTGCATACTGTGACGGGAGGACCATCCTGCTGCTGTCGAGTACGCTTTTAACGCCAAAAGCACCTGCACAGAGAATGATACCGGTTATTATAGTTTCTACGATTATCTTGGAATCTCTGATGCTTTTCTCCTTGCTCACATTTTTCTTAGCCATGTTTCTCTCTCCGTTTCTGCCAGAGCGTTGCGGCACCTTTCCCTCTTACCGTGCCATAGCCCTAAAATACGCTTTACATTATACCATAACTGCAATAAAAAAAACAGTCCCCCCGGACAAGTTTTGTATGTTGAACTAAAAGAACAAGCCGGAAATAGGCAGTAAATGTGTATTTTGTACTATTTTTCACCCGGCATCTCCGCTTCCGTCCGGAGTTTGCGGCCTTCCGGCGTTTGTTACACCAGGGATATGTCATATCCGGACGGAGCGGTGCACAGGTCTTCGCAGTAAAAATCAATTGACAATGCTTGCAGATAGTTGTATAATTAAAGCATCGGAAATTACCTGTTTCCATGGGAAAAATCAGGATTTGGGAGGTTTTAGTATGATATGTGTTTCATGCGGCAGCAAGATCGATGACGATTCAAGGTTCTGTGAAAAATGCGGTGCAAAGCAGCCCGAACTCGCAGCACCGGAGATACCTCTGCCGGAGGCTGATCTGAGTGCTCCGGTCATCCCCGAAGCTCCGGAAACACCGGAAAAGAAAGAGGAGAAGGCCGCGCCTGAAAAGGCTCCTTCTGGACCGGAGGAAAAAAAGCCGGAGCCTGTGAAGCCTGCACCGCAGCCTGTTGCAGAAGCTCCGCTCTACAACGATCAGATGTCTGCCGGATACAGTCAGCCGGCCGGAGGATATACGCCTTACAACGGGCCTGTCTATGAGCCGGCTCCGGAAGTCAGTGAGGAGGCACCTCCGCTCCCGCCGCCCGCAGCAGCACCTTCAAAGGTCGGCGCCGGAAAGCTGATAGCGGCATGGTTCATCTCACTGCTCGCCATAATCGTGCTCACGGTGCTCAGCCTTGCATTCTCAGTGAAGCTCGGTGTTACCGGGAGCTATGTTAGACGGAGCATCGAGGGGATGACTGCTGACAGCGTGCTTGGTGCGGACGTCAACGGAGAATCCCTCTCTGACAACATCTACAAGGGGCTCGGCTTTGATGATATCAGCCACGGCATGGTGGACAGATTCGCCTTCCGTGACTTCATGACAAGGACGGACTTTCTCAGCTTCACCGGAAAGAAGATCGCGGGCTATGTGGACTGCATCATTGGCGGCAGCGAACAGGATCCCTCCGTCAGCGAGAGCGAGATAATAGGTTTCTTCGAGAACAATGCGGAGTTATCCGAGAAATGCTTCGGCTACAAGCTCCAGACTCTCGACTACAACAATATGCGCCGCAATCTTGAGAAGGAGAACTTCGTATACAAGGCATCACTCGCAGGACTATCCGACGCTGCGGGCACTCCTCTCCAGAATCTCTGCTACATCTTCTCCTACATAACCCTCGGCATACTCCTTGCCCTCCTGCTCGTGCTGCTGATATGGATAGCAGTCGTTACAGACCGCAGGGGCAAGTACATCGTCGGTTCATACGGAAAGATACTCATCTGGAGCGGCATCATCGTGCTCGCCGTTGCACTTGCAGCCTCCGCCGGAACATCAATCATCTATGTTCTCACCGGCTGGTTCGAGTTCTACGTTGCAGCATCCGTGCTCCTGCCCTTTGCGGCATTTGCCGGAGTTATCGGACTTTTCGAGATCATCCTCGGTCTTGTGTTCCGCAAGATAAGAAAGTCTATCCGCGCAAGGGAGCGCCGTGATTCCGCCATAGAAAAGGCTCTTGCAGAGCACTGACACAGACATATAAGATAATGCCCCGGAGCGTTCATCCATAACACTCCGGGGCATTGTGTTTCCGGCCAGGAAATACAAAAAACGGATCTGTAAAAGATCCGTTTCATGCGTATCCAGGCAATGCCTTATTACTTCTTCTCGTTCTGAGCCTTGAGAAGATCTCTGATCTCTGTAAGGAGAACTTCTTCCTTCGGAGGCTCTGCGGGCTTCTCTTCTTCCTTCTTCTTGCCAAGCGCCATGAGCTTGTTCATTGCCTTTATCATGCAGAACAGGATAAGTGCAGTGATAAGGAAGTTGATAACAGCTGTCAGGAAAGTACCGTAGTCAAGTGCCTGACCACTGTTACCAAGCGGGATGGTGCCGTGAACTTCTGCACCGCCGATCAGTGCGATGAGAGGCTGAATGAAACACTCTGTCAGTGCTGTAACTATGCTGCCGAATGCTGCACCGATTATTACACCGATAGCCATGTCCATAACATTGCCCTTCAATGCAAAAGCCTTGAACTCCTCTAAAAACTTCTTCATTTTCCTCTACTCCTTTCATTTGTTATTCTATTCCAACCTTCGGGAGATCAGGTATCTCTACCTTGTCCTCCTTAACAGTCTTCTTAGCCTTCATATGCTCCGGAAGCTCTACAAGATCCGTGGGATCAACGTATTTTTTCTTCTTCGGCATCGCATCAACAGGACGGCTCGCCTCACGCATCATCTCGCTCCTGTACGGCGTTCTTCCGCTGTCGGGAGAGACCGGCCGGAGCTGATCCGGATCGGCTGTGCCTGCGGCGTGCATGGTGATACGTGAACGGTAGCGCTCGTTCGCTGCGAGCTTGTCGGCATCGACTTCCTCTGTCGCTGCCATATACTCACGCTTCCTGCGTCCGGAGGCTGCCTGCTGCATATCAGTTGCATCGACCATTTCGGTCTTCCGCATATACTGCCTGTTGTATTTATGTGCATCGTTTGGTGCAAGGTCAGAAGCATCGACCATGGGGGTATCACTCATGTAGTGGCCGCCCTTCTTCTCAGGCGGACGCACTCCGAGGTCAGAACTGGGACGTCTTCCCGTATCCTGAAGCTCCGGATGATCTGTCCTTCCGAAGAAATCTGCTGCTTCTCTGGTACTCTTTGTATCCTTGCCTTCGTCGAAAAATGCCCAGAAATCCTCCTCCGAGGACTCCGGCGCGGGCTGCTCCTGCTGCTGAGTCTGCTCCTGCGGAGGAGCATACCGCTGCATGGGCGTGCCTGCGGGCATAGTCTGACTGTAGACCGGCATACCGTTCTGATCGTAGCCGATGAACTGCGGCTGCTGATAAGCCATCTGAGGCTGACTGTAAAGAGGTGTGCCGTTCTGGTCATAGCCGATGAACTGCGGCTGGCCGTACATCATCTGCGGCTGGCTGTAGACCGGCATACCATTCTGGTCGTAGCCGATGAACTGCGGCTGGCCGTACATCATCTGCGGCTGACTGTAAACGGGCATACCGTTCTGGTCATAGCCGATGAGCTGCGGCTGCACCGCTCCCGGGAACGGCTGTGCTCCGGGATACTGCGGATTCTGTCCGTAGGGCTGCTGCTGATACTGTGCACCGGGATATGCAGGCTGCTGCATACCCTGTGATGCATACTGACCGGCAGGAGCTGCATAACGGTCATACTGCTGTGCAGGCGCGGGAGAAGGCTCAGGCATACGGCCTGCGTTTCCAGTGCTTCCCTCTTCCGGGCTGCTGTCATACATACTGAAGTCAAATACCTCGTCGCTGTCATTGAGTTCGTCAGCGCTGTAAATATCAGACGCTGAGTCTGAGGACGGCCGGTCTTTAATTACAAACGTACCGGTGCTCATTGTGAAGCCGCCCCGCCCCTCCGGAAACTCTTCCTCAGAGTGGTAGCCCCCCATATCTGCTTTGCCGTAATCGGGTTCCTGAGCTGCGTCAAGCCTGCTTCCGCATTTGACACAGAAACTGAAGCCGCTGTCGACCTTTGCTCCGCATGATGGACAAATCACACAGACCACTCCTTTCATCCGTCTATTCAGACAGAAAAAACTCCCCAATCCGCCTTCTCTATGTATTACTTTTATTATAGCATTTCCGGTATGATTTTTCAAGTGGTTTTCTCAAGATTGTGCACATCATCGCCTTTTGCCCCGGGGGTGTTGTGCACTTTCACACAGGTCACAATATCAACAGCTCAGTTTAGTTTATAATGCACAAAAGCCCGTGAAGCTCCCTGAAGAGCGTCAACGGGCTTTACATATCAGTTTGCTGCACGTTTTTTCATCGTCCGCTTGACGATATGCTTGAGACGATCGCAGGTCTCATCAGGGAACTCCGTTATAAAGAGTATCGCCTGTGCATGGGCCTCCTCGGCCGGCAGTCTGAGCAGCTTATGGAAGAAGGTGTATATCTCATTGAAGCTGCTGAATATCTCCCCGACTGCCTTCTCGCCCTCCGGAGTCAGCACAACGCTGTTGCCGAAGTCCTCGTAGACAAGACCGTGATTCGCAAGACATCTCAGCATCTTGCTCACGCTCGGGCGCGATACGCCGAGATGACGGGAGATGCTTACGGACTTGACATAATCATCCTTCTCTGAAAGCTCCCTTATAGCGATAAGGTAGCGTATCTGTCCTGCACACTGCTTCATATACTTTCCTCCTTTTTATCCCGGATCATTTGTCTGAGTCGATAAGATGCCAGTAGCCCTTGAGGTATACTCCGCCGGAGATGACCGTCAGTGCGACGGATATCCACATAAGTACGGGGATCACGATATTGTCCACTGCCTTCACCATAGGCTCCGGGAACGGGATGCTCAGGTCGTTGCAGGCACTCAGCCATACCAGTGTCGCTATGACTGCCACCATGGTGAAGGCTGTCTTGAGCTTGCCCCACATACCGGCTGCAACGACTACTCCGCTGTTGGCGGCGAGAAGTCTTAGGCCGGAGACCATGAATTCCCTTGCTGTGATTATTATGAGCGGTACTGCGCCGAAGTGTATCTCCGGCAGCTCCACGAAGACAGCAAGTGCCGCTATTACCAGCACCTTGTCTGCCAGCGGATCGAGGAACTTTCCGAAGTTGGTGACCAGGTTTCTGCTGCGCGCTATCTTGCCGTCAAGCGCATCCGTTATCGCTGCTGCTGCAAATATCACCAGAGCGATGAAATAGTGCATCGGGCAGTTCAGATACATGAACAGCAGAAAAAAGGGTATCAGGAACACACGCATCAGCGTGAGCTTGTTTGGAAGATTCATTATTCTATCACCTCACCGATAAGGTCATAATCAAGTGTATCTGTTATCCTGACTTTCACGTACTCTCCAACCGTGAGCTTTCTTCCGGAGGAGAAGAATATCTTTCCGTCTATATCCGGAGCATCCATCTCGGAGCGTCCGAAGAAGCACTCGCCGAAGCGGTCGTAGCCTTCAACGACGGCCACAAGCTCCTTTCCGAGGTGCTTTTCGTTGTTCTCGCAGCTTACGAGCATCTGCTGCTCCATGATGATGTCCGCACGGTGTGCTGCCGTCTCCTCGTCTATCTGGTCGGGGAAGTCATAGGCAGGTGTGTTCTCCTCACGGGAATAGGCAAAGCAGCCGAGCCTGTCGAAGCGGACACGCTGAACGAACTCAGCCAGCTCCGTGAACTGCTCCTCGGTCTCCCCGGGGAAGCCTGTGATGAGAGTGGTGCGGAGTATCACTCCCGGTATCTTCTCGCGTATATGGGCGAAGAGAGCTTCCAGCTTCTCCGTATCGCCCCAGCGGTGCATACGGCTGAGGATATCGCCGTTGCAGTGCTGTATCGGTATCTCGAGGTACTTGACCAGCTTCTCCTCGGAGGCTATGGTCTCCAGCAGTTCATCGGTTATCCTCTCGGGATAACAGTAGAGGGTGCGTATCCAGCGGAGGCCTTCGATACGGCAGAGCCTTCTCAGCAGCTCCGGCAGCTTCGACTCGCCGTAGAGATCCTCGCCGTAGCGTGAGGTATCCTGTGCGATGACCACAAGTTCCGTGACGCCGTTATCCGCCATCCACTGAGCCTCCTTCACAGCGCCCTCTATGGGCACGCTGCGGAACTTTCCTCTTATCATGGGGATAGCGCAGTAGGTGCAGCAGTTGGAGCAGCCCTCTGCCACCTTGAGGTAGGAGAAGAAGGGAAGAGTGGAGATTATGCGCTCGCCATCCAGCTCTGCATCGAGCTTTGAGTCGAAGCGGACGAACCTCTCACCTGCCATTACCTTTTCAAGCACCTCAACTATATCCTTGCCGTTTCCTATGCCGATGACCGCATCGGCCTCTGGGAACTGCTCAGCCAGCTCTTCCTTGTAGCGCTCGGCGAGACAGCCCGTAACGATTATCTTCTTTATCGTGCCCTCCTCCTTGAGCTTTCCCAGCTCAAGGACGGTCTCGATAGCCTCCTCCTTTGCAGACTGTATGAATCCGCAGGTGTTGACCACCGCAATATCCGCAAGTCCCGGCTCGGTAACGAGCTCGTAGCCGTGCTTTTTCAGCTTATATAGCATACGCTCCGAATCCACAAGATTCTTCGAGCAGCCCAGTGATACCATTCCTACCTTCACAGGCATCTTAATTTTCCTCCTCGTGATCTTCTGCGTTTTCATAGAAATCCCTTACAGCCCGGTCTATCTCACCGAAGCTGTATCCCCTGCGGACAAGTGCAGCCTTGACCTTCTCGGCAGACTTCCTGTCCTCACGGTCTTCAAGCTGCCGGCTGTACTTCTCACGCAGCAGCTCTGCAAGATTCTCCCCGAAGGCGGCTTCATAGGGCACAAGAGCATCCTCTGCGGTGAAGCTGTCTATCCCCTTCAGGGCGAGCTCATGCATGACTCTTCTCCTGCCGTAGCGTTTTCCCTCGGTAAGGCGCCTTGCAAGGTTCCCGGCATAGCGGACATCATCTATCAGTCTGTGCTCCTTCAGCCGGTCGACTACCGAACGGCAGAGAGCCTCGTTCTTATACGTACCTATGAGCTTCTCCGTCATCTCGGCGGAGGAGTAGTCCCTGTAATCAAGAAGATACAGTGCCCTCTGGTAAGCACGGCGGAAGTTGGAGGCATAAACTATGGCCTTCAGCTTCTCACGGTCAAGCTCCATTCCGGCGCATACACCGTGGTCGGCTGCCACATCAGCGTGGATGTACAGCTTCCTTCCGTCATCAAGCTCCGCTTCGAGCACGGAGCCCTTGTATACCTTTACAGATATGAAGCGCATCACTCGTCAGCTGGAGTGAACTCCTCGAAATCCTCGTCTATGTTTGCGAGTATATCATCATCGGCCCCGTCAGCGCCTGATGAAGCAGCCGCAGCGGGAGCAGCAGGAGCCTTGCCCTTCTTCTCCGCCTTTACGGCAGCGTCTATCTCATCGCGGCGTGCGAGCACCTGCTCCTCGATCTCCTTCATAAGCGCAGGATCGTTCTTCAGGAGCTCCTTGACGTTGTCACGTCCCTGGCCGAGCTTCTGGTCGTTGTAGCTGAACCATGAGCCGCCCTTCTTGATGATATCCATTTCAACGGCAAGATCCAGCAGCTCTCCGGTACGGGAGATGCCGGTGCCGTACATGAGGTCGAACTGAGCCTCCTTGAAGGGAGGTGCCACCTTGTTCTTGACAACCTTGCAGCGTGTAACGGCGCCGACAATGTTGCCGCCCTCCTTGATAGCCTCGCCCTTGCGGACGTCGATACGCACTGAGGCATAGAACTTGAGGGCACGGCCGCCGGGAGTGGTCTCCGGGTTGCCGTACATAACGCCTATCTTCTCACGGATCTGGTTGATGAAGATAGCTACGCAGTTGGACTTGGAGATAGCTGCCGTGAGCTTTCTCATGGCCTGTGACATAAGTCTTGCGAGCTGTCCTACGTGGAGATCGCCCATATCGCCGTCGATCTCGGCACGGGTGGTCATGGCTGCGATGGAGTCGAGCACGATGACGTCAATAGCGCCGGAGCGGATAAGAGCCTCGGCTATCTCAAGAGCCTGCTCGCCGCTGTCGGGCTGTGATACGAGGAGATCGTCTATGTTTACTCCGAGAGCCTGTGCGTATACAGGATCAAGTGCGTGCTCTACGTCGATGAAGGCTACCTCGCCGCCGAGCTTCTGTGCTTCGGCGATAACTGAGAGAGCAACTGTTGTCTTACCGGAGCTCTCAGGTCCGTAGATCTCGACGATACGTCCTCTGGGCACACCGCCTATACCGAGTGCCATATCAAGTGTGAGCGAGCCGGTGGGGATCGCTGCAACATTGAGTGTTGTGGTCTGTCCGAGGCGCATTACCGCACCCTCGCCGTACTTCTTGGTGATGACCTTGAGAGCACTGGCGAGTGCCTGCTTCTTGCCTTCCTCTGAATCTGCACGGACTACGTCCGCCTTCTTGTTAAGTTCCTTCTTAGCCATGTCAGTCCTCCTGTTTCTGTGCAGATGCCGTTCTCATTATGCCGGCAAGATCCCTGCACAGTGTTATATTTCCGTAGCTGTTTTCCAGCAGTATCTTCCTTACGTCATCATGCTGGCCGTCGCCGTATTCACAGCAGAGCCAGCCGCCCCTGCGGAGGCTCTTCCTCCACAGCGAAGCTATTATCCGGTAAAAATCAAGTCCGTCGCTGCCGCCCGCAAGTGCCTGAGCCGGCTCATGTCTTACCTCACGCTGGAGAGAGTCCATCTCCTCCGGTGTAAGATAGGGCGGATTGGTGACTATTATATCTGTATCGCTGAAACGTGCGGCAGTCTCCGGATCGGTGACGCTGCACAGCTCAGCCCTCACCTGAACATCGTTCAGGGCGATATTTTTCTGAAGGTAGCCGAACGCCGCTTCTGACAGCTCCAGCGCGGTCACATCCGCCTCGGGTATCTGCTTCTTCAGCGATACGGCTATACAGCCGCTGCCGGAGCAGAGGTCTGTGATGCGGGGGCGTACCATGCCCTCCCGGCGGCATATCTCTATGACGTTCTCCACCAGCGTTTCCGTTGCAGGACGGGGTATGAGCACTCCCTCCCCCACATAGAACGGGTATCCGAAGAATTCCCACCGTCCGAGGATGTACTGGAGCGGTCTGCCGCTGCATCTCTCCGATACAAGCGATAGTATGCGCTCCTCAGTATCCGCCGGCACCTCCTCCTTAGGGCGGAAGAGCGGGAACTTGTCAGCGAGCATATCCTGGAATATGCAGAGGGCGTCGAACTGTGCGTCCTCCACCTCCGCTTGCTCCAGACGGCTCACGCAGCTGTTGTACAGCTCCAGTCTCCTCACCACTTGTCCTCCGTCTTGTCCTCGGGGATGCAGGGGGTGAGTGCGGCTATCGCTATCTCTATCATGGAATCATCCGGCTCACGGGTAGTGATGCGCTGCATGGCAAGTCCGGGAGCGGAGAGTATCCTCGTGAAAGTGTTGTCGTTGTTTCCGGCAAGGCGTATGAACTCGTAGGATATGCCCACCACCAGCGGCAGCAGTATCAGGGAGCATACTATACGCTGCCATGTCTCTGTGAAGGGTATGAAGCAGCTCACGAAAATGCCGACTATGAGAACGATGAAGATAAAGCTCGTTCCGCAGCGCTTGTGGAAGCGTGTCTGCTTCCGGACGTTCTCGACTGTGAGCGGGAGCTCTGCCTCATGGCAGGCTATGGTCTTGTGCTCTGCGCCGTGATACATGAACTGACGCCTGATATCCTTCATCAGGCTCGTTGCGGCCATATATCCGACGAAGAGGGCTATCTTGACAAGTCCCTCCAGTACGGAGCGGATTATCCTCTCCTCCTTGACTGCCGGTATCAGTCCCACCAGCATACGGGGCAGAAAGATGAACAGTGCGATCGCAATAAGAACTCCGACTATGGAGCCTATGGCCATGATTACGTCCATGGCGGTCTCGCCCACCTCGTTCTTGTCCTCCTCGGTTATCTGCTTGTCAGCAGACTTCATCATGTACTTGTAGCCTCTGACAAGGGAGGAGACGAAGCTCCAGCAGCCTCTTACAAGAGGAGTCTTCTTGTACCAGGGGGCGTTCTTTCCGTTGTTCTCGTCCCATGTCTCCAGATCGATCGTGCCGTCCGGAAGCCTGCAGGCCATTGCGCCCTTGTTCGGGCCGAGCATCATTATGCCCTCTATCAGCGCCTGACCGCCGATCTTTGATTTGAACTTCTCGGCAGGCTGCGGTGTCTTGTTTTCTGACATACTTACTCCTTATAATGTATGGTTATTACTTCGTTACAGGCTTTGCAGGGAGGGTTATGGTAACAGTGGTGCCCTTGCCCTCGCCCTCGCTGGTGATATCGAGGGTTCCCTCATGCATACTCATTATCTCATCAGCAACAGCAAGTCCGATACCGGAGCCTCTGCGTGTATGATTAGCCTTGTAGAATTTCGTCTTGACCTTGGAGAGGTCGCTCTCCTTGATGCCGACTCCCGTATCCTTGACGGATACGATTATGCGGTTGTCCTTCTCCTTGGCACTTATGGTTATGGTATCGCCCTCGGAGGAATACTTTATCGCATTGTCTATGACATTTATGAATACCTGACGCAGACGGTTCTTGTCGCCGAATACTATGGGCAGCATCTCCGGCTCGTCATATATTATGGTCTTGTTCTCACGCTTTGCCTTCTCGCTGTATATAAGCACAGCGTCGCCCAGCTCGGCGAGTATGTCCATATTCGATTTCTGCATGGTGAAGCGGCCGTTCTGCATACGTGAGAAGTCGAGAAGATCCTCTACCATCTGGGAGAGACGCTCGGTCTCGTTCACGATGACGCCCACGCCCTTACGCATGGTATCCGGGTTCTCGCCGCCGTCCACCATAAGTGTCTCCGCCCAGCCCTTGATAGCTGTAAGGGGAGTTCTCAGCTCATGTGATACGGAGGATATGAACTCGTTCTTCATGGCCTCTGCCGTGGAGAGCTCATCCGCCATGTGGTTGATGGCCGTACAGAGATCGCCTATCTCGTCCTCGCTCGAATTGGCGATGCGGACGGAGAAATCACCCATAGCGAACTGGCTCGCGATGCCGCTTATCTGACGTATCGGCCGGACGATAGATCCCGCGAACAGGAGTCCGGTGGATATTATGATGAGCATGATGAGCGAGCTTATGACCGTCGTTGCAAGGATATAGCCCTTTATGGCGTTGTCTATCTCGGTCAGTGAGGTCACCATGCGAACAGCGCTGTATTCGCTGTTGAAGGAGGAGATAGGCATGGATACCGCCAGTATCTTCTCCCCGCCTGCCAGTCTTCCAGTCCAGTCGCCGGAGCCTGAATCCATGGCATCCTCGTAGTCCGGCATAGGTGAATCCTCGTCCGGTGAGAAGCCAGAGGAGGTGAGCACCACCCTGCCCTTGGAGTTTATAGCCATGAGCTCTATCTTGTCCTTCTCGTTGAAGGTCTCCAGAAGGCTCCTCATCTCTGCGGAAAAGCCGGCGGAGCTGTCCTGGGAATGTATACTGAGCATACTGGTAACGGCATTGAGCTTCGATACAAGATACTGCTTGGCGGAGCTGTAGAAATAGCTCTGCACAGCGTAGATGACAACGAGCTCGATCACCAGCAGCGCCAGCACCACAACTCCGAGGTTGTTGACCATCCAGCGCCTTGTGATACTCTTTTTAGCCATTACTGTGTATCATTCCATTTATAGCCGTAGCCCCATATCGTGATGATATACTTCGGGCTCGAGGGTTCTTCCTCTATCTTCATGCGGATACGGCGGATATTTACATCAACGATCTTGTCATCGCCGTAGTAGCTCTCTCCCCATATATGATTGAGTATGCTCGCACGGTCGAGGGCGGTGTTCTTGTTGTTCATGAAGAATTCCAGTATCTGGTACTCTACCTGTGTGAGCTCCACCGGCTCGCCGTTCTTGGTGACGGTGCGGCTCTTGAGGTTCAGCACGAAGGGGCCGGATTCGATCACGGACTGCTTCTCGTTCTTGATGAATGACATACACACCCTGCGGTAGATAGCATCAACGCGCGCTGTGAGCTCGGAGGGTGAGAAGGGTTTCGTGATGTAGTCGTCTGCGCCTATCATAAGGCCGCTTACCTTGTCCATCTCCTGTGTCCTTGCGGTGAGCATGATGATGCCGATCGTGGAGCTCTTTTCACGTATCTTCTTGCAGACCGTGAAGCCGTCGATACCGGGCATCATGATGTCGAGGAGGACTATGTCAAAGTTGCCGTGCTCAGCCTCGAAGGTCTTGAGTGCCGCCTCTCCGCAGTCAACATCGACTACGTCATAGCCTGCACGCTTGAGGTTGATAACGACGAATTCACGGATGGTGGCCTCGTCCTCGCAGATAAGTATGCGTTTCATATATATTCACTCCTTTGTTGAGCTGTCATACACTGATGAAGTTTATAGCCGCATCTGCGGCAGTTATGGAAAGATCGTCGTCATAGGGGCCTGTATACTGCGGTATATAAGCAAGATAGGCGGAATCGCCCTTGGTGTGGAGGAGCATATATCCCATTGAGATATGGTCCTCGCAGGAGGCTGTATCCTCGGCACAGCAGATGCGCATGAGCTCTCTTGAACGCTCGCCGGTCTCAGCGTCGTAGGCGTAGAATACCAGCTCGTCATTAAGGGTATCACGGCTGACCGTGACCTTGCCCTGCCATTTTTCCGGGAAGAGGAATATATAGCCGTCTCCCGGGCTGTAATAGGAACCGTAGCGCTGTTCGAGCCTGCCCTCGGAGTTGACTGTCTTCCAGGTGGTGAGCTTCATCTGCTCGCCCTCGGAAACGTCCTCGTCGCCGGGTGCAGTGATCTGCACGGGTATCTCGAGGGTGCCGTCGCCGTCCACATCTATGCTGTCCCAGCCTGCCGGACGCCTTGTGGCGTAGGAATCCTCCGGCGAATAGAACACCTTTTTCAGTCCTCCGTCATCCATGCAGATAACGTCGGTCTGGATGCGTCCGTTATCGGATACGGCATCTATGTAGAGGCCTGTTCTTCCGTCAGGGAGGGTGCCGTAGCTGAAGTTGTCGAACTCGGTGAAGCCTCCGCTGAGATCCGTCGTGGAATGGTGGTGGAACCTGCCCTCGCTGTCAAGCTGATAGTCCTTGATCTGGGCGCTGCTGCCGGAGGATGCTCCGGTGACGAGTATGAACTCATTGCCGCCGCTGCCGTCAAGGTCGGTGACATCGAAGAAGGAATAGGGCTCGGCCTGCGTTCCGCTGAGTTTGCCGCCGCTGTAATTGTATATGGATACGTTCTTCTCCGAACGGTTCAGCATACTCGTGCCGATGATGATGTTCGTCCTGTCGTTGTCGCCGAGCCGGGATATCATTACTCGCTCTATCTCCGAACCGCCCACCGGTGCATCATACACCGAGCGCCATTTGTCGTCGTCCTTGTCGAGGATGCTGATGCAGAGGGTGTTCTCCTCCGCCGTCAGTCCCTTCTTCTCATAGAACACGATGGCCTCGTTGCCTTCATCGCCGTCGATATCCTCCAGTATGAAGGCGGAGAGATACTTTCCCGATTTCGGATATTTAAGACTTATAGAAGTACCTGCGGACAGCGTCAGGGCGCTGTATATCTGCTCCTGCTCCGAATTTAGCTTCGGCGGCGACATGAGCGTGTCTATGCTCGCGCCGAAGGAGCAGCCTGTCAGCGTCACGGCCGCCGCTAAGGGTATGATAAGTTTACGTTTCATTTCTTCCTTTTCAGCATTTGCTGAATGCGCTTATTCCCTGTCCTCCAGCCTTACATACTCCTTCTCTTTGGAGACGGCCTTGTAGGCGGGACGGATTATTCTTCTGCTGGTTATGATCTCCTCCATGCGGTGAGCAGACCAGCCGGCCATACGTGCAACTGCGAACAGAGGTGTGAAGAGCTCCTCCGGTATGCCAAGCATACGGTACACAAGACCGGAATACATATCAACATTGGCGCACATGGTCTTGCTGCTGCCCTTTACCTCGAGGAATATCTCGGGAGTAAGGCGCTCTATGGTCTCAAGGAGACGGAACTCTGCCTCTATCTCCCTGCCCTTTGCAAGCTCGAAGGCCTTCTTCTTGAGTATGACTGCACGGGGATCGGAGATAGTATATACAGCATGGCCCATACCGTAGATAAGTCCTGAGCCGTCGTTTGCCTCCTTGCGGATCACCTTTCGCATATAGTCAGCGACCTCGCCCTCGTTCTCCCAGTGCTTTATGTTTGCCTTGAAATTATCCAGCATATTGATTACCTGGAGGTTGGCTCCGCCGTGGCGCGGTCCCTTCAGTGAGCATATCGCAGAGGAGTATGCCGAATAGGGATCTGTGCCTGAGGATGTGAGGACACGGCAGGTAAAGGTGGAGTTGTTTCCGCCGCCGTGCTCAGCCTGGAGCATGAGCAGGACATCGAGCATCTGCGCCTCCTCCTTGGTGTACTGTCTGTCAGGACGGAGAAGGGAGAGTATGCACTGTGCGGTGTTCTCCTCATAGTTTATGGGGTGCATTATCATGCTCTGGTTGTCGAACACACGGCGTTTTACCTGATATGCGTTCGCCATGATGACGGGCAGCTTGGATATAAGGCTGACAGCCGTCCTCATCTCGTTCTCGATGCCCTTGTTCTCGCACTCGTCATCGTAGGAGTAGAGAGCAAGCACGGAACGGGCGAGCTTGTTCATTATATTCTTGGAGGGAGCCTTGAGTATCATATCCTCAACAAAGCCGTTGGGCAGATCCCTCTTTACTGATATATATGTAGTGAAGTTCTGGAGCTCCTTCGCGTTCGGGAGTCTTCCGAACAGAAGCAGGAAAGCCACCTCCTCATAGCCGAACCTGTCCTCAGCCTCAACGTTCTCAACAAGATCGCTGATGCTGTAGCCGCGGTAGATGAGCTGACCTGGTATAGGCTCTACCTCACCCTCATTAAGGATATAGCCGTGTACGTTGCAGATATTGGTAATGCCCGCAACCACGCCTGTTCCGTCGCTGTTGCGGAGACCTCTCTTGACACGGTACTTCTCGTAGAGCTCCGGGCGGATAAAAGACCTCTCCTCGAGCTCCCTGCATAAACCGGTGATATTGGCACCTGAAAGAAATGACGGCATTATGTGACCTCCTGATCTGATTCTTTGTATGATTATACATCATTAATTATACACCAAATTCAGCCGCCTGTCAAATACTTTATTACTATGCCGTCTTCTCTGCCGCCGGGGGAGTGAACGGCACGATCTTTTTGAAATATTTTTAAAAAACCTATTGACAAATAACTGAAACTGTGATAAGATTGTATTAGTTGAATGGCACATTAATACACTAACACATTCAACAGCCCATTCACATCATCAAATATACAGGAGGTGTAGCTTGATGTGGTCCTTCACAAATGATAGACCCGTATATATACAGATCATCGACGAGATCATGAACCGTATCGCTCTTGGCATCTACAAACCGGGCGAACGCATCCCTTCCGTGCGTGACCTTGCCGAGGAAGCAAGAGTCAACCCGAACACGATGCAGAAAGCTCTGGCTGAGATAGAGAGGAACGGCTACATTATATCCCTTCGCACCTCAGGCAAATTCGTTACCGACAATCCCGAGCTCATATCCAGCCTCAACAGCGACAGATCCGAGGAGATAGTGAGAAATTTCCTTTCTGAGATAAAAAGGCTCGGCCTTACCGTTGACGATGCGGTAGAACTTGTCAGAAAGTACGGCAGCGAGGAAGCCGGCGGAAAGGAAGGAACGTAATGGACAGAAACGAAACGAATACGCTGCCGGACAAGAAATATCTGAGGCATAACTTCACTTCGCACAACAACTTCACCGGAGGCGGCCTTCTGCTCTATATTGCCATATTCATGGGATTCCAGGTGCTTGCCGAGGTGATATACGCAGTCGTTCTCCTCATCAGGGATCCAGACCTTGCCAACTTCGACAGATTCTCGGAGTATTACAACGAGCTGATAGATCTCAGTATGAACGGCTGGATCTATATTGCGAGCCTTGTGCTCGGAATAGGTGCGCTGTTCCTCTTCTTCCGGAAAAGGCTCGCCGTCCGTGATATCTTCGCAAGTCCGAAAAAAATGACCGGGAGAGCCTTCATCACCATATTCTTCATCTTCTTTGCCGGACAGTTCATCGGACAGATAATCAATATAGTCCTTGAGCTCATCCTCAACCTCTTCGGCCTTTCAAACGAAGCGATCGCAGAGCTCATGGCGGACATCTTCAATCATCCGTCAATGATAGTCTATGCCGCTATTTTCGGCCCCATAGCGGAGGAACTCGTTTTCAGAGGCTTCCTTCTGCGCCGGTTCCAGGCATGGGGCAAGATATTTGCCATCGTGGCCTCATCTGTCCTCTTCGGTCTCTTCCACATGAACTTCGTCCAGATACCCTACGCCATCATTGTGGGACTGGTGCTTGCCTATACCGCTATGGAATACGGCATCAAGTGGTCGATGATCTTCCACATAATCAACAACGGCATCCTGTCCTGCGGCTTTGCAATGCTCGGACGTGTCGAGTCGATCGGCGATACCAAGGCCACTGTGATGGAATTAGGATTCCTGGCGATCTCCTTCATTGTCGGGGCGATACTCTTTGTAAACAACTTCGCTTATATAAAGGAATATGTACGCCGGAACCGCACGGAGGGCGTGAAATACCTCTGGTTCTTCCTCCTTACAGTTACAATAGTCATCTTCGTACTTTTAGCGATAGGCATGGCTGTATTTACTCTGCTCTCTTCAGTATTATTACCAATGGCTGAATAATAACGAAAGGAAGTCAAACTATGGATAACACACAGATCACAACAGAAAATCCCGGATCAGTACCTTCACCCTCTCCGGCACAGATACAGAAGGATTTCAAACAACACAACAACTTCACCGGCGGAGGTCTTCTGCTGTATTTTATGATATTTTTAGGCATACAGCTTGTGTATCAGATAAAAGCGCTCTTTAATCTGATAATGACTGATCCTACCATCACAAGCGCTGACAGGCGTGAAGAGTATTTGAAGGCCACAACTGATATCTCTTCAAACGGCTGGGTATTCATCATATCACTTGTTGTCGGCCTGACTGCACTCTTCATTTTTTTCCGCAAAAGGCTCCCTGCCCGTGAAATATTTGTCAGTGGAAAAAAGATGACAGGCAAGGGTTTCATCACTGTATTCTTCCTGTTCTTCGGAGCGCAGGGTATCGGACAGATCATATGCGTTCTGCTCGAAAAGCTGCTCAATCTGATCGGATTGTCCAACGAAGCTACAAATGAGATGCTGGACTCGCTCCTTACCAACAATCTCTCAATACTCCTGTACACTTCGATATTCGGCCCTATCGCAGAAGAGCTCGTATTCAGAGGCTTCCTCCTGCGCCGTTTCCAGGCAGGCGGAAGGCTCTTCGCCATAGTTATGACCTCCATCCTGTTCGGCCTGTTCCACATGAACTTCGTACAGATACCGTACGCAACCATTGTAGGTCTGGTGCTGGCTTATGTCGCTTTGGAATACGGCATACTGTGGTCCATCATTCTCCACATCATCAACAACGGCTTGTTCGCCGTCGGTTTTGACAGTATCAGCAAGGCGCTCGGCGATGATATTTCCGGCTATATCCAGTTCGCATTCCTGGCTGTATGTATTATCGTAGCCGCCATCATCATTGTCATCAACCGCATACAGGCTTCCGACTATATAAACAGCAACCGTACTGCAAAGGTGAAATACTCCCTGGCTTTCTCAGCACCTACCTTGATCATCTTTGTTTTAATCTCTATAATATTTGCCATCGTTACACTGATTTCACTCGGCTGACCTCTTCAGGCATCAAATATAAACGAAAGGAAAAACCATCATGTCAGAACTGATCCAGATCTCTGACCTTTCCAAAAGCTACGGAAAGAAAGAAGCGCTGAGCAACCTCAGTCTTACTATCGAAAGCGGAAAGGTCATCGGACTCTTAGGCCCGAACGGAAGCGGCAAGACGACTCTTATCAAGATCCTCTGCGGACTTCTCACTCCGACAAACGGCCATGTCACTATCGACGGCAAGGAGATAGGCCCCGAGACCAAGGCCATCGTATCCTACCTGCCGGAGCGCACCTACATCCCGAATTGGATGAAGGTCAAGGATATCCTTGATTACTTCGAAGATTTCTACAAGGATTTCCGAAGATCCGTTGCCGAGGATATGCTCTCGCGCCTCAGGATAGATCCTTCCGCAAAGCTCAAGACTCTCTCAAAGGGTAATAAGGAAAAGGTGCAGCTGATACTCGTTATGAGCCGCAACGCAAAGCTTTATCTCCTTGATGAGCCTATCGCAGGCGTCGATCCCGCAGCCCGTGATTATATCCTCGATACTATCGTTACAAACTACAACCCCGACGCATCTATCATCATTTCCACGCATCTGATACAGGATATCGAGCGCATACTCGATGATGTTATAATGATACAGTACGGCCACCTCAAGGTGTTCGGAAGCGCGGACGCTCTCCGCAGCGAAAAGGGTATGTCGATCGACGAGCTTTTCAGGGAGGTATTCAGATGTTAGGAAAACTGCTCAAGCATGAGATGCTCTATCTCATCAAAACATTCTCACCTTTATATGTGGTATATCTTATACTTGCCGCCTCGGTGCGTCTCCTCGCGCTTTTCGACAAACCGGCATCAAGTATCACAGAAGGCCCTGCTTTCTACACTCTGATCGTATTCGCAGGCATAGTCGGTATCGCATACGGCGTGCTCACCGGCATTCTTGCCCTTCTCACAATGATCGACAATATCCGTCGTTTCAAGAACAATATGTTCACTGATGAGGGCTACCTCACCAACACTCTCCCGGTAACTGCAACAGAGCATATCGTTGCAAAGCTGACTGCCGGCATCATCAACTACGTAACCAGCCTTTTAGTCATCATGCTCGGCCTCTTCATAGTCAGCGGCGAGGCAGGCACTACCATGGCACACGCTGTCTGGGATCTGGTCGTCTCTGATGACATCGAGATCACCACAAAGCTCTGCAGTCTGCTGCTCGGCTTTATGGTCTATATTTCCATTCAGCTCCTCGGATATCTTGTTGCGGCGCTCAATAATATGGTCAACAGCTTCAAGGGCTTCCTGAGCTTCGGCCTTGGTTTTGCTGCCGTCATTTTCGGCATTATAATGATATCAAGGATCACCGCCTTTGCTTACTCCGGTGACCTGAACGGAAATCAGACTATCCTTTGTATATGCGGCTTCCTGCTGCTGTGCTGCATAGGAATGTATCTGCTCATCGTAAATATCATCAAGAACCACCTCAACCTCCAGTAATGACCATATAACAGCTTTTACATATTATATTGAGGCCCCCCTTTTTGAAAAAGGGGGGCCTCAGACTTTTTGTCAGTTCTCAAGGGCGGATACTACGGCATCAAGCTCACCGTAGGTCCTTATAAGAGTATAGCCGCACTTGTAAAGCACGGTATCCACGAACTCATCGCGTTCTATCCTGTCCGGGCGGGCGTGGGTGGTATCATCGAGCTCGACAAGGAGCACCACATTCCCCTCCCCGTCGGCGAGGGCGAAGTCTATGTGCTTTGCCTTGACCTTGTTGAAGCACTCCATCCAGTATGGATTCTCTGCCTTCGGCAGGGGCACCACAAGGTCGGCGAGCCTTACCTTGGTGAATATCTGCATACCGTGTGCCTCTGCGGTCTCACGCAGCCGGATATAGAACTCCCGCTCGCGCTCCGTCAGCACGGACACGGGCTGGAAGAAATCCGTGATGTCCGGCTTTCTTCTGTGCATGAGCCGCCATATCACAAAAAACAGCGCTGCCCCTGCGAGCAGAAGCAGCATTATCTCATTATCGTTCAATCTTTCCTCCATCGCATCTGAAAAGAGGCGCACGATGCGCCCCTTATCCTGTATCAATCTATGGAAACAGTCGCAAGCATGGATTGCACCGTTTCCCTGTCTGCTGAACGTATCATCAGGCCGTATACCCTGTCATACCTGCCCTTGCGGCAGAGCGTGACTGAATAGGCTGTACCTGCCTCGTTCTCCGTTTTTATCTCGTATATGATGCCCTCAAGGCCGTCGCGGTCATAGCGGTATATATGGGAATACATCTTGCCGAGACTGCCGCCCAGCAGCTCCCATTTCTCAGCTGTGAGAGAGTTGAGGAAATCGCAGTCCCTTTTCTCATACCAGTGCAGGTCATCCCAGTCAAGGGTGAGCAGCTCACGCTCGAGCTCGAACATGGAATCCGGCACCTCCCAGCCGAAGATGCCGCAGCACTCCACAAGGTCTCCGTACTGCATGGAATTACTGCTTCCGTCGGGAGCGGCAAGGGATGCCTCGGGAGTCTGTCTCTGCTCAACGGAGGGGCTGAAGCGGATATTCGTCCTGCCGTCCTCTGTGGAATAGCTCTCGGTCTCGCTGTCGGGGTTGTTCTTCTTCATCTCTGCCGGCAGAGTAAGAGTCATGCCGCAGGCCGACATCACCGGACGCTTGTCCCTGCTCTCCGGATAGCACACGTCATAGGCCGGATAGTCTTCGATGACCATGTCGAGAGCGCCGGGATAGTTGTATCTGAGACGGATATAAGCCGGTACGCCCGGCAGGAAATGTAAAAATGCAAATACTCCCGCAGCAGCGGCAGCAAGCGCCGATACCACGATGATCGTTTTCAGTTTTTTCAAGTTGATCTTCCTTTTTTCTGTTCGTGCAGGTGCATTGTTTCTGTATCATTATTATATTACATACCCCGTCTTTTGTCAATAGACAAAATCACTCACAAGCGCCTGTTTTATGAGCATTTTTCTGACACCTGCACCTCCGGACGAATGACAATGAAATAACAATATTGTGTATTTCCCCTGTCATCGGGACGAACACCGTTCCTGCCGTCCGGAGCATCACGGACTCATATCCGCAGCTTCTATGGTGCAGCCGGGATAGTAGTGCTCCAGTATCTCACGCCATGAATGTCCTTCCTTTGCCATGGCATCTGCGCCGTACTGGCTAAGTCCCACGCCGTGGCCGAATCCTCTTGTGGTCACGGTTATCCCGTCCTCAGTTCCCTCAACGGTAAAGCAGGCAGAGCGCAGTCCGAGAGCCTCCCGCAGCTCATTTCCTGTAACGCTCCTGTCTCCGGCGAGTGCAGTCAGGACTGTGCCCGACTCCGTCGTTTCGCCTACAACTATCCACTTTGACGGATCGCTGCCGAGCCTTATCTCCGGGAAGGCCTCTGTCAGGCGTTTGCGGAGGACAGGCTCAGGGAAGCGGGCCTCCTCGGTATATCTCGGCGCGGAGGTGTCGGCAGAGCTGTCCACCGGGACGAGGTAGTCAACAGGCGTTCCCCAGACATCTCCGGCGCTCTCCGTCCTGCCCGGCGACATGGAGTGAAAGGCGGCGATTATGGGCTCTCCCCCGTAGGTCAGCACGTATGGCATGACCTCATCGACTGCCGCGGCGAGCTTTCCAATGTTCGCATCATAGCACGTCCCGTAGCAGCGCCGCATCTCTTTCTCCGTGAAATATCCCTGATACTTTGAGGTATCGTTGGAGAAATCCGCACCGCCGAGCTCCGGCGTCGGGGACTGCCGCTCGCGCAGGCACTGGCGCAGGGCATAGGTATGGGCGGCAACTACCTGCGCCCTGATAGCCTCGGGCTCAAAGGAGACAGGCATCTCCGCCGCCGCCGCACCTATGAGATAGTCCCTCAGCGGAACATCGAGCACCTTTCCGGTATTGATATCCAGCACGCGGAAACTGCTCTCCGTACTGACCGGGCTCTCCGGAGCTGTCTCCGCGACCGGCGGTATTTCCTCCGGCACCTCCCTCCTGCCGGCGATATACACGGGCAGAGCCGGAAGGAGTATTACCCCGGCTGCAACGGTGAACAATGCTGTTATGTAACGGTTCATGTTTTTCCTCCCTGTTTTTTCCTTACTTATACCTTATGCAAAGGCAGTCTGCATTATTACTGTGCAGGCTGCCCTTCCCTGCCTGCAAACTGCGTATGCCGGAATGCATAGTATGCAGAAGGTATTGCACAGCCGCGGGAAAACAGGTATAATTAATTACAGAAAGGGGGAGCAGTCATGAAGATAAAACTAATGGTAAGCGATCAGAAATACGACGAGATTGCCTCAGAGCTCATCCGGAAGGGCTTTGAGATAGACGACAGCGCCGATCTGATCCTCTCAGAAAACAACTACTGTCCCACACATCTCATAGGCAGAAAGGGCGAGGAGATCTACCGCCTGAGAACTGCCGATATCACACACATCGAGAGCTTCTCCCACGATGTTGTCGCTCACTCAGACGGCGAGACATACAAGCTGAGTGAGTGTCTGCGAAAGCTCGAGGAGCTGCTTGATCCGAAGGAATTCATTCGTATCAGCAACTCAGTCATAGTCTCTGCCAACCATATCAAGAGCATCAAGCCTGCTCTTTCACAGAAATTCATACTCACACTTACCGACGGCTCACGGGTGGACGTCACACGCTCCTACTATTACATATTCCGTGAGTTCTTCGGGATATAAAGGAGGTATCCTTATGACATTTGCAGTATCCATATTCCTCTTCGTTGCTAGTGCACTTTTTATCTATATCCTGATATACAAGCACAGCATTAACAAGCGTCTCGAGGAGAGCCGTGAGGGGATCGAGCCGAAGCACAGGGCTATGATGTCACCGCTTAAATTCGCCTGCTTCCTGATCCTTTCTCTGCTTCTTGCCTACATCCTGATCATTTCCATAGCCTATGCCGCTCTTTCATTCCGCAAAGGCACCGGAAGATCTGAGGGAGGAGAGAGGCCTGAGCTGAGGGTAAGAGCATATTCCACCGACTACGAATCCGTCACAGAGCTCTTTGATCCCACGGGCGATATCCCCGGATATACAAGAGAGGTCATAGACGGCGCCGGCTTCCGCTTCACAATATACAACAGTAAAACTATGGGAGTCGACTTCCCGCGCATGATGATCTATGCCGAGTATGACGGCGAGACCGGAAGTGAGCAGACACCCTATCTCGTTGCTGACTACGGCTATCAAATGAATATGAGAGGTTCAAAAGGCTCTTATTATCTTGATCTGAAAAAACAAGGACAGTGGCTCACAGTCAGCGGACATTCCGTTGAAGGACACCTTGACCTGAAGTACTACCTCCTCTCCGGCATCACTGAAACAGATGGGCTGCCGATTGACGAGCTTGAATCACTCTCCGAAATATCAGGCAGTTACTCCATCCCCATCTCCTTAGACATGGAAACAGAAGAACCCATCGAATAAACAAACGGTGCAGACAAGTGTTACGCACGCATAGCAGCTTTTGCACGTCCTATTGAGGGAACCCCTTTTGAAAAAGGGTTTCCCTCAAACTCCTTTCCGAAAACTTCCAGCTAATTTTGCCCCATAGGTCTGAAGACCTATGGGGCAAAATTCATTGAAAGTCTTTGGAAGGGGGTACGGGGGAGAACTTTCCTCAGAAAGGTCTCCCCCGATATAACGCACAAACTATTATACAGGCATCACACCTATATGCACCGCCTGTTTGTCAGTCCTTTTTCTTCTTGCTCTTTTTCTTGGTGTCCTTCTCCTTGGCTTCCTTTTCCTTAGCCTCCTGTTTTTTCTCGCCTTCATAGCCGTTCAGGGAATCCTTCAGGATCTTTGCACACTCGTCGAGCTTGGCCTTTTCCTCGTCGGGAAGCTCGGGATACTCAGGCTCGCAGGCCTTCAGAGTATCGAGGAGGAGCTCGGTAATGAGGTAGCGGGTATACCATCTCTGATCGCCGGGGAGGACATACCAGGGATTTGTCTTGGTGGAAGTCTTGTTTATAACGTCATTGAAGCAGTCAAGGTAAGCGTCGAACTTGTCCCTTACCTTGAGGTCGTCCGCACGGAACTTCCAGTTCTTCTCCGGCAGCTCGATACGCTCGAGGAGCTGTGTCGTCTGCTCCTCCTTGGAGACATGGAGGAAGATCTTTATGATACGGTAGCCGTTGTCATAGAGATACTGCTCAAAGCTGTTCACCTGCTCGCAGCGCTCGCCGAAGAAGGTCTTGTCGTCCTTGCCGATGATTCGGTCGTTCATGTGATAATGGGGCTTGATGCCCTCCACCTGTACTGTAACAAGGTCCTCATAGTGACTGCGGTTGAATACAGCTATCTCACCTCTTCTCGGCACATCACGATGGATACGCCAGAGGTAGTCATGGTCAAGCTCCTCCGAAGTGGGTGCCTTGTAGGAGTGTACCACCACGCCCTGAGGATTGATGCCGCTGAACACGTTTTTAATGGCCGAGTCCTTGCCCGAAGCATCGAGAGCCTGTATCACAACTATGATACCTTCTCTGCCGTCGGCATAGAATCTGTCCTGAAGCAGAGCGAGCTCTGCCTTGTTTGCTTCATACTTTGCTATTATCTCTTCCTTGTCAACTCCGTCGTCCTTGCTGTTGGTGGACAGCTTCCTGATATCGATCTTCTTGCCGCCCTTTATTGCATACTTGTCTGCTTTCATGGCACACCTTACCTTTCAGATGATAATTACAGGCTTTTTCGCCTTACGTCTATTATAACATATATTTTCACGATAGTAAAGCGATTTTTGATAATTTTACCATATCAAACCACTCCCCTGCCCCTCCCCCGGCAATATTTCCGGTGGGGGAGGGGGGTACGGACACGAAAAAACCGCCCTCCCGAAGGAGAGCGGCATATTTCATATAAGGCTTAGTCAACCAGCTTGATGATTGCCATCTCAGCAGCATCACCGCGACGGGGGCCGATCTTTACGATCTTTGTGTAACCGCCGTTCCTGTCAGCGTACTTGGGTGAGATCTCATCAAACAGCTTCTTAGCAACAGCTTCCTTTGTTACGTAAGCCATTACCTGACGCTTGGAGTGCAGATCATTTGTCTTACCGATGGTAATCATCTTCTCTGCAACAGCACGAACTTCCTTTGCTCTTGTAACGGTAGTCTCGATCTGACCGTTCTCAAGAAGGAAAGTAACCATGCCTCTGAGCATTGCCTTTCTGTGATCAGATGTTCTGCCCAGCTTTCTTGTACCCGGCATGTTATTCACTCCTTTTCTAATTCAGTGGATTTAGTCCTCTTCGGAAGAGAGGTCGAAGCCCAGTGACTGGAGCTTCTCCTTTACCTCATCGAAGGATTTCTTTCCGAGGTTTCTGACCTTCATCATTTCTTCCTCAGACTTGTTGATAAGGTCATCTACGGTATTGATTCCGGCACGCTTCAGACAGTTGAAGGAACGTACCGATAAGTCAAGATCCTCAATGGTCATCTCCAGGATCTTCTCCTTGCCCTTTTCGTCCTTTTCTACAAGGACCTCAGCCAGACCGGCCTCTTCAGAGAGGTCGATGAACAGCTTGAGATGCTCGTTGAGGAGATTGGCTGCCTGCGACAGAGCCTCCTTGGCGGAGATAGTACCGTCGGTCCATACCTCCATGGTGAGCTTGTCGTAGTCTGTTACCTGTCCCAGACGGGTGTCTTCTACAGTGTAGTTGACCTTTAATACAGGTGTATAGATACTGTCGACTGCGATAACATCAACAGGCATATTGATCTGCTTCTTGTTACGCTCAGCAGAGACATAGCCTCTGCCCTTGTCGATTGTGATCTCCATTATCAGCTTGGCGTCCTTGCCCAGTGTTGCGATGTGCATACCGGGATCGAGGATAGTTACCTCTGAATCAGCCTTGATGTCGCCGGCAGTGATCTCGCACTCGCCTTCGGCATCAACATAGACTGTCTTCGGGCTATCTCCGAGGAGCTTAGCTGTAAGGCCCTTGATGCTGAGGATTATTTCCGTTACGTCCTCTTTTACGCCCGGAATTGTTGATAACTCATGGTGAATGGTACCATCCTTGCCCTGTATCTTGACAGATGTTACCGCTACACCAGGAAGTGAGGAGAGCAGCACACGCCTGAGACTGTTTCCGAGAGTAATTCCGTATCCCCGCTCCAGCGGTGCTAAAACGAATTTGCCGTATTTGCCGTCACTTTTAAGCTCGACAACGTCGATATCCGGCTTATTGATCTTTTCCAGCATAAAAACCCTCCTGTTTCGCAATAATGATTTGTATTATTGTATATTTGAGTTACAATAAACTCTGCAAGTAATCTGAGATAAGTCTCAGGATTACTTGGAGTACAGCTCGACGATGAGGTGAGTAGCTACCTCGTAGTCAAGATCCTCAGCTGAGGGGAGTCGGTTAACAGTAGCTGAGAAATCGTCCTTGTTAGCTGTGAGCCATGAAGGAACGAGTCTGTCCTTGGTCTCCTCAACGGTAGCCTTGAACTTCTCAGATGTTCTGTCCTTCTCCCTGAGAGCGATTACATCGCCGATCTTAACCCTGTAGGAGGGAATATTTACCTTCTTGCCGTTTACTGTGTAGTGGCTGTGTACTACCAGCTGTCTTGCCTCACGTCTTGTAAGAGCAAGGCCCATTCTGAATACTACGCTGTCAAGTCTTGTCTCGAGGCAAGTGATGAGGTTGTCACCGGTCTTGCCCTCCATCTTTGAAGCGATCTCGAAGTAGTGCTCAAACTGCTTCTCGAGTACGCCGTAGATGAACTTGAGCTTCTGCTTCTCCTTGAGCTGGAGACCATACTCAGAAATCTTCTTTCTGTTGTTTGCGTTTCTGAAACGGATAGACTCCTTCTTGGAAACGCCCATTACAGCAGGGCTGATGCCCAGATATCTGCATCTCTTAAGAATAGGTTCTCTCTGAACTGCCATATTAATGCACCTCCTATGGAATTAGACACGACGTCTCTTGGGCGGACGGCAGCCATTGTGAGGAATGGGAGTAACGTCCTTGATCATGCGAACCTCGAGGCCTACGGTCTGGAGTGCTCTGATAGCAGCCTCACGACCTGCGCCCGGTCCCTTTACGTAAACCTCAACGTACTTGAGGCCGTGCTCCATAGCAGCCTTTGCAGCTGTCTCAGCTGCTGTCTGTGCAGCGAAAGGAGTTGACTTCTTTGAACCTCTGAAGCCAAGCTCACCAGCGCTTGCCCATGAAATAGCGTTGCCTGCTGTGTCGGTGATAGTTACGATCGTGTTATTGAAAGTGGACTGAATGTGAACAGCACCGCTCTCGATATTCTTACGCTCTCTGCGTCTTCTGATTGTGGTAACCTTTTTACCCTTCTGCTGTGCCAAAGTTCATGACCTCCTTACTTCTTCTTGTTTGCGATGGTCTTTACAGGGCCCTTGCGGGTTCTTGCGTTGGTCTTGGTTCTCTGTCCTCTTACGGGGAGTCCCTTTCTGTGACGAACGCCTCTGTAGCAGCCGATCTCAACAAGTCTCTTGATGTTGAGAGATACCTCACGACGGAGATCACCCTCAACAGTGTAGTTTGCATCAATGTAGTCACGGAGCTTAGCTACGTCTTCCTCGGCAAGGTCCTTGACTCTTATATCAGGGTCAACACCTGTAGCCTCGAGGATCTTAGTTGCAGTCGGACGGCCGATTCCGAAGATGTATGTGAGTCCGATCTCGACTCTCTTGTTTCTCGGAAGGTCTACGCCAGCTATTCTTGCCATAATGAATTTACCTCCATTGTTACGCCGGGGATCAGCCCTGACGCTGCTTATGCTTAGGATTTTCGCAGATAACCATGATTCTGCCCTTACGTTTGATAACCTTGCACTTCTCGCACATGGGTTTTACTGAAGGTCTTACTTTCATTGAAATTACCTCCTTTTACGGATAGCGGGATCTTATCCCTTGTTTACTTTACTCTCCAGGTGATCCTGCCCTTGGACAGGTCATAGGGTGACATTTCAAGCTTCACCTTATCACCGGGAACGATCCTGATATAGTTCATTCTGAGCTTGCCGGACACGTGGGAAAGAACCTCGTGGCCGTTCTCCAGCTGTACCTTGAACATTGCGTTGGGCAGCGCGTCGGTTACGACGCCCTCTACCTCGATTACATCTTCTTTAGACACTTGATGACCCTCCTTACTCTGCGCTTCCGGCTTCCCGGAGCAGCGCTCTGAGCTTCTTATCAGTTATATCGCTTAAATTGATCATACTGCCTGTGGCACGGATATGCTTCATGTTCTTGCGCTTGGGCTTTGCGAGCTTCCTCGTTTTGCCGTCTGCTATCATGCAGTATCCTTCGCTGACCTCCGTGACCACGAAGAAGCCTCCGTAGGGGTTCTCCATGTCGCGGCCCGCGTCAGCTCTTACCACTGAGCCTGCCTGCACCTTGTTTAACACGATGTGACCTCCGTCAGGATTCTGTCAGAATAACGGGACCGTCAGGAGTTATTGCGATCATATGCTCGAAATGAGCTGACAGCGAACCGTTCTTTGTAACAACGGTCCAGTTGTCGTTAAGGGTTCTAACATCGTCGCCTCTTACGTTTATCATCGGCTCGATGCAGATCGTCATGCCGGCGACCAGTCTCGGGCCCCTTCCGGGCTTGCCCCAGTTTGGTATCTCCGGCGATTCATGGACCTCTCTGCCGATGCCGTGGCCGCAGTAATTTCTTACGATTCCGTAGCCTCGTGAGGCACAGTACTCCTCAACAGCATGAGATATGTCTCCGATACGGTTTCCGACCTGAGCCTGAGCGATACCTTCGTAAAGGGATTTCTCAGTGACCTCAAGAAGTGCCTTTGCTTCATCAGATATCTTGCCTACCGGGAAGGTCCAGCAGCTGTCGGCGTTGTAGCCGTTATAGGCGGCTCCCGTGTCGATGCTCACTATATCGCCTTCCTTCAGGCGGTGACTGGCCTTCGGGATACCGTGGATCACTTCCTCGTTGACCGAGATGCAAGCGTGTCCAGGGAACCCGTAGAGACCTTTGAATGCTGATCTGCAGCCGTGTCTGGTGTAGTATTCACCAATCAGTTTGTCTACATCGAGTGTAGTCATACCCGGCTTCAGTCTTTCACCGGCGTACCATATTGCGTCGTGGGTTATTCTACCCGCTTCACGCATTATGGCAAGCTCGGACTTGGATTTGATGGTTATACTCATCAGTTTACTCCTACAGCAGCAAGAGTAAGTCTGGATGTGTCTGCGACCTCTTCCTGGCCTTCAACTGTCACAAGCTTACCCTGTGCAGCATAGTAGTCCTTGAGAGGAGCAGTCTTTTCATGGTAGGTAGCCAGTCTGTCAAGCACTACCTCGGGCTGGTCGTCCTTGCGGATGATAGTTGCGTCGCCGCACTTGTCACATACGCCCTCGACCTTGGTGGGCTTGTACTGGATGTGATAGGATGCTCCGCATCCCTGGCAGACACGTCTGCCTGAGACTCTCTGCTTGATAGTCTCGTCGGGAACGAAGATCTCTATTACCTTGTCGATCTGGATACCCATGCTGTCAAGAGCCTCTGCCTGGGGAACAGTTCTGGGGAATCCATCGAGGATGAATCCGTTCTTGCAGTCGTCCTCAGCGATCCTCTCCTTGAGGATACCGATCACGATATCGTCTGATACGAGAGCGCCTGCATCCATAGCAGCCTTAGCCTTAAGACCGTACTCGGTGCCGTTCTTGGCTGCCTCACGAAGAATGTTGCCAGTGGAGATCTGCGGGATACCGAGAGCATCGGAAACGACCTCTGCCTGTGTTCCCTTGCCTGCACCGGGAGCGCCTAAGAAAATAAGGTTCATACTGTTCCTCCTTTACTGTAAGAAGCCCTTATGATGTCTCATCATAAGCTGAGATTCCAGTGTACGAGTTGTTTCAAGGGCAACGCTTACTGCGATGAGTATTGTCGTACCGCCCATTGAAAGATACGCCAGATTCGGATCTGCCATTGAGAAGAAGATTGGGATCACGGCGATGATTCCGAGGAAGATAGCGCCTACGAGACTGATCTTGGAGAGAACTCTCTGGATGTAGTCTGATGTGGGCTTACCGGGTCTGATACCGGGGATACCGCCGTTTGACTGACGGAGATTGTTTGCTATCTCGATAGGATTGTACTGGAGTGAAACATAGAAGTAGTTGAATGCAATAATAAGGATGAAGTAGATTATTGCATAGCCCCAGCCCCTTGAAGAATTGAAGAACTCAAGGAACTTGCTGTAGAAGCTGCCGTCCTTCGGATCGGGCTTGAACAGCTCGATAGTTCTGGGGATGGACATAAAGGACATTGCGAAGATGATAGGCATAACGCCGCTCATGATGACCTTTATCGGGATATGTGTCTTCTGTCCGCCGTACTGCTTTCTGCCGACAACACGCTTTGCGTACTGGATCGGGATACGTCTCTCTGACTCGTTCATGAAAACGATGAAAGCAAATTCAAGGATTATGAAGAGGATATATCCTATTGTTACGAACAGGTACTTCTGAGGTTCTTTCTGGATAAGACCTATCAGACGTCCTGCATCGACGGGGAATCTTGCTGCGATACCGGCAAAAAGGAGCATTGATACGCCGTTGCCGATACCCTTGTCACTGATCCTGTTGCCCATCCATACTACGAAGGAGGCACCTGCCACGAAGCAGGATACGATAACTATGCCGGCGAATACGCCTTCAATGCCTGTTGAATACTTCAGAGCCATCTTACCGTCAATGTTCATATTCTTGAGGATCAGGTAATAACCGTAGCCCATTACTATTGAAAGTACAAATGAAACTACAGCGGAGATCTTGTCGATCTTCTTTCTTCCCTCTTCGCCCTCGTCTCTCATTCTTTCAAGCGGCGGCAGAGCGTATGTCAGCAGCTGCATGATGATGGATGCGTTGATGAAGGGGGTGATCGAGAGTGAGAACAGTGCAGCCTGTGACAGCGCACCGCCGGTGATCGTGTTCAGGTACTCGAGGAAGTTGCCTCCGGTTGCTTTATCATCCATCCATGTTCTTACTACCTCGTTATTGAGGAAGGGAACTGTGACGGCGTTACCGAATCTGAAGATCACGATCATGAGTAATGTGTATAATAGCTTCTTGCGGATCTCGGGTGTATTCCAAGCGGTCTTCAGCGTCTTGAACACATTACATCACCTCAGCCTTTCCTCCGGCCTTTTCGATTTTCTCTGCAGCGCTCTGAGAGAACTTAGCAGCCTTTACTGTAAGCTGAGATGTAAGTTCGCCGTTTCCGAGGATCTTGATTCCGTCGTACTCCTTCTTAACGAGACCTGAAGCCTTGAGAAGCTCAGTGTCTACTACTGTACCGTCCTTGAACTGGTTCAGGTCGGATACGTTAACTACTGCATACTTGGTAGCGAAGATGTTGTTGAAACCTCTCTTAGGGATTCTTCTTGCGAGAGGCATCTGACCGCCTTCAAAGCCGATCCTTACTCCGCCGCCGCTTCTTGCATTCTGACCCTTGTGGCCCTTACCGGCTGTCTTTCCGTTTCCGGAACCGTGACCTCTGCCGATACGCTTTACAGCCTTGTTGGAGTCAGCTGCGGGAGTTAATTCGTGAATTTTCATGCTTGTGCACCTCCTTGTTTACGCTTCTGTAACCTCGATGAGGTGTGAGATCTTGTTGATCTTGCCCTGTGTCTGTGCATTGTCGGGCTGTACGGTTACGTCACCGATCTTTCTGAGACCGAGTGACTCGGCAGTTGCGATCTGATCCTTCTTTCTGCCGATGAGGCTCTTCACGAGCTTAATGTTCTTTGCCATGGTGTTGTGCCTCCTTAACCAAATATTTCCTTAACGGACTTGCCTCTCTTCTCAGCAACATCCTTAGCGGAAGTGCAGTTAACAAGACCGTTGATAGTAGCTCTTACTACGTTGCAGGGGTTGTTGGAACGAAGGGACTTTGTTCTGATGTCCTTGATTCCTGCTACCTCGATGACTGCACGTACAGGGCCGCCTGCGATAACGCCGGTACCGGGTGCAGCGGGCTTCATGAGAACTCTGCCTGCGCCGAATGCGCCTACGATCTCGTGGGGGATAGTTGTACCCTTGAGAGCAACCTTTACGAGGTTCTTCTTAGCATCCTCGATGCCCTTGCGGATAGCATCCGGAACTTCACCGGACTTGCCGAGACCGAAGCCTACTGTTCCGTTTCCATCACCAACTACTACGAGAGCGGAGAACTTCATGATACGTCCACCCTTTACTGTCTTGGAAACTCTGTTGATAGCAACGACCTTTTCCTGCAGCTCAGGTGCCTGTGTTTCAATATTAGCCATTGTGTTACCTCCCTCTTAGAACTGTAATCCGTTTTCACGAGCGCCTTCAGCGAGCTCCTGAACTCTGCCGTGATAGAGGTAACCGCCTCTGTCGAATACGACCTCGGAGATGCCCTTCTCAGCAGCGTTCTTTGCGATCATCTCGCCAACCTTGCGAGCGCCCTCAGCATTGCTGCCATTGCCCTCGAAGCCCTTGTCCATGCTGGATGCGGAAGCAAGAGTAACGCCGTTCACATCGTCGATGATCTGTGCGTAGATGTGCTTGTTAGAACGGAACACATTGAGACGGGGACGCTCAGGAGTACCGGAGATCTTCGCACGTACTCTGCGGTGTCTCTTTAATCTTGCCTTATTGCTGTCAAATTTCTTAATCATAGCAATCTGCTCCTTTTAATTACTTCTTGCCCTTGCCGGCCTTACCTTCCTTGCGGATGATATGCTCGCCGGCATATCTGATACCCTTGCCCTTGTACGGCTCAGGCGGACGCTTCTCACGGATCTCAGCTGCAAACTGACCTACAGCCTGCTTATCGATGCCGCTTACGATGATCCTGTTGGGCTGGGGAACTTCAAGCTTGATGCTGTCTGTCTCCTCGATCTCAACGGGATGAGAATATCCGAGGTTAAGTGTTACCTTGTTGCCGCTCTTTGCAGCACGGTAGCCGACACCCTCGATCTCAAGTGTCTTGGAGTAACCGTTTGTTACACCCTCGACCATGTTTGCGATAAGTGTTCTTGTAAGACCGTGAAGTGAACGGTGACGCTTGTCATCGCTCGGTCTTGTTACGTTGATGTTGCCGTCAGCCACCTCAATACCGAGCTCAGCGCTGAACTTTCTTGTCAGCTCGCCCTTGGGGCCCTTGACTGTTACGAGGTTGCCCTCGTTCTTTACCTCTACACCTGCGGGTATGCTGACAGGCATTCTGCCGATTCTTGACATAACAGCTCCTCCTTACCAGATGTATGCGAGAACTTCGCCGCCGACATTGAGCTCTCTTGCCTTCTTGTCAGTTACGATTCCCTTGGAAGTTGAAACGATTGCGATACCAAGGCCCTTACGTACCTTGGGCATATCTGCGCAGCTTGAGTAGATACGCAGACCGGGCTTAGATACTCTCTTAAGACCGGTGATTACGGGAGACTTGTTGTCGCCGTATTTAAGTGTGATCCTGATTACACCCTGCTTACCGTCTTCAATTACCTGGAAGCTCTTTACATATCCCTCATCTACGAGGATCTGTGTGATAGCCTTCTTTACGTTTGAAGCGGGAACGTCAACTGTGGCGTGCTTAGCAGTATTTGCGTTGCGGATTCTTGTGAGCAGATCCGCTATTGTATCAGTTATCTGCATGCCGAATGACCTCCTTTTAGTATTTTACCAGCTTGCCTTCTTAACACCCGGGATCTGACCATCATGTGCAAGCTCTCTGAAGCAGATACGGCAGATGCCGAACTTTCTGAGATATGCATGAGGTCTGCCACAAATCTTGCATCTGTTGTATGCTCTTGTGGAATACTTGGGAGTTCTCTGCTGCTTGTTGATCATTGCCTTCTTAGCCATTGTTATTCCTCCCTGATTACCTGATGAACGGTGCGCCGAGGAGGCTGAGAAGCTCTCTTGCCTCTTCATCGGTACCTGCGGTAGTGATGAAGTTGATATCCATTCCTCTTACCTTGTCGATCTTGTCGTACTCGATCTCAGGGAAGATGAGCTGTTCCTTGATACCGGTGGAGTAGTTACCCTTGCCGTCGAAGGAATTTGCGCTGATGCCTCTGAAGTCACGTACACGGGGGAACGCAACATTGAAGAGCTTATCAACGAACTCGTACATTTTCTCGTTTCTGAGTGTTACCTTAACTCCGATGGGCATTCCCTCACGGAGCTTGAAGTTAGCAACTGACTTCTTAGCTCTGCATACTACAGGCTTCTGACCTGTGATAGCAGCGAGGTCGGTCATGATAGCGTCGATAACCTTAGCGTTATCCTTAGCTTCGCCGGCGCCTACATTGATAACAACCTTGTCGAGCTTCGGAATCTGCATAACGCTCTTGTAGCCGAACTTCTTCATAAGTGCGGGAGCAACGTCGCTAACGTAATAATCCTTTAATCTTGACATTGTCGCTTCTCCTTTACATTATTCAAAAGACTTGCCGCACTTCTTGCAAACACGGAGCTTCTTGCCGTCCTCAATGGTGTGACCAACTCTTGTGGGCTTGCCGCACTTGGGGCAAACGAGCTGTACCTTTGAAGCGTATACAGGAGCCTCTGTTCTGACGATGCCGCCTGCCTCACCCATTCTTGTGGGCTTAACGTGCTTTGTGATCATGTTGATACCCTCAACGATCACCTTGCCCTCCTTGGGGCTTACTTCTGCAACCTTGCCGGTCTTCCTGTCGCCGTTCTTCTCGAACTTATCCTCATACTTACCTGTAAGCAGGACAACAGTGTCACCGGTCTTTACGTGTACCTTGCTCATTAATGACACCTCCGATTAAAGAACTTCGGGAGCGAGGCTGAGGATCTTTGTGTATTCCTTTTCACGAAGCTCCTTAGCAACAGGTCCGAAAATACGGGTACCCTTGGGGTTCTTATCTTCCTTGATTATAACAGCAGCGTTCTCATCGAAGCGGATGTATGTTCCGTCCTCTCTTCTGAGACCCTTTGCTGAGCGAACTATAACTGCCTTAACAACATCGCCCTTCTTTACAACGCCTCCGGGTGTTGCCTTCTTAACTGAAGCAACCACTACATCGCCGATATTTGCATATCTTCTGCGAGTACCGCCCAGAACTCTGATACACATAAGCTCCTTTGCGCCTGTGTTATCAGCGACCTTTAAATAAGTCTGCATCTGAATCACAGCGAGTTCCTCCTTTCAAGTCCGTCACGGACTTATATCAACTGTATTGGATTACCTATTTATCGTCCTTGAGCCCGAGCTTACTTAGCTCTCTCGAGGATGTTTGTTACACGCCATCTCTTATCCTTGGAGAGCGGACGTGTCTCCATGATCTCTACGCGATCGCCGATCCTGCACTCGTTGTTCTCGTCATGTGCCTTGAACTTAACGGTACGCTTTACGATCTTCTTGTAGAGCGGATGCTTTACGTTGTCGATGATTGCTACAACAACGGTCTTATCCATCTTGTCGCTTACTACCTTGCCGACTCTGGTCTTTCTGAGGTTTCTCTCTGTAGACATCTGAACCCTCCCTTTCTTACTGCTCCGCCAGCTCTGCTGCGCGCAGAGATGTCTTTACACGGGCAATATCCTTCTTTACAGCCTTGAGGCGTGCTGTGTTGTCGAGCTGATTTACGGCATGCTGGAAGCGGAGCGCAAAAAGCTCTTCCTTTAATCCTGCGAGCTTTTCGTTGAGCTCGCTAACAGACATATCCTTGAGTTCTGATGCCTTCATTACTGCTCCTCCTCCTGCTCAGCCTTGGTTACGAACTTGCACTTGATAGGGAGCTTGTGCATAGCAAGACGCATAGCCTCCCTTGCGGTCTCCTCCGGAACGCCCTTGATCTCGAACATTACTCTGCCGGGCTTAACTACTGCTACCCAGTACTCCGGAGAACCCTTACCTGAACCCATTCGTGTTTCAGCGGGCTTCTCTGTGATGGGCTTGTCAGGGAAGATCTTGATCCAAACCTGACCGCCTCTCTTGATATAACGTGTCATTGCGATACGGGCAGACTCGATCTGGTTGGATGTGATCCAAGCGGGCTCAAGTGCCTGAAGACCGAAATCACCGTATGTTACCTTATTTCCTCTGTATGCCTTACCCTTCAGACGTCCTCTGTGGACTCTGCGGTACTTAACTCTCTTCGGAAGCAGCATTACTGATTACCTCCCTCTGATCTTCTTGAGTCACGGTTGAAGTTTCTGTTTCCGTCTCTTCTGTTACCGTTTCTGTTATCACGTCTGTCATCGCGACGACGTCTGTCGTTATTTCTGTTATCACGTCTCTCGGTCTTCTCTCTCTGAGCAGCAGCCTTAGCAGCATCGCCCTTGAGAACCTCGCCCTTGTAGATCCATACCTTGATACCGAGCTTGCCGTAGGTTGTATCAGCCTCAGCAAAGCCGTAGTCGATATCTGCGCGGATTGTCTGGAGCGGGATTGTACCCTCGTGATAGCTCTCGCTTCTTGCGATCTCAGCTCCGGCAAGTCTGCCTGAAGCCTTTACCTTGATACCCTTTGCACCAAGACGCATTGTTCTGCCGATAGCCTGCTTCATAGCTCTTCTGAAAGATACTCTGTTCTCGAGGTCGAGAGCGATCTTCTCAGCAACGAGCTGAGCGTCCATATCGGGCTGCTTTACCTCGATGATGTTGACAAATACCTGCTTGCCCATCATCTTCTCAAGCTGTACTCTGAGCTTCTCTATCTCAGCGCCCTGTCTGCCGATAACGATACCGGGCTTAGCGCAGTGGATGTGTATTCTAACCTTATCGGCGAAACGCTCGATTTCGATTCTGGGAACACCGGCAGCATATAAGCTCTTCTTAATGAAGTTGCGGACATTGTAGTCCTCGACAAGTGTGTTGCCGAAGTCTGCCTTGTTTGCATACCAGCGTGAATCCCAGTCCTTAATAACGCCGACACGAAGTCCGTGCGGATTAACCTTCTGTCCCATTATTCAGACCTCCTTGGGATTTTCGTTTTCTGCTTTTTCCTTAAGAACAACTGTTATGTGTGATGTTCTCTTTAATATTCTGTATGCTCTGCCCTGAGCTCTGGGCATGATCCTCTTCATGATGGGGCCGGGTGTTACGAAGCACTCTGCTACATAGAGAGAATCCTTATCCATGCTGAAGTTGTTCTCAGCATTAGCCTGAGCGGACTTCACAAGCTTTGCAACCATGGGGCTTGCAGCCTTGGGAGTAAGCTCAAGAGTTGCCAGAGCGAGGTCAACAGGCTTGTTTCTGATGAGATCGAGAACGATCTGTACCTTTCTGGGTGAGATGCGAGCATTTCTTAAATAAGCTCTTGCTTCCATTTCAGCTCCTCCTTCCGCTTATTTCTTTCCGTTATTGGATGTCTTGGAGCCTGCATGGCCCTTGTAGGTTCTTGTAGGAGCAAACTCACCGAGCTTGTGTCCTACCATGTCCTCTGTAACGTATACCGGAACGTGCTTGCGTCCGTCGTGAACAGCAAATGTGTGTCCTACGAAATCAGGGAATATTGTGGAAGAACGGCTCCATGTCTTGAGCACCTTCTTCTCTCCTGCCTCATTCATAGCAACTACTCTCTTAAGGAGAACCTCCTGGACATAAGGTCCCTTTTTAATGCTTCTGCTCATTATCAGTTCCTCCTCTCAGATTACTTGCCGTTGCGGCGCTTTACGATAAACTTGTCGGTTCTGTTGTGCTTCTTGCGGGTCTTGTAACCGAGAGCCGGCTTACCCCAGGGAGTAACAGGGCCGGGACGTCCGATAGGTGACTTACCTTCACCACCACCGTGGGGGTGATCGCAGGGGTTCATTACAGAACCTCTTACAGTAGGTCTCCAGCCCATATTGCGGACTCTTCCTGCCTTACCGTAGTTTACGTTCTCGTGATCGATGTTGGAAACCTGACCGATAGCAGCCTTGCATCCGATCGGAACCTTTCTCATCTCGCCGGAAGGAAGTCTTACGAGTGCGTACTTGTCTTCCTTGCCCATGAGCTGAGCCTGGTTGCCTGCGCTTCTTACGAGCTGTGCGCCCTTGCCGGGATAAAGCTCGATAGCGTGGATAAATGTACCAACGGGGATATCAGCGAGCTTGAGTGCGTTGCCGGGCTTGATATCAGCCTCTGCGCCGGACTCGATCTTGTCGCCTACCTTAAGGCCGTTGGGTGCGAGAATGTATCTCTTCTCACCGTCCTCGTACTCAACGAGTGCGATGAATGCGCTTCTGTTAGGATCGTACTCAAGAGTCTTTACAACAGCTGTTACGTTGTCCTTATCTCTCTTGAAGTCGATGATGCGGTACTTTCTTCTGTTTCCGCCGCCTCTGTGGCGTACTGTTATTCTGCCGTAGCTATTTCTTCCGGACTTCTTCTTGAGGGGCTCGAGAAGGCTCTTCTCGGGCTCTACCTTTGAAAGTACAGAGTAATCTGTAACTGTCATCTGACGTCTGGAAGGAGTAGTAGGCTTATAAGTCTTTATAGCCATTACTGGTTCACTCCTTAAAATGCATTATTTGCGGGAGCATTACTCCCATACTGTTATCGGCTCTCTTCAGCCGATCAGATCATACCCTCGAAGAACTCGATTGACTTGGAATCCTCAGTCAGGGTAACGATTGCCTTCTTCCATGAAGCTGTTCTGCCTACATAGCGGCCTACGCGCTTCTCCTTGCCGTTAACGTTCATAGTTGTTACCTTATCAACGTTTACTCCGAAGAGCTTCTCTACAGCTTTCTTGATCTCGGACTTGTTAGCGTCCTTGGCAACCTTGAAAGTGTACTTTCCGGCCTGGAGGTTATCCATGCTTCTCTCAGTGATAACCGGTGTGATGATGATATCCTGCGGTGCCTTCATTATGCGTACACCTCCTCGATCTTTCCTACGGCGTTCTTTACAACGATGAACTTGTCATGGTTGAGAATGTCGTATACATTAAGAGTGTTGACTGCGGCAGTCTTTACGCCGGGAATATTTGCAGTGCTCTTGATAACCTTTGCATCAGCCTCTGCTGTTACGATGAGCGCCTTGCCCTCAACGCCGAGAGCCTTGAGCATCTCAACGATGGTCTTTGTCTTGTATGCATCAAGTGTGAGTGCATCAAGAACGATCATGTTGTTATCGAGAACCTTGGTAGAAAGAGCAGACTTCATAGCCAGTCTTCTTACCTTCTTATTGAGTGCATATCTGTAATCTCTGGGCTTCGGTCCGAGAGCGATACCGCCGTGAACCCACTGAGGAGCACGTGTAGAGCCCTGTCTTGCATGACCTGTACCCTTCTGTCTCCAGGGCTTTCTTCCGCCGCCGCTTACTTCTGTTCTTGTAAGTGTGGACTGTGTACCCTGTCTCTGGTTTGCGAGGTAGTTAACTACCATAGCGTGCATTACGGCCTCATTAGGAGTGATACCGAAAACTGCGTCATTGAGCTCTGTTTCGGATACCTGCTTGCCAGCCATATCGAATACTGAAATTGTAGACATATACGCTTCCTCCTTCCTTAAGCCTTAACGCTGTCAACGATATAAACTATACCGCCCTTAGGTCCGGGAACGGCACCCTTGATAGCGATGAGATTGTTCTCTGCGTCTATTTTAACGATTTCGAGGTTCTGAACAGTAACCTGCTCTGCACCCATGTGACCAGCCATGCCCTTGCCCTTATAGATTCTTGAAGGGGATGAGCAAGCACCCATTGATCCAGCCTGTCTGTGAACAGGGCCTGTACCGTGAGTTTCCTTAAGTCTGTGCTGGTTGTGACGCTTGATTGCGCCCTGGAAGCCCTTACCCTTGCTGATGCCGACAACGTCGATAGCGTCGCCTACTGCAAAAGTATCGGCCTTGATGATGTCGCCAACGTTGAGTGACTCGCAGTCATCCAGTCTGAACTCCTTAAGAGTTGACTTGTAGCCTGCATCAGCCTTATCGAAGTGACCCTTCATAGGCTTGTTCATTCTCTGAGCCTTAACGTCGCCGTAGCCGAGCTGGAGAGCTGCATATCCGTCGTTCTCTACAGTTTTCTTCTGTACTACTACGCACGGACCGGCTTCTACTACTGTTACAGGAACAACTTTTCCTGTCTCGTCGAAGATCTGTGTCATACCGATCTTCTTACCGATGATACCTTTCTGCATTTCTGCATTCCTCCTATAGGTTATTGGTTGATGATTTACACATCAACTTGACCGGCGGACTACCGCCATTCCGCATCCCATTGCGGTATTTTCAGCGTGACTTCGGTTAATTACTTAACCTCCATTACAACGTCTACGCCTGCGGGGATCTCAAGCTTATCAAGAGCAGCAGTTGTCTTTTCTGTAGGACGGATAACGTCTACGAGTCTCTTGTGAGTTCTCATCTCGAACTGCTCACGGCTATCCTTGTACTTGTGTACAGCACGGAGGATAGTAACGATCTCCTTGTCTGTAGGGAGCGGGATAGGTCCTGAAACTCTTGCACCGCTTCTCTTAGCTGCCTCAACGATCTTAGCTGCTGCAATATCAACAGTAGCGTGATCGTAACCCTTGATCTTGAATCTGATCTTTTCGTTGACTGCCATTAATTTCGCCTCCTTGAAGAATTTTACGGGGACGCAGATACGGGATTCACACGCTGCCGTGTGTTTCATGCTTTATCTGATAAAAAAACCCGAAAAACCGTGATGTTTTCCGGGGATTGATTTGCATATGAGCACAAAAAGAGCATAGTTCACGCATACGCAAGCTGCGTTAACTATAAACCACAAACTGTGTTCGCTATCCCGATCGCCCGGTTTAAAATCGGACATACTCCACGGAAATTACCTGCCATACCGGCAGCAACCTTCCGCTTCAACGCATATCTTAGTGCAGTCAGTACGCATTCAGCGCACTCAACAGGTATTATTTTACCATATATTTCGTTAAATTGCAATAGGGAGAGCTCAAAAGTTTGTATATTATTTTGTAAATTTTTAGTGAACAATGATTTTGTTTTAACTTTTCTTGTTTTGAAAGCCATATACGGGGCGATAATTCTGCCGCCCCGCATTATTATGCCACAAGTCCGGAACGCTCGATGCCTTCGGTAAAGTACTTCTGAAGGAAGACGTACATTATAAGTATGGGAGCTATCGAAAGCAGACAGCCAGCCTCCTTCCAGACTATCTTCTCACGCTCAAGCATTTGTATCTTAGCGTCATTGAAAAGCACTGCTCCCAGCTTTGAATCAAGATTAGTCAGTACCGTCGCCACAGTTTCAGTGTGAGTGAAGAAGGTCATGCTCACATAGTAGTCGTTCCAGTACCAGACCACTGAGAAGAGGAATACCGTAAGAAAGGCAGATGCCGCATTTGGCACCATTACCTGTACGAAGGTCCTGAGCGGACCGCAGCCGTCAATATAGGCAGCGTCCTCTATCTCCTTCGGAAGTCCCCGGAAGAACTGGCGGAATATGAGTATCATCAGGCCGGAGCGTATACCGTTTCCGGTCAGGGCCGGCAGATACATTACCCACATTGTATCGATCAGGTTTATTTTTTCGCTGCCAAGGAAAAACCTGAACT
>Ga0310691_10000869_pt1 | contig 51389 bp, 47 predicted proteins | sample 176DNAGHGlowgp2_FD_203887 | JGI IMG/M metagenome (GOLD analysis project Ga0310691, IMG submission 203887) | Sheep rumen microbial communities from Palmerston North, Manawatu-Wanganui, New Zealand - 1766 DNA GHGlow gp2 (v2) (version 2) | ecosystem: Host-associated > Mammals > Digestive system >... | reverse complement strand
AAGTCGGTGACTATAGAGATGAGGTCACACCTGTTCCCATGCCGAACACAGAAGTTAAGCTCATCATCGCTGAAAATACTTGGCTGGTAACGGCCCGGAAACATAGGTCGTCGCCGACATTGGATATTCCTCTATAGCTCAGTTGGTAGAGCATGCGGCTGTTAACCGCAGGGTCGTTGGTTCGAGTCCAACTGGGGGAGCCATCAAAAGTCCGTAAGTTAAGCGCTTGCGGACTTTTTATTTTTTTGTGAATTTTTTGTTGCAATAGCGTGAGATTTGTGCTATAATGCAATGTGAGTAAGAATGTTTTTGAGCAAAGGAGCTGATTATGTGGATCTGAATGATTATCTTTCCCACCATTTTGGTTTTCTCGTTTTGCTTGGCGGTCTTTCGATCGTTATAAAGTCCGATGTACACCTTGATAGGCGTATGATCCATAATATCGCCCTGACCGAGGCACTGCTCTTTTTGTATTCCATAACCTACCATATCGAAAGCTACCTTGGAAATCAGCCGGTGTATTCCCCTCTGCGTTCGGTGCTTTCTGCGGTGAACTATTCTCTTATCACCGTCGTTTTTGTCTGCGTGATAATGATTCTTTTCCCACAAAGAAAATTCTGGGTCTTTCTGCCCGCAGCTGTTAACGCCGCATTGTGCTTTTTGTCCCTTTATAATAATTGGGTATTCTGTATCGATGAGGATAACCACTTCCAGCGAGGACCCCTGGGATATATTACCTATGTGGTCAATGCCCTGTATCTGGCGTATATTTTTGTCTGCCTTATCAAACGCAGAGAAAAAGAGTCTGAGGACTTTGTCCTTATCCTTTTTATGTCCTTTACCGCCGCTTTGTGCCTGGTAATGCCTTTGTGTATGACCGACCAGGCGGATAACTGGTTCACAAATACCATCGCCATCGACATCTTGCTTTATTATATCTTCCTGCTGCTGCAGTTCACAAAGCGTGATCCCCTTACAAGACTCCTTAACCGCAAAAGCTATTATTCGGATATGGAAAAACTCGACGATACTATTACCGCCATCGTCGCTATGGATATGAACGGACTGAAAGATCTTAACGACTTTGAAGGCCATGCCGCAGGCGACGACGGCTTGAAGACCCTTGCTAAATGTTTCAATAATGCAGCTCAGTACGGACAGAGAGTCTATCGTATCGGCGGAGATGAATTTGCCGTGCTGTGTGTGGATAATTCAGAGGTCGATGTGAAAGATCTGGTGGAACGTATAAGAGCGAATATGAGCACCTGTAAGTATTCCTGTGCTATCGGCTATGCAATGAGAAACGGCGAAATGTCTATCGACCACCTGTACCATGCGGCTGATACTAAAATGTATGTGGAAAAAAGAGCCTATTATCAGCAAAAAGCCCAAGAACAAAAGGATAGCTGATCTGCGGACGAAAATATGTATAATATCCCCGGTCGTGTATGTATCATACATGACCGGTCTTTTTGTCCCTGCATCTGGGAAAAATGCTGTTTCGCCCCATTTTTAACTCTCCGTCACCTTTTTGTCATACAAAAATAGTATGGTATAAGCGGAGAATAGTCTGTATATATTGTACTATTGTTAAAAATGTGAAAAATCCAGTATATTACACAATACGCTTTGTGCATTTTTGTCAAATATGTGTATTGCCAAATAAAGACTTTTATTGTATAATATAAGAGAGTAATTATGACCACAAGGGGGGAGTGTACCCTCTTGACGAAAAAGTCTTAAAAAACGAGCCGAAAGAGAGGTGAGTGTGATGAGCGAGAGAACGGTCAGCGAAAACAATAAAATGTGGGAAGCTGCGGAGAAGATGGCGGAAAAAGCTGTGGCGAATGCAAAAGCAGAAAATGAAGAAGAACGCCGCAAGCAGAAAAAGCGATTGACAAAGATCATTCTGATGATGGTGCTCATTGCGCTCATAATGATATTTGCCTCGATAGCATGGTTTGCCATGAATAAAGCTGTGACCGCCGACACAATGGCTATTGAGGCAAAGGGCGATGCGTACAGCATTCAGCCGTTGGGCGACAAGGGCGGATTGTATGATACATATATTGACGATTTAGGTGTTGAAGCAATCAAATGGACACTTTCAAGCACCAATAATATGGAAAACAGGTATAAAGAAAACGGTGATCCCACATCAAGCCAAATGGCAGAGATAACAAGGCTTGATTCCGAAGATTATGGACTTAAGCCCGGCGATCACGGTACTTTGCAGTTCAGAATAACATCCACTTCAACAAGTGCTATAACAGTTTCGTTTGATCTTACCTGCACAGGCTATAAAGCAACTTATGGTTCTGACAATTACAAAACCGATAATAATTTGGTCAAAGTGACAGACACAACCGTAAATAACTATCTGTCATCTCATGTTCTGTTTTTCTATAAAGATGATTCTGACAATCTTCATTTACTAACATCTGGCGGCTTTTCGGAGTCTTTGACGGCAGGTCAATCAAAGGACATAACTGTATATTGGTTCTGGCCGGCAACGCTAAAAGAGATACTTGATGAGCAGATTACGGGGCTGAGTGATTCTGGTGCTGCAAAAGAAGTTAAAAGGTATTTCTTTGAACACCCCGAATATTTCCTAAAGCCTGTTACCGGAGACGATTTTTCAGATTTTACAGTTACAAAGCAAACCGATTTAACGGCTGAAGATGCTGAAATTACAGGGAAAATGGCGCATGTATCCGGCAAAAATTACAGCCAGTTTGGTTCTAAGTATAACGACGCTGACCAGGCTATAGGAGATCACATCAATTTTTTACTGGTTGAACTTACATCGGGAATTGCGTCAGGTGAATAAATATCAAAAGCTCATTGTTAACGGAGGTGACAGCTTTGAAACCATTTAAAAGAATAATTGCACGGTTTAAAAAGCTGCGCACCAAAGATAAGATTATGGCGGTTGCAGCTTTGACAATGACATTGGCGGTTTTGGTCGCAATACCAACAATGGCATGGTTTGCACACCAAAAGGAACTTGCAACAATGGCAAAGGTCAACTCCCCTGCTAAGCTTTCATTGAAAGCAGGTGCCGGAGAAGACATAATAAACTTTAAAATGTCCGGTATAGATATTAGGAATGGAAGTCCTCAGGATTTTATCTTCTGCGTTGAAGGGGAAGATATTTCCAGATACAATATTCAGTTGGCTCACACAACCAATATTAATTTTACTTACAATATCTATCGTGCGAAAGAAACTGAATCGACAGCTGGAATTCAATATATTAAATCCAGCGACACCAATCCGGTTTATTATGAAAAAATAGGTGAGGCAATTTCAATGTCTACTGTAAATGGGACGGCTGATACCTATTCAACCCGTATATTAGGAAACGGTAACTATGAGGAACCCAGCTATCAAGATGGAGATCAAAAACAAAAGTTTGCTGAACCTCTTTATTTGCAAACTGACTCATCGATTCAAGCTAACAGTGAGAATAAGGATTATGATGAGCTTAACAATGATGAAACTGCTTTCAGGAACTATTACGTTCTGGAAGTAAGCTGGGGTTCTGATGTAACTAATGATAAAGAAACTGATATGATTTATCTTACAGCTCAGGTGGATCAATAATCTGCAGAAAGGAGAATAGCTGTGAATAAGCTGATTAAAAACTTAAAAAAGCATTGGATTACTATATGGCTTATTATTGCAGCCATTTCTCTGACGGTAGTGACATCATATGCCATTTACACAAGAATCACAATAGCAAAAAGAGTTGTATCTACTCAAGCAGGCGCAAACAGTCTGTTTAGCTCCGATCATATGAATTCAACACTAATGAAGGTCATCGAACCAATAATGGACAGCACAAAAGATGCAGATGTGACTGTAAATGTTTTCAACTATACATACCCAAAAGAATCCGTTTTTAGAGGAGATGTAACGGAATACGATGTCACTGCAACTATTGGCAAGCTCGGTTCAAATGATAGCTTTTCAGCGCTGACAGGTGATGAGCTAACTGGTTTGTCGGGATACAACTATAAAATAACTCACAACAGCAGAAATGAAAGTTTCGTATTTGGAACAGACGGAAAAGCATCCTATACATTTATAAATCGTTCTATTGCTGGCGGTGCAGCTAATAGTGATTTGTTTACACTTACATTTGATAAGAATGAGGTCGGCAATTCTCCTAAAGGGTACTGCGTAAAGCTTGTAGCAACACCATATAATACAGACCTGCCGGTTTTAACGGGAATTGTAATGGTGAGATATTCAAAACAGGCTTCGACAGGATGGGCTGGCACTCTCGAGGACATTGTTGAATCAAATGAAGCTAAATACGATGGATACAACTACTACCTGGAGGGCAACGGAAAAGGAAAACTGACATTCAAATGGAATCCGACATATGTAACTATTAACAAGGATTTCCTTAACAATCGAAACAATGCTTTCTATAGTAAAACTGTTACTACCAACGAACAGAATGAGGAAGTCGTTTCCTACAACAAATACAATACCCCACCAGTTGAATCAGCACTTGTTCCAGATGAAACAACTGGTTTAGTGTCACTTACAATTGAGGTCGATTCTTCAAAACAAAATAGATATGAAATTCAGTTTTACAAAGTTAATTCAAAGACGCTTAATTATGCAAAGAGTGATGTTGAGGGCTATCTGCCTGACACGGGTCCGAGTGATTGGACGCCTGATGAATGATAGTTACTATGATACCATAATTCATGATTACTAATTTGTTTGTAAAGATGTGGTGATTATATGAAGTTCTCAAGATTTAAAACAAATAAGATGTTTAAGAAGGCGGTTGCGCTTGTCACTTCTCTGACAATGCTTACGTCTAGTTTGTGTTTCCCTGAGATCAGTGATGTGATCAAAAACATCTTCACATTTAATGCGAGTGCTGAGGTGCATACTGTTACTAGTTTGGAAGTAAACTCATTGAAGGCTTTATATGGGTTTTCCAAGACATACCATGAACACCCGGAGAACTATCCAAGATTACACCTGACTATTGACTTCGGCAACGACAATGAAATAGCAAGCACCAAGCAGTTTGGTAGTGAAACCCTGACTTGGTATCCTCTCGGAACAAAGCAGTACCCATTTAACGGAAGAATAGAAATTAAACAAACTGCAGGTACCCCACAGCCGATAGTTGTTAATGAGCCTCTTTTCGGATATGTTACGGACACTGTTGAGATTATTAATTTTAATAATCATTTATCCCAGGTTTTGGATTTATACAGAGACCAAGAAAATGATGAAGCTCCGTTGTTCGCTGAACATGTGGTTCACGATTCCGACGAGCAATCCTCGTCTTCTACTTGGAATATTGTTGTAAATGCTGAAAAATCGTATGGTAGTATTATTGGCAACATAGGAGAAGAAAGTTCGAGCACAAGCGCTCATCTTAATCTTGAATTGGATTCATCAGCAGTTGTTTCAACAAGTGCCAATGCCGGACTTATTTGCGGAACATTATACAACAATTCTGCTGTCAATGTAAATTTCTTGACATCCGGAAGTGCTAGTTCTGTAAATGTTACATCAACTGATAAGTGTGCAGGCGCATTCGTAGGTGAGATGTACCCTGGTTCAGAAGTTGATATCATAGCAAATGGCGTTTATGACATTTCATCTGCATCAAGGACTATAACTGGTAAAACATATGCCGGCGGATTAGTAGGCAAAAATAATCAGGGTACAGTAAAAATTCTAACCGTAAAAAAGAATGCAAATAATGAACCAGTAACCGATGAGAACGGTGCTTATGTATATGATGAAAACACTTATGAGGCTCTGGGTACTATTTCTGCAACAGGTGGTACAGCAGGTGGAGTTTTTGGTTACTTCAAAGTGAAGTCAGATGACAATAGGTTTTCTCCTGATTATTACACAAGTAAAACAACAGGCGTCACCCTAAGCGGAACAACAGCGGGTGGTCTTGTAGGCGAGCTTGATGGAAATGGTGTTGATATTTCTTATTCCGGCACTTCAACGGCTGCTGCGGATATAATCAAAGTAAAATCAACTTTGTCCGGTAATAACACGACCTACGGTGGAATAGTGGGAAGCTATTCTAACTTGAATCTTACCAAATCTTTCATCATTGAGCATGCTGATGTCACGATGACTGGAAGCTATGCTACAAACTATGGTGGTGCAATAGGAAAAATCGAAGGTAATAGCGCTGTGTATGTAAAGGCTAATGACTTTACGCTCGACTCAACCGGTTCAGTAGGAAGCTGCAGTTACTTCGGCGGCGTTGTTGGCTCTGCAGGCAGTCAAGGCAGTATGCTTGACATAGGCAATATTACAATTAAAACCAGCAAGGATTTTAAAGGTGGCGGAGTTGTTGGTCAGTTGAGCGCAGGTGTTCTGCGTTTAAGCGGAACAACAAATTTGTCTAATGCAACCGCTTCTTCAGGTGGGCAGATAGTTGGAGAACGAAAGGACGCTCTTGTTTATGCGTTGGGAAGTGGAGAAGACACATCTGTTACTCCTTTTGAAAAGGGCTGGCGGTTCGTTAGATCATCCACTGATGCAGCTGTCGATGATATTGGTACGTGGGGCGAAGTAGTAAGAATAGCTGATGTCGAAGGTGCGGCTGCAAAGGCTGCTGTTGAAGCAGATCCTGACGCTAATCCGCCGGTTGAGGCAGCTGATGCTGTTCCTGCTATTCCTGCTATTATTGCATTTGACTCGACCAATCATACCGCTACTGTAACATCTGCAGTTACCGATATGAGGTCAGCGAGAGATTTTGTTAGCACAGCTCTCAACATGCAGCTAAATGATGGTGCAGACAAGGGCGCATTATGCTTTAATGATAAAACAGATACTACCACATCATCAAGAAGATCGAGATTACTTGCAAATACAAGTCTTACAATATGGGGCACCATAAATCTTGCCGGCACAGGCATTACCGGGTTTATGCGTGATGGCTCAACTAAAAGTGATAACGATTCTTCTGAAATCAAATCCTTCACAGGTAAGTTAAGCAAAGGTACAGCCGGAGAAGACGAGGATGACGAAGATGCTATTATTCAGCTTGCAGTCGGTGAGAGATACGGAATATATACTGTTCCCAATGGAACAAATGTAAATACGATTGGTCGAGGTGCAATATTCAGTCACAGATTTAACGGACTTTTTGCGCGTACAGGAAACACGACGTCAACAACATCAATAGAAAACATCACTATTGATGGATACATGAATATTCGTGCATCTTCCAATGATATGAATATTGGAGGAGCTATTGCATATCTCGAAAATGCCGCATCACTAAAATCCGTTAATGCAACGGAAACAATAAATTATGCTCATTTAGGAACCGTAAGCAATCATTATGTTGGCGGTCTTATTGGCGTGACTAAATGCGCGGCAGGTAAGGCAGTTTCTATCGAAGGCTCAAGTTCAACTGACAAAGCTGATGTTTCACCTAAAATATATGTAACCGGTACAGGAGTCAACAATGTTGATAGTAATTTAAACGCAAACACAGTCGCACTCCAGTCTGTCGGTGGAGTAATCGGATATATCAGTTCTACAGCAAAAGCAACAACTTCTATTAACAATATTACTCTTTCTGCAACGATTGACGCTTCCGGTGCTGATGCTGCTGACTATGTTTCTGTTGCAGGTCTGGTTTCTGATATCGCTTCCTATGAGACCTTCGGTACAGACACTAGAACACTCAGCCTTTCAAACATCGATATCACTGATACCGTAGTCAAGAATAAGGCTAACACTGCATCCGGTGGTATCCTTGGATATCGTTGGTTCGGTACTGACGTTACATTCAATAATGTTTCACTTTCATCAGATGCTACCGGTAATGAATTGAATACCACATCAGCTTACATTGGTGGTCTTGTTTACAAAGCAACCGGAAGGTGGACGGTTGGTGAAAGCGGAATAGCAATTAATTCTCTCGCTATAAAGAATGGAACATCTGTTGCTTCTCCGACATCATTGGGAATTATCGTTCATGACGGATATGTTGAAAAAGACAGTAATATTTGCGGTTTGTTCTTAGAGATGACTGCATCTAACAGCTATACATTAGCTAGCGGTATGTCTATTCCAACTATGTCCAGCAATTATGATGAGCTTGTTTATGCTCTTGCAAAAAATGCAGCAAGCATTCTGACCAATGAGACTGCAGGTGTTGTTTCCTACAGAACCAACGGTGATTACTCTATGGGTGGCGCAGGAACAAGGAACAGCTATAATAATGTTTACAACCAGACTGTAGTCAACAATCGTTCAAGATACTATTATAATGCTGACAGTGTGACTTATTCGGATGCGCTTGAAGAAAACGGTACCACGCTACCCGGCTATAAGCTTCTTCAGTGGAGCTTGAATCGTTATGCCGCAAAGAATATACAGAGATGCTTTGTTAATCCATATACTACAGCATCTGTTGATACTATTTCGGGAGTTTTTGATCTGGAACACATTTCATATTATCCCATAGATATCAGTAAACCAGTTACAATCGGTGACGCAACATTTATATTCTATAACGCTAATATTGAAGCGACTGAAACCGCATCTAATACCAAGCGTTCAACAAGAGATACCGTAACAGTAAACAATGTTACAAGCGGTAAATCCCAGCATTATCTTATGCATATGGGTCTGTTCAAGAATGTAACCAGTACTATTACCACAACGGGCGATATAACTATGTATGGCACTGTCGGTGTCGATAGTGTCTATTCAGGTGCGCTTATAAATGGAAAACTGACAGGTTCACTTAATACTGCCACTAACAGAAGGATTATTTTAGGCAAATCGGCAACCAAGCAGTCCAGTGTAATACCGCTTGAGATTGTTGGGGAAAGCATTGATGAAAAATATCTTCTTATTAACTCTATTGGAAATAGCGCTATTCTTGACTTAAATGGTGTTGTTCTTGATCATGAAAAAAGCAAAACCTATAAGACTTCATCTGGAAGAGTTTACGCTAGTAGCCTCATAGGAGATGTAAAGGGTACTGGAATTAGTTTGAAATTTAACAACATTAAACTTGATGCTCGAAATACAGAAAATGTTCCAAGCAAACTTGGTGGAGCTACTGAAGAAGGTACATATGGCACTACAAAATCAATATTTAAAAATGCCACGCTTTTGAATTCCTATGATGTTGATTCAACATCAGTTGCGGTTTACAATTTCTCTCAATCAGAAGATTGGTATTATGATGACGATGAAGAAGATTACTTCCATACTATTTTTGAAGATGGAAAAGGTGTCACATACGGCAAGGAGCTTACCGACACTCAAGAGTTCAAAGATGAAACAACAAATCTCAGCGAACAGAACAGATATTACGAAGATGGTGAGAACGGACACTATATTGATCCCGAGGAATATCCCGGCGATTATCCGTCCAGCGGAACAGTACCTGGCAATAGTGCATATTCTTTCAGTACTAATTTCCTACCTTATGTAAGGTATTATAACATAAGCGTTGCACCAACAGGTTATGAACCAGACCATACTCTGCGTGAGATCAAAGTCAATGTTGTGCCATCAAATCTTAACACGGGCTGTGGAACTTACGATCACCCGTATGTAATCACTAGTGCCAAGCAGTTAGTTTCGCTTTCCAAAATGCTTGACAACTCAACTAATAATGATGATAACTTCGGTGAAATCAGACTTCCGTTAAAGGCAAATGTTGAAAGTCATTGGTGCGCAAGCGGAGAAGACCACACCTGCAATGCTTTCACTCATTCAAATGGTAATTACACATCAACGACAACATCCGAAGAATGGAACAAGAATGATGTCAAGGCTTATCTTGCAAAGGCTTATTATCAGATAGGTCAGAACATTACACTCGGAACTACTTTTACTGGTCTTGGTGCCAGAGACTCGGCGTATGCTTTCAAAGGTGTTATCGTAGGACTCAACTCGAATATAACCATAACGAATAAATCTGCTGTTCCTCTGATCAAAGTCAGCAACGGCAGCGTTGTCAGAAACCTCAAAGTTGTTGTAGATAACAAAGATAGCAATACACATAAGTCTGTCCTGACGAATGGAACTACTGCTACGAAATTCTCATATTCCAATAACTCAATGGTATATGGCGGCGTTATTGGTACTATTATGGGCGGAGACAATATTATTGATAATGTTACTCTTACCTATAATAATAACGGATATGTTCAGGTACCTACTACTAATTCTTATCTTGACTGCGTCGGCGGCTATGTAGGTGTTATAGTAAATGGTGGACTTGTTTTCAGAAACATGACTGCGAATAGCTTCACTAACAAAGCATTGTTTAAAGTCAATACTACTTTAAACAATGCGAACACTACAAACTGGGTATCCTCCACTGACAATTCTCATCTTTATATCAATCCGTATATAGGAAGAGTCATAAACGGATATGCTATCAATGAAACTACGGGAAATAGTGCGACTTACAGCGGTGATCCTGTGGCAGTCAAAGATGCCTATGGAAACGATGTTTACAAGTATTACGATGAAAACGGTGACGTACTAACAGATGTGACTGATCCCGAAACTGATTCCCGTGTAGTTAAGAGTGTACAGCAGTTCAAATATGTCAGCATTCTTGACAACAGCACAAAGAACTATCAGATAGCAGATGTTGTAGCTGATATTCCTGATACGAATGCTGCAAAACTGTATTATGACACATTTGCTTCCAAGAACCGTGTTAACATACCCACAGGTCAGTCGCTGTTCATTCTGTCTCTTATTACGCAGACGGGCGCAGGAACAGCAACAACTGTCGATGGTGATTATGTATACGGTGTTGCTTACGATTGCACTGATAATGCAAACAGATATGATACGGACAGTGCTGCCAAAAATGCAGCAACTCATCTTGCTCAGTACAATAGTGTAGGAAGTGCCACTGTATCAAGTGACTATACTCTATCAACAAATGACACATACAACAGCGCATCAGCTGTACCGTATATCATTCATCACTATACAAAGGATGACGGAAACGGAAAGTATCCTGCAAGAATGATGACGGGAAATACCGAATTTATGCTGTTGTCTACAGAAAATGGAACATACAATCTTCCTGTAAGTTTCAGGGGTATCGGTTCAATATGCAGATTTAAGGGCGGTGATAAAACTTCTATCGATTTAGTACAAAAATATGGTACTTATATCAGTAGATATGTTGATGCAAACAGGCTTCAATATAACTGGGAACAAGCAGATGTTAATGGTACTGTAGATGAGGACGGGAAGTTTTCCATGAAGATCTACGGATTTGAAGGCAACGGCTCAACTATAAATATCAACCTAAATTACAATATTTATGCTGATAATCAGAACAATGGTACTATCGCTGATAATTACAATAATACGATCTATACAAACGGAAATATCAATGTAGCCTTTGGATTATTCAACTATATAAAGCAAAAATCTAATGCTACGACGACATTAAATATTGCTCTTTACGGTAAGGATGCTTATAGACCGGAGACATCAACAATTCCCAATTATAACCTTACGAGTGGCTACTATATCGGAAACTTTACACTTTCCGGCAATGTGATAGTTCATGAATATAACAATAATGGCGTTTTACAGGGTGAAAGCTCTAAGCGGGGACAAAAAGATCAAACGATGTATAGACACTCTGTCGGCGGCGTTATAGGTGCAACGACCGTAAATGATTATGTCAATTTCTTCAAGCTGGATCTGGTTGACATGAACGTAGAAGGTGCAGCTAATGTTGGCGGATTTATTGGCAGAAATAATGTAACTGAGCGAAATGTCGATTACGGAAACGGCATGAATTACATCTATGCGAACGCTTGTGATACGGAAAACCTTACGGTAAAAAGCGGCGGAGGTTATTGCGGCGGTTTCATAGCAGGCGGATTGTCAGGATATCTCGACCTGTTTGTAAACACAGCGAAGAACAGTGATACCTCTGACACCGAACACAGAGGCGGCGACGGATATTATAAGAGCACCATGGAAATGTCAGTATCTAATAATGCCGGAACAGCTGAATGGGGTACAGGCGGAGTGCTTGGCTCAATGAGAAATGGCTATCTTGTCAATATCTGGATCAACAATGTCACAGTATGTGGAGCAAATAAAAAATCAGCGATTACTAATATCTCCACATCTACTACTGAGACGATCGGCGTTGGCGGTCTTGTTGGTTTTGTAAGAAAAGCTGACACCATAATTCTTACCAACTGCAGCGTTGAAAACATTAATATCAGCGGTCCCGTTGCAGGTGGACTTACAGGATGTATATCAAAAGATACAGGTTATGCAAACTTCGGAATACCACCTGTTATGAAGGTATATAACTGCACTGTAACAGATAATGATGCTGATAAAACATATGAAATCACTGCAGTAAGACAGGCTGGTGGTCTTTGCGGTAACTTCTTGTCAAGTGAGAGTTACTCAACAGCAGATAACGCCAAGGGTTATGACTATGACAGCACGAAGAACAATGTTTACAGATACGATATTGATGGATGTGAAGTGTCGGGATATCAGATCAAGGTAACAAATAACGCAAATGCTGCGCTTGGATCAGGGGGAATAATTGGTTATGCTGCTAATGCAACGAGAACTGTTGTAAATACAAGTGTTCATAATTGCAGCATTATGATCGAAGGATCAAATAATAACCATGGTATGGGTGGCATTATTGGTAATACCGCAGTTGCTGTTTGGGGTTATAACATTGCCGCATATAATAATTCATTCTCTTTTGTAGGAAATAATACAAACGCAAGGCGCGGAGGCTTTGTTGGCAATCCAAATAGTACTGTATTAAAAATTGCAGGCTTTACGAGGAAAAATAATAATCTTGTAACTGCATCTGCTACTACAGCTATTACTGCAGATGCAGGCAGCGCTACAGGAACCGGCTCTTATGTTATTTGTGCGGATTATATGAACGTCAGCACTACTGATGATCATGGTACATCAACTGCTGTTGGATTTGATAACGGCACAAATGTCGGACCGGGCGGCGGAACAAACGAAAATAAGAATTATTTCCCGTATGTAACGATCAGTCCAAAGGTCAGTGCTGGTAATACAAATTTCCTTACAGGTGACGGAATGTCTCTTGTTGGAGATGATGACAATAAGTATCCATTAGCAAAACTCATCAAAAACGAAAGCAGCGGGACAACAGCTGACAACAGGATTGCTTACGGAACGGTTGGAGCATCAGCAACAGACATTTCCAAAGTAAATGAATTGATCACACGAGGCGAAGACACAGCAAGTGATTACGACATCAAACTTACGACCTACGGAAAGGAAATGGGACTGCCGAACGGTTACGAAGCTAATGGCGGTAAGGATTTCCCGATAATTGCTATCAATGGAGCACAGACTGATTATAATGATTATATCAATGCATATATCCGAGTCCTTACAAATACAACAGATAATTATGCTGCATCAGGCGGAACAAAGTTTGTTGTAGATATTTATCCGTGTAAGTGCATTGGTGGTGTATATCAGAAGGTAACCGGAACAGCAGGATTCAAGCTTCAAAGCGGCAAATTCAAAATGGATGACTCTGCAGCAGATTCTATTGCAGGCAACAGTCAGATATCAATGATCGATATCAGGTTCCTTGATCCAGCTGATGATAGCAGTAGTGGAAAGACCGCATATCATCTGTATATTCCTGTGCTTACCAAGAAACTATTAAAATTCAATTTTGATTCCTCTGCTCTTCAGGGAACAGAATATGAGCCAAGTGACTATATCAGCAAATTCCCAACAGGTGAAGCGACTTCATCAAAGCTTGCGGCGGGATTTGATACTTGGCAGACAATTTATGTTCAGTTTACCTATACGCCTGGAGAAATAAACAAGTTTCTTGAAACTGGTAAGGGCTTGAACTGGAACACGTCAAAAGCACTGACTCTAAATTACAACGCCGGACCTTCTTTGGCAGTAAATACAGAGTATGTATTGCTTGATAACAACTTTAATGTTGATAAAGAGTTCTACAAGAAAAAAGTTGCTGGAGATACATCATTAATAAGTGGTAAAGCTTCTGATTCAATCAATTTTGCTGATTTTGTAGAACGAGATGGCTCGACTAGATTTGCACCTCAAAAGCTTATGGATATTGCAGATAAAAAAATCAGTTATACGCTTGATAACTCAAAGGGTGCATATGTAATGTTTGAGCCTACCGGTCCGAATGATTCAAGCATTGCAGCCTATGCTTATGATGGAAACACCAAAGTATATTTCAAAAAGCGAACAAATGAGACAACCGGAAGGTATACACTGACAATAAGCGAAGACCTTAAAGAAACATACTATCTCAGTATGTTCGCATATAAGGAAGACAATCCAAGGACAACAGGTTCTTCTGCAGCGGTGAACGATGCATATATCATTGAGGCGACATGCCCTGTTACATTTAACAGCAACGTTATAACTTGTCAGAAAAACTCAACACATAATACAAACATCTATCTTGGCGAATTCCTTAAACAGACTATGACGATGACTAATGTAACTGCAAGACAGCCTATGTCTGCAAGCAGTAGTGTTATCAGAGCAACAATGACTTCAGAAGTATCCTTTGATGGTGATAATGCACCGATTTTCCATGATAAACTTGCTGGTGAATCAATTTATCAAGGTTTCTATTTATATCTTAACAGATATAACATGAACGGAGCTGTTGAAGCTGATAGTTCTATAAAAGGACAACCGACTTACAAATATACTCGTTCTATAGACGGTACAACTATTGGCGGCGAAACAACAGATCTCGTTGATGACGGAGCACCTTATCTTGACTTTGGTACATTAGAGATAGTAATACCCGATTATAGTGAAGGGTGGAAGAGCACTCAATCTGTATCTGCGACGATTGACTATGGAACTAACGAAACTAATATTATTAAAGAATTCCCTCCGAATTCCGGAGCTCTTAATGATGGACGTGGAATTGGTTTTGAAGGCAAATCAAGACTCGATTTCAATGAAAACCAAGTTAAATACAGCAATATGATCAAAAATGAGAAAAGAACTGAAAGATACTATGTCAATCGTTCTTCTTCCGGTGGCACTTTAACGCTTACTGCTATTGATCAGCCGGGCAATGATGGATACGATACCTATGGTGAACAAAGCCATAATAAGAGTCCTTTGGGCGTAAATGGTAACTACATTCGTACCGGTAGCGAGTATAATCCTGAACTTGGCGACTACGAGTACATTGAAATTGGTATGGATTATGATGTTTCTAACATTTCTGTAGATGATATTTTTGATAATGCACATGATTTAAATATCAAGATTGAACTTGAGCAGAAAGTCGATGATGATGATCCTGAGAGCACAACCGGATACAAATATGTTCCTGTTAATATTGATGATACAGGAGGTGCCAACACGGGATATTTAAAGGATTTTAAATTCTTTGATAGGACCGGTGAGGGTGAACTTACATTGACACATAGCAATGATGGCGGTGATAATGGTTATTACTATTACACATACAGTATGCGTTTGAATCCTTCGACTCAAAGCAGCTGGCCAATAAAGTATACAGATACTGGAGCACAAAAGGATTTTGTTGCTAACATGGGATTCTATGTGAAAACAAATAAAGCTCTTGAAGAAGTTGCGGGTTATAAGTATTCTAATTACCGGTTAAAGATGACAGTTTCAATAAGTGGTACTTCATATTCAAGTCCTGTTGATTGGATTGTTTATACAAACGCAAAAGTCAATGCGCAATATGTTCAAGAAAAAACATCATGACCATAACCTTCAGAGCCGAGACTAACCCTCTCGGCTCTGATCTTTCTCAAAGGAGAGAAGCAACCATGTCTGAACCGAATAATAAGAAGCTTCGCATCGTCAAGCTGCTGGAAATACTGCTGCAGGACAGCGACCTTGATAACCCCATAGGAACGAATGACCTTTGCAAACGGCTCTCAAAAGTCGGTGTCACTACCGACAGAAGAACTATCGCAAAGGACATCGCATTTCTGAATGAGCAAGGCTATGAGATAATGCAAACCAAGATCAGCCGCCAGAATGCCTTCTATATCGAGGACCGAAGCTTCAGCCTGCCTGAACTAAAGATACTTATAGACGCAGTACAAGCAGCAAGCTTCATTACAGAAAAAAAGACCGAGGACCTCATAAAGAAGATAGCAGCTTTAAGCGGCAGCCACCAGGCAGAGATCCTTACAGAGAACATTATCCACTTCAATACACACAAACACACCAACGAGCATATCTACTACAATGTCAATACCCTTGAGCAGTGTATAAGATACAAGAAAAAAGCCTCGTTCAAATACTTTGACCTTGACAAGAAGCGGAATAAAGAGTACCGCAAAGACGGAGAAAAGTATACTGCAGAGCCTGTAGCCCTTGTCTTCAACAACGATAACTACTACCTTATGACATACGATAAAACGGCGGAAAACGAGATCAAGAACTACCGTGTTGACCGTATTGACTCCGTTGAAATGCTTGATAACAGCATCAGCAAAAAAGCAAGCGCAAAAATTGACAAGGTGTCGCAGTATACCGAACAGGTGTTCAGAATGTACGGCGGCAAAACAGAAAAGCTGTCGCTTGTATTTTCAAAGAAGCTCATAGGTCAGGTATACGATAAATTCGGTGAAAAGACGGATATATCAAAGGATGGAGACTGCTACTCTGCCGAAGTTGAAGTGCAGCTCTCCACTACTTTCTGGAGCTGGGTGGCACAGTTCAAAGGACAGATGAGAGTAGCAGGACCAAAAGAGCTTGCAATAGAATATGAGGAATGGATAAAGAGCATCAAAAACTGACAAACACATGTTCTGAATTTTGTGCATGCATACAAAGTATAAAAAGCAGCCGCTTAACTGTCGCCAAATGGCGCACTTAGTTAAACGGCTGTTGACTTTTATCTCACACTTTGATATACTGTGATTGTAAACGAAACATATATTTCATATAGAAAAGAAGTGAGCCTATGCAGCATAAAGACTACGGTAAATTTGAAAGAATAGAACAGTACATAAACGATTATCATGAAGAAAGCGGCGCAACTCCGACCATTTATGAGATATCAAAAGAAATGAAGATGTCCCCATCATCTGTTTCAAGGTATCTAAGTGATATGGAAAGAGACGGATATATCGAGCGCTTCGGAAGAAGAAAGCTCATCACAAGACAAATGAGAAACACGGACAATGACCTTGTCTCTGTCCCGGTTCTGGGCGACATAGCCTGTGGGATGCCTATCTTTGCAGACGGCAATATTCAGGAGTATGTCAAGCTCCCCTGCAGCCTGTTCGGCAAAGGCTCCCACTATATCCTTACCTGCAAGGGAGACTCAATGATAGACATCGGCATTTGTGACGGAGACCTTGTCCTTGTAAAGCAGCAGGATCATGCCGAAGAAGGACAGGTCGTTGTCGCCCTTATAGATGATGAAGCAACGCTCAAACGATACTATCCGCAACCACAGCAGCATAGAATACGGCTACACCCCGAAAACAGCAATATGGAAGATATATATACAGACAGCTGCATCATTCAGGGCATAGCAGTCAGAGTGATAAAAACAATTGTGTAAAATCGTTTTTGGAAAGGATAAAGAAATGTATGGTAATGATAATGAACAATATAAGATGTGCGGGTATAACATGAGGTTGCAGAGATGGTACTGTCCCAACTGCTCTGCCCTGCTCGAAGGCTATGAGGACAGCAGCGGCAGAACACGGATAAAGTGCCCGAGGTGCGGAACGGTAATGACCAAATACCGACAAAGCAGACAGTTTGATATTTTGGAATTGAGAGTACCCGAAAGCTGTTTCAATTAAATACAATATAAGCAGTTTGTGGAGAGCAAGGCCCGGCTGAAACAGAGCCTTGATAATAAGTCCTTGCATTTCAAGCAAGCTGAACCCGATAGTACTGACCCCGGCACCGATAGGTGTGCGCTGGAAGACATCGGCGGGATATAGTCCTACGAAAAGTAGGATCATATCCTGTCGGTGTCTTTTTTTATTTCAACTGAAAATTATCCGAGCCGATATGCATTAAGGCTGAGGATACAAAAATGGAGTTGTTCGGATTTTCCGGATAACTGCATAACTTGTACCCTTTCTTTAGTGCGTCCTTTTGGCGAACAAGAGTCTGTGTGCAAGTATGCCGCAGGCTCTTTTTTGTGTCCTTGCCAGATAGAAAGGACACTCTATGCTAAAACAATCCAAATGGCTGCCGGGTGCAGCCAAATATCCATAAACTTCGTTTTGCCTTTTTCACAGTGAAAAAACAAAACGGAGGAATATCTATGAACAAAAAGACCTTAAAGGTTTATGACACATGCACAGGAAAATATGTTGATATTGAGGTATCGACCGAAATATATGAGGCATATATGCGGACGGGCTGGAACATTCACGACAATAACGAGTCGTTCTACGAACATGAGATTCAGTTTTCAGCTCTGATTGGAGGCAAAAATAATTGTTTCGAAAACTTCCATGAATTTGTGACAGGTTCAGAAGATACGATTGAAACATCATGTAAAAACACCTTGCTTTCAGATGCCCAATCAGCTATATCTCACTTAAAAAAGACCGATAAACAGCTGCTTCAAATGATATATATCAAAGAGTATTCAGAACAGAAATGTGCTGAACTGCTTGGTACTTCACAGCAAAATATACACAAAAAGAAGAAACGGATTTTGTCCAACATCAACAAACTTTTGAAAAACAGAAAAATAAAAGGTTGTTAAAACCCCGACTTCTTCCCCTATACAAGTGAGAAGAAATTCTCTTTATGAAAAACTCCTTTCATATGTATCTTGAAAACCGAATAAGTCAGCACTCCGGTACGTCAGTTCCCGATGACAGACGATGACTCTGTCAGCCAGGACCTCTGTACGCCAAGAACCACATCAGCGGTGAGCGAACCATACAGAAGGTCAACAAAGAGATGCCATCTTTGCAGGGCGATGAAAGTCGGGATACAGGGTACTTCCGCAAAAAGCGGTATGGGTATTGCAGCCCATGAGTTTGAAGCTATGAGGCTTGTATAGGACAGCAAGCCTGCCGGAGTGCTCCTTTTGCGTGAGGGGGCTATCGCCTGAATAATTCACGCACCTTCGGAATGGTAAGCCATCGAAGGAAAGCGCTGCTGTGTTTACAGCGGTGAGATCACCCCACAAGGTGATATTACAGCACAACCCCAAAGGTGCTGTAAGGCAAAACGAACAACGAAAGGGGCGTATCATCCAAGGATGTGCGCCCGATACATAACAGACAGGAGAATTGAAAATGGATATACACAGAGGCGACATATTCTTTATGTACCCGGATAAAACAGACCACTTCATCGGATCGGAGCAGTCAGGTCCGAGACCGGTCGTCATAATCCAGAACGACCGTGGAAACAAATATTCTGATACCACGATCATAGCGAATATATCAACAAAAGATAAAAACACACTGCCAACACATGTACGGCTGCACAGCAAGTATATTGCATTCCCATCAGTCGCAATGCTTGAACAGATAAGAACGATTTCAAAAGAACGGCTTGGCAAGTATATAGGGTCGTTGAGCAGCTCACAGATGAAAAAGATAGACAAGGCTATATGCATAAGTCTCGGAATAGACAGGAGGTCATTTAACAATGGAAACAAAAGCAAATGATACATTAAAAGAGTCTGTAAATAACTTCTTTGTTTCAGCGCAGGACTCAGGACTTGAACTGAGGCAGGGACAGCTGGATATGGCTATGGATATATGCCGGGCAATTGAGGATCGTAAAAGCCTCGCAGTTGAAGCAGAGGTCGGCGTAGGCAAATCCTACGCTTACCTTGTTCCTGCCATATACAATTACCTTAATGAGCATAAGCAGGTCATCATAGCTACCTCAACGATAGCTCTTCAGGAACAGCTTTCAACAGATGTGAAGAAGGTTCTTGAAATGATCGGCACCAAGATCCCCGTGTTTATTGCAAAAGGAATAAAGAACTACGCCTGTGAGACAAGGCTGCGGAAGGTAATGGTGAAGAATAAAAGTGTGGTACTGAAAGAGGTGCTGCAGTCGGTAAAAAGCGGCGAAGCTGACAGATCAAAGCTCGGTCTCAATGTTCCCGAGGATCTGTGGCAGCAGATATGCGGCATAAGCTATACCGATATGTGCATGTCATGCAAAAAGAGCAGATCCTGCCCGTACTGCAAGCTGCGCTACCATCTGAGACGCTCAGGCGGCATCGTGATATGCAATCAGAACCTGCTTGCAGCACATATGATAAACATTGAAAACAGAGCTCCCGGGATATTCAACACCCACAGAGGCTTATACATAATAGACGAGGCTCATAATATCGAAAACAAGATAAGAGAAGCGTATACTGTCTCATACAGCCGTGATGACCTTATACACCTTCTGTTAAACTGTATTGATATGACACCGTATAAGCGGAAAAGTGAGATAAGAGCGTATGCACTGGATACAGCCGAAGATGTCGAGCTTCTCTTCAAGCTCCTTGTCCGTCAGGTAAAAGCACAGTCAAAGGCACTTGATGCTGATACAAGTGTATACCATCTTGAACAGAACCCGATCACAGACGGTCTGCTGCGAAGGGTGCTTAATAGGATAAAGCATCTGGATGAGCGTTCAACCGTCATTCTTCAGGACGGGATAGACTTTCTTAATAAAGTACTGAACACCAAAGAATACATCGTATGGCTCGAAATGGACGGAAAACTCAAGATATGCGTCTGCAAGAAGGACATACGCCGAAAGATATCAAGTATGCTGTTTCCCTACAGAAATACCACTATTCTCACTTCCGCTACTATTTCAGACAAGAACTACGGAACGGCGAGAGATAAGTGCGGGTATTATCTCAATAGCATCGGTTACCCTATAATCGGAAATGTATCCGAGCCAAAACCGTCACCCTTTAACTACGCAAAGAATACAATGCTCTACTGCTCTGATGCCCTTTGCTATCCGTCACTGGAGAACAGAGAAGAATACCGCAGACAGTCGATCGATGAGATCGTTAAGCTACTTGATGTGACCAAAGGGAAATCCCTTATTCTGTTCACCTCAAAAGAGGATATGGAGTATGTATACCGCAAACTCAGCAATATGCACTTGCCATACAAGATACTCATTCAGAACAAAACATCTTCGCAGGCTCATCAGCTTGAAAAGTTCAGGACAGATACAAACTCGGTATTGCTGGGCACGGGAACATACTGGGAAGGGATAAATATTGAAGGTGAATCACTATCGCAGGTTATAATCTTCAAGCTCCCCTTTCCTGTCCCCGATCCCATAATCGAATACAAGATGTCTATGGCAAAAGATAAGATCAGAGATGTCGCTGTGCCCGAAATGATCATAAAACTCAAGCAGGGTGCGGGGCGGCTCATACGCTCATCGAGCGACAAAGGCATAGTCTCTATCATTGATCCGAGAGCAGGAAGAAAGCTTTGTAACTTTTACAGAGCAACTATTCTCGATACTCTTTGTGAAAAAAACGAGACCAATGACATCAGCGTGCTCAAGGAATTCTGGAACAGAATATGTGAGGAGGAACTGTAATGGATATGAAGTTATACGGACAGGCTGATTTCTACTATGCTGTAAGCAAGCAGATCCTTTCAAGGCTTGTGGACAAAGGCTTGATAACAGACGAACAAAGAAACAAGATAGACATACTGAACAAAAAGGTCATTTTTGAACGGTATGCATCTATCGCAGAACTGGAGGTGAGTCCATGATACATTTCGCTGCGGGGCTGGTCGTAGGGAGTCTGGTAGGAATTCTGACAACGTGCCTTTGTCAGGCAGCCAGGCGGGCAGACGAATCGACCGGCGAAAGATAAAAAATCCGCCCGAGCATTTCGGGCGGTATACATAACTATTGATCATAACTGCTGGAACATAAAAATACATGATTCATCATAACGAGGTTTAAGTCTTTTATGCAGTTCATCTTCTGACTTAGGAGTCAATCTTCGGAAACCATAATCAGAATATGTTTCAATTAGCTTCTCATATGGAAGGGCAAAAAGATAGATTATTCTTAGCCCAATATCACACGATGCTTTCTTAATAATTGGAACAACAAAGTTTTCAAAAATAACAGAACCTAAACCGTTGATATCATATTTCTTGACAAAGGAATAATTAACTGCAAAGTTAGCGAGTTCTGCGCCGGGTACAGTGTCAAAAACAATACCATCATCGCTTTCGACTTCATTGGTAGATACCAGTCCTGCCTTAAGTGAAAAGTATCCTACTAATTCATCAGTATCTTTTGCTCGCACAAGATATGTTCTCATAACACCGGCATCTTCTTCAGCAAATGCAAAATGCTGAATATAGTCGACCAAACCATCGCCGGTATCTGCATTCTTTACTGTGAATTTCATTATATCTTGCTCGTCACGTTCTGAAGTACCAAGGTGATTGCAGTAAAACAGTTCGTTTTCAAGTATACCCTTGATCATACTTTTTTAGTCTCCATTTTCTTTTTTAATTCATCCATGGTCTTCTGGCTTTTTTCCTGCATTGATCTTCTATTCGGCTGCGGAGAGCTCATTATTTCATTGATTATCTGTCTGCCGAGCTTGGGCGGCAGATTAGTCATGCACGGCTTTCCGTATCTTGAGTTCTGTGCCATAGCTCACTCCTCCTTTACTGGTATCAGAACAACATTTCTTATCGTATATATTATACCATAGTTCACGCTGAAAATCAAGTGTTTGACAAGCATTCACCGAGCCTATGACTACATAATATGTCAAACGAAAAATAGTAGTATTGTCTGAATTGATCGCTTTTCACAAATCAAGGTCATCTATTTCGTGTACAAGTGTGATTACAATTCCGAAGGTTTTGTGGTATCATTTGTTAATAACAAATCAATTGAAGGGAGTGATGATATGCCCAGAATGATAGTTATACCGCCAAGAACAGAGAATGCAGTTAAGAAACTGCGTGTTGCCGCTTACTGCAGAGTATCGACCAACCACGCTGATCAGGAGAACTCATATGAAACGCAGGTCAGATATTTCTCCGAACTGTTTGACAATTCAAGCACACAGCAGCTTGTCGGGATATATGCAGACGAAGGCATAACAGGCACCAGCCTTGACTCCCGTGTCAGCTTTATAAAGCTGCTTGAGGACTGCCGCCACGGCAGGATAGACAGGATCATAACAAAATCGATAAGCCGATTCGCCCGTAATACAATGGACTGTCTCAAGTGCATTCGTGAACTTAAAAATCTCGGAATTACAATATTATTTGAAAAAGAGAACATAGATACGGCAAGAATGTCCGATGAGATGATGGTGACGATCATGGGAGGTCTTGCACAGGAAGAATCACACTCTATATCAAGAAATGTCCTATGGAGTATTCAAAAGAAGATGGCAAGCGCGGTACATTCCGCCATGCAAGAGTGCCATACGGGTACAAACAGAACAAAAAGACAGGTTTTCTCATCATAGATCAAAGAAAAGCAAAGATCGTAAAAAGGATATTCAGTATGTATCTGAACGGAAAAGGAACGACATCTATTGCAATAGCACTGAATAACGATGGCATTGCTTCGCCAACAGGCACTAAATGGAACGGCGTAACGATATGCAAAATGCTGCGGCAGGAAAAATACACAGGCAATACCCTATGGCAGAAAACATACTCCGAGTTTATGGGACCGCATTTTCAGATCAACAAAGGTCAGAAACCTAAATTCTATATACAGAACAGCCACCCTGCAATAATAGATAATGAGACCTTTGAACAGGCTGCCAGACTCTTGAAACAGAATAAGACAAACAACACCGTCACAAAGGAACTGCCTTTCAGAAAAAAGCTTATCTGCGGACAGTGCGGACATATGTATACGCTTAAGCCGGGGCGTATCATCAACTGGCAGTGCAGTCACAAATACAATACAACCAAAAGATGCACAAATACCGAGATATCCGATAAAGAACTTCACATCGCACTTGAAGCTCTGTGCGATAAACTTCACATAAACGGAAAGATTATTTTCGGCAGATGTATAGAACTTCTGAGCAAACTTGAAAGTCTTAAACCCGGCGGCACATTGAGCATTGCAAATGCATATACACAGATCGCTGACCTCAAAGAACAAAAGCACAGACTGACTGTACTGAGGACAAAAGGTCATATATCAGATGAGAAATTCATGCTTATGGAATCTGAGATCAAGCGGAAAATCGCCGAGCTGAACGGCGATATTGAAAGGCTGTCACAAAAAAGAGATACAGCAATAGATGACATCAAGCTTGTATATGAGACAGTCAAAGGGTATGACGGCTCTGCCGAGTACCGTGAGCGGATACTGTCCGAACTCGTTGAACGGATAAGGATAACCGGCAATGAGATAAGATTTGAGCTTATCGGAGGATTATCATTCACAGAAAGGAATGGAACATATGAAAACTAGAAAAATACCTTACGGGTATATGATGCGAGGCGGCAGATACATAATAAACGATGAAGAAGGAGAAATCGTAAAGGATATATTCACCTCTTTCACAGGCGGAAAGACCGTTACCGAGATAAGTAATGAGCTGTATTCAAAGAAGCTGCCATATTTCGATGTATCAAAAACCAAGGCAAGAGAAAAGGTTTACATGATACTTGGTCACGACTACTACTGCACTCAGGACAAGTATCCTGCCCTTATATCCACAGACCTGTTCACAGCAGCTAAAAAGCTGCTTGACGCCTCGACAAAGCATGTAAAACGTGGTATAGACTCTGTTATATCGAACTGCTTTTACTGTGAGCTTTGCGGCAGACCGCTCATTTATTCTCGGCTGTATACGGACAGGCGCTGGCACTGCACCACAAAAGACTGCCCTAATCACACATCAGACATTTCTTCTGCCGTCTTTGCCGATGCCTTGTACACCATAATACGAGATGTTATAGCAGATCCGTCACTTCTTGATACACAAACAGTCATAAGCAGATATGTACCTGATATAGTCGTAAAACGGAAAGAGAACGACATACTGATGCGGTGTCATATGAAGCCGCTCGATTATGACAGGATACGAAAAGGGATATTTGAACTCGCATCCGAAAAATATGACCTATGCAGTTATGACAGAACAAACGCCAGGACCCGTGAGATAAAAAGCATACTGTCTGCCACAGGGCAAAACGAAATGCCCGGCATTAACGAAATCCGAAAGATTTTGCACAAGGTAACTTCAGATCATATGGCAAACATCAAAGCGGAGTTTATAAACGGCAAGGTAATTGAATTACGAAAGGAGCAGTAAAGACTATGTATAATGTAAACAGTATTCAGGCAGCACCCAATGTTATAGTTATTCCCGCATTATCAAAAGAAGAAATATCAATATCAAAACGCAGACAGAAAAGAGTCGCTGCCTACTGCAGAGTATCCACAGATCAGGAAGAACAGCAAAACAGCTATCAGACACAGATAGCATACTACACCGACTACATAAACTCCAAGCCCGAGTGGTGCATGGCTGGCATCTTCGCAGACGAGGGCATCTCAGGTACACAGACCAAGAAACGAACACAGTTCAACAGAATGATAAAACGATGCAAGCAAAAGAAAATCGACCTTATCCTTTGCAAATCTATTTCAAGATTTGCAAGAAACACAGTCGATTGTCTTGAATACATAAGGCAGCTGCGCTCTTTGGGAATCGGTGTGATGTTTGAAAAGGAAAACATAGACACGCTGAATATGACCAGCGAATTCATAATTGCCCTTTACGGCTCCTTTGCTCAGGCTGAGTCCGAGTCTATCAGCAAAAATATAACATGGGGCATCGAAAAGCAGTTCCGTGAGGGCAAAGTACGGTATCAGATGAACAATGTACTCGGTTACCGCATGGGCTCGGACGGGAAGCCGTATATCATTGAAAAGGAAGCACAGATCGTCAGGAGAATATATGATCTGTTTCTTGAGGGAATGAGTCTTGAACGGATCGCCGACATAATGGAGAGTGAGGGTGCAAGAAGGCGAAACGGCAGATCTGATTGGCAAAAAAACAATGTAAGGTCGATCCTTAACAACGAAAAATATGTCGGTGATGCCATTCTTCAGAAAAGCTATACTACCGACTGCATAACTCACAAGCGTTCTATCAATTATGGAGATAAGGCAAAATACCTCGTCCACGACTGCCACGATGCCATAATAGACAGGGATACATACAACAGGGCTCAACAGGAAATAGCCAAGAGAAGCTCCGTTATCAAGCGCAGTGACAAGACAAAGACCGACCACGGCAAATACTCCAGCATATACGCTCTGAGTGAGCTGCTCATCTGCGGTGAATGCGGCTCGTCATACCGCAGAGTGACATGGAATGTACATGGCAAAAAATCTATAGTGTGGCGCTGTATAAACCGCCTCGATCACGGGACAAGGTACTGCAAGGACTCACCTTCCATACACGAGGACAAACTCCACGCTGCGATTGCCAAAGCAATGAACAAGGTGTATACAGGCGACAGCGAGTTTATGAGCATAGTTGATCAAAACATAGAGAGTGTCCTTTCAGAAGCCGATGAGATCGGTCAGGCTATCTCAAAGATGGAATCAAGGATCAAGGAAATAGAAAAGCAGCGTGATAACCTCATAGAACTTGTAACAATAGGAGCTATGGATATTGAGGCATCAGATGGTAAGTTCAAAGCACTAAAAGATGAAGAATCATATCTGCGTCAGCAGACCTTGCAGCTCAAAGAACAAGCAAAAACCAGTGATGACCTTCGCCACACTCTCTCACTTATATCCGAGGAACTGAAAAGATATGGTGACAGCATCATTGAATATGATGATATAGCTGTACGCAAGGTCATCGACTGTATCAAGGTAATGTCAAAAACTAAAATTATTATATCATTCAAGGGCGGGTTTGAGATGGAAGCTGACATAGAGCCATAGCCGCCACAGCGACTCAGAGCAATTTTAAGGCACTTTTAGCTTTCAGGCGTAAGTTTCAGAGTCAGACGCCAGGACGGCATACAGAGCATTTCTGTGCGTCTGAGAGCAAATTGTGCAGAGAGAAGCATATCACGCACAAACTCTGACTCATCTCATCTTGACTGATAACCAAAAATGGTGTATGCTTTGATACAATGAACAATTGGAAATACAAAGACCAAAAGTGAGGTGAACATTATGCCTGAACTTATATCCAACTACGGTTGGGCAAGAATCGAGAAAATTGAGCCGGTAAGAGACTTGAGTACTGACGAATTGGAAAAACGGCAGCTTTATCTTGGCTTTGAGGGAAATCTGCTATTATTTGAAAGTCAGGTCAAACACCCCGGTGAACAGTTCATCTACATTTTTAATGGAAAAAAGTACTTCCACACAAGCTGTGGCACGTTCTCAATACATGATGATTTGATAGAGTTGGAGACTCGGAATAGTAGATACACTTTCATCCTTATACATAACGATGCAGATTCAAAATTACAATGACCGAGCATCAAAAAAACTTGCAGGGCATAAGACAGTTCCTGCAAGTTTTCTCTTTGTACAAAGTTTTGTACAGATAAAATGGCATAAAAATAAGCCTCAAAGGCTTTAAATACGGCATTTCCTGTTGTCATCTAAATAGTTCGTGACTGAATAGACGCAAATACTATGATGAGTGCGATGAGCACCAGCAGCAGCTTGATGACACGCTTTTTCTGCTTACGGCGTTCTTCCTCGCTTTCGGCTTTCTTTTCTGCGACGACCTGCTGCGCTATTTTCTCCGCGGTTTCCCACAGCTTATTGTTCTCGCTTACTGTTCTTTCGCTCATTACACTCACCTCGCTTCCTTGATTTATTGTTTTAAACATTGGACTTTTTTGCCAAAAGGGTGCACTTGCCCCTTGTAGACATATTCACTCTCTTATATTATACAATAAAAGTCCTTATTTGGCAATAAGCATATTTGACAAAAATGCACAAAATCAGTTGTGCATTTTATGCGTTTCTTTTATAATTTTAACATATTGAACATATGAAGATTCACTACCTCAATATATACTGTATACCCTGAAAATGAGAACTATATGTTGAAATCGTGAAATAGTTACAAAAAACAAGTGCTCAATGTAATATCGGGCACTTGTTTCGATCCATAACAGATCATATAGCAAATTTCCAACGCAAGACAAATATATCATGCTGTGACGATGCAGGTGAAGTACCGACTGACGTATTCCGATCCTCTTGATCTGCCGATACAGTTCCCGGTGAACGAGAATATCAGTAGTACAAAGATAGGTACAAGGGTGATAGGATATTCAAACATTTCTTCATCTGTGGAAAGTGCACCGTACAGCGCAGCATCTAAAAAGTACGATAAGGAGACCAATCGGTACTATGTAACATCTCAGAAGAAGGCTACGCTTGAGTACAATGTGAGAAAAACCTCAGGCAACATAGCCGGACCTTACAGCGACCTTGGTATCAACGCAGCCGAAATGGATGTTGACGATCAGGGCGTGGAGAAAGTGAAGACCAAGTCAAAGATCCGTACACAGGCAAGGTATGATACAAGTATGCTCAAGGAAAGCGGAGAGTACATTGAGATGACGCTGAGACTTTCCAACAAGGCTGACTACAATTCCTATCTGAAAATCAGTGACTATATTGAAAACATTAAGATAACCGGTAATCTGGATTCGACACTGTTTGACCAATCTAATGATGCCGACGGTGCCGAAAAGACCGACTCACAGGGAAATGTTATAATAAAGGTCACAAGAGAGGATAATGCTTACAGGATAAGGGTCAGAAAGGATAAGCTTCAGACCATAGGTAATGCATCAGACGGTGTATACTATGTGCCTATTGAATTTGAGGCGTATACCGGCGATTCAAAATTCAATTCCGACGGACGGATGTATTCCAATTACAGAATGACTCTGGAAATGAAGATGTACGGCACGATCGATGCCGACGAAAACAAATACCTTATCCCCACAAAGGCAGATGACTTTGTGGTCTATACAAATGCAAAGATCATACCGGATGTTATCTGATCACTGCTGATCAACAAAGCAGATAATTTAAAACCCAGCACAGAGCCGAGACCAACCTCTCGGCTCTGATTTTTTGCAAGGCAGAAACAGACCACAGCAGATGCCGCCATAAAGAACATCAAAGCCAGTGGTCAACTCCATTGTCAAAACAGCACCCGTTAGTTTGCCCCGTGGCATTTTCGGTTCATATTATGCTTTTTTAAAAACAAAATACAGCCGTGAACTCACCCTTCGGAGCTCCTCCGATAGTTTGATGTCCACGGCTGTTGTTTGTACCGTTCCCTTATTTTATCACGCTTTGAAGCATATCAAACAAAGCGTCGTTGTCAATAGGCTTGCTCAGATGTGCGTTCATTCCCGCCTGTAAGCTTCTTTGTACATCCTCGTCAAATGCGTTTGCAGTCAAAGCTATTATGGGGATCGTCTTTGCATCAGGCCTGTCCAGAGCCCTTATCTTTGCCGTAGCCTCAAGCCCGTCCATTTCAGGCATCCTTATGTCCATAAGTATTGCATCGTAAGTGCCCACATCGCTGTGAGCAAATTTCTCCAAAGCGATCTTTCCGTTTTGTGCGTGATCCACAGTCATCTCTTTCATGGAAAGCACCATCTCCATGATCTGTGCGTTGATCTCAACGTCCTCTGCAAGAAGTATGTGCCTGCCTTTAAGCTCTGCCTTTGGTTTGTCCTTGGGCTGTGCTTTTTTCTTCTTTTGGTATGCGCTTTTGTATTCCTCGATCACATTGCCTGCAAATACCGGCTTTGAAATAAAGCTGTCCACACCTGCGTTTACAGCCTCGTCAAGCACATCGTCCCACTTGTAAGCGGTGATGATTATTATTGCCGAGTCGTGACCAACGATCTTTCGTATCTCCCTTGTGGTCTGTACACCGTCCATCTCAGGCATTTTAAGATCAACAAGTATAAGCTCGTAAGGCTTGTTCCTCGCCTGGCGTACCCTGACCTGCTCAATAGCCTCTCTTCCCGAAAGTACCGTCTCACAGCTTATGCCCTCCTTTTCAAGCACAAGCTTTGCGTGCTGACAGGCAATAGGGTCATCGTCTATGACAAGTATGCTCATTTTGCGGATCTGTACGTCGATGTCGTTGTCCCCCTCGCCTCCGGTCTGTGCGGAATCCATAAGAGTGACCGTAACGAAAAATGTGGTGCCCTTGCCCTTTTCACTTTGGACCTCTATGTTGCCGTTCATCATCTCAACAATGTTTTTGGTGATAGCCAGACCAAGCCCCGAGCTGCCGTATTTATTCGTGGCTGAGCTGTCCTCCTGGCTGAATGTCTCAAATATCTTTGGCAGATAATCCTTGCTCATGCCGATACCCGTGTCTGAAATGGTGAAACGTAAAGTGGATTTGTTGTCGAATTGTGCCGTCCTTTGAGCCGAAAGCTCTACCTTTCCTCCCGTGGGAGTAAACTTGACAGCGTTGCCCAGAATGTTTATAAGCACCTGGCGCAGCTTCATGCTGTCGCCAATGTAGTGAGACCCCACCGAGTCCTCAACGTGACAGCTGTATTCAAGCCCCTTGTCCTCGCACTGTGCGCTGAAAATGGTGTTGATCTGCTCCATAAGCCTGTCAAATGAGAAGTCCTCGTTTTTAAGCACCATCTTGCCCGACTCTATCCTTGACATATCCAGAATGTCGTTTATAAGCCCAAGAAGATGATTTGCCGAATCGCCTATTTTTTCAAGGAACCCCCGTGTCTTGTCGGAGATCTGCGGATCGTGCAAAGCGATGCTGTTAAGCCCGATGATTGCGTTCATCGGCGTTCTTATCTCGTGGCTCATGTTTGAAAGAAACGCAGTCTTTGCCTTGCTTGCCTCCTTAGCAGCAGCCAGAGCGTCGCTGAGCGCAAGACTTTGCGCCATAGAATCTCTCATCTCGCTGTCAATATCGGTAAACCCTACGCCTATTGCGTGAACAATGTGATCCTCTCTGTCCTGAGCATGGCGTACACCTGCCATTCTCAGCATCTCGTAAGACTCTCTGCCCCGGTACACCGTAAGATAACGGTATGTGAGGATAAGTTCCTTTTCAAGCCTCTTGCGTATGTTGTCCGGCTCGATGAACTGCAAAAATCCTTCCCGGTAGCTTTGTGCCACCCTTTCGTTTGCATAGCGGGTAAATGCCTCACGAAAGCTGAAATGATCCCCGACCTGCGGCCCCTCCCCGGCATCTACCGACGAGCGGTAACAAGTACATTCGTCGTTGTCAAGGTTAACGTAGTAAACGGTCTTGTAATCCGAAGCCAGCGCCGTTATCATGTGATCCTGCCGTGTGCGCTGCTTTTCCTGTTCAAGCAGCTCGTTTTGCAGCTGTAATCTTTCCTCAAGCTCCTCCTGTTTTACACGGTTCTCGACCTGTGCAGCCTCTTTTTCCAGCTCCAGCTTTGTATTTTTCCTGTTCTGCCAAAAGACAAAAGTAAACATGGCAAGCAGCACAATAGCTGTAAGCGCAGTCTGCACAAGGCTTCTTATGATTATCCCACGGGATACCGAGCCGATGTTGTCGCTTATAACGCTTTCCCTCACAAGGTATGTGAGCATCCAGTCCGTACCCTTTATGGGAGTGTATGAAAGGGTCTCCTTCGTACCGTTGTAGGTAAATGAAACGATACCTGCCTGGCCCTTTGTAAAATCCTCTCTGATGCTTTGTGCCGAATCGGAGCTGTCCTCGAATTCTGCGTGCTGTAAAGCTTCAAGAAGATTGTCCTCGCTTGCAAGTCCCCCAAGTACCATGTCTGTAAGCGCCGTACCATGTGAGGTGTATATGTTGCAGAATGTGGTGTTGTTGTTGTCCGACTGTAAAGATACACCCTCAAGCATGGTGTTCATGTCTATCTCCATAAAGCAAACGGAAAGGGTCTGCCCGTTAAACGCAAGCCTGTCCACAGGGATAGCGATTATAACGCTCTTGTTTGCGCTGCCGCTGTCCTTGACTGAGATCTCGGGCTTTGAGATGCTGTTGTAATTAAAGCTGTATTGCCCGATGTCGTTCTGAGTCCCCACTGAGGTGTATATAAGACCGTTGGTATCCACAAAAGCAAACTTTTCAAGGGTGTAAAGCTGCTTCATGCGCCTTTGGTAGGCCTGCAAATGCTGGGGATCTTTAAGGTCCTCTTGTGTAAGAAGCCCCACCGCCGTCTGAATATTTTTAATGTTGCGTTTCAAAGCCGAAGCCACCACCTGCTCACGCCTGCCCGCAAGCTCGTCAAGATAAAGCCTGCTCACAGAGCCGACAGCTCTTTCGGTGTCGTGCTTTGCCTTTTGACCTGTCCATAGGGTACCGAAAATAAGTATTGCGGCTATAAGCAAACTGCCGATAACAGCCGCATATAACCCTTTCTTGTTAGTTATCTTTTTCATATGTTCACCCCTGTAAAGTAAGATCAATAAATAATCTGTTATGCTGTTGAAATTATACCATATTTCCACATAGTATGTCAATAAACCGCCACGTCCCACAGCGTGCCCGCTGAAAAATAGAGGATCAGAGGCAATAAGCAAGAAAAAAAGCATCAAATGTTGGACCCAACCACACTATTTGTTCACTTTTTAGTGGGCTTTCCCTGCCATGCTATGCAAGGTGGTTGTCCCCCTATAACCCCTTAGGGTGCAAATCTAATAATTTAATAATAGTTTAATTTCTGTTTTATCCCCCGTTATCCTTACGCAGCGGTCGAGGATATTCTCTTTGTGCTTTTGTATAAGTATAAAAATTCACTAAATGTTCTTGCAATTTGCGATTTACGGGTGTATAATATTAGATGATGAGAGTTTAACTCTTATCCGATATCTTAACGGGAGCTTGTGCGGACAGGCTGAGAAAAAGGTGTTACCTTTGACCGTAGACCTGATTTGGGTAATGCCAACGTAGGAACATGATGTTATTTCGTCTATGTGCAGGGCTTGCCTTAATGCGGGTCCTGTTTTTATTTTGTCTGAAAGGAAGTGACAACGCATATCCCGAAGTTCGGGCGGATAGAAGGGGAGCTCCTTGTGTCTTGTATTTTTGCGATGGGAACCTGTGTTTCAGGGTGAGAGGCAGAAATTGATCTGCGACCGAAAAATTATGCGAAAAGAGGATATTCAAGTGAAAAGATCAAAGAACCTTATGAAAATGGTCGTGCTCTCTATGCTAATAGCATTAGGCGTTGTTATCTCACCTATACTCAGAGTAGAGGGTATGTGCCCCATGGCGCACCTTATAAACATAGTATGCTCGGTGCTTTTAGGACCGTGGTATTCGCTATTGTGCGCCACACTTATCGGAATAATACGTATGGCTTTTATGGGTATACCGCCCCTTGCCCTCACCGGCGCAGTGTTCGGAGCATTCCTCTCCGGAGTATTTTACAGGCTCTCAAAAGGCAAGATCATCTGTGCCGTCCTTGGCGAGGTCATCGGCACAGGTATCGTGGGCGCCATTGTTTCCTATCCTGTAATGCGCTTTATCATGGGCAGAGAAGGGCTTGGCTGGACCTTTTACATTCCCTCCTTTGTTGCGGGTACCCTCATCGGCGGAAGCATAGCGTATTTCTTCCTGCGTAAGCTTGCCGCCAACGGAAGCCTTGTCAAAATGCAAAAAGCCCTGGGTTCGGCAGCCTTTGCCGATAACGGCAGCGTGCTTTCAAATTCCCTGACTATCGCCGCCTTCGGAGCCATAGCCTTCGTGGTGGTTGAAGTGGTAAGCTCAATGTTCAAGCTCAGCGAAAGCACCACCCGCTATGCCGCCTACGGTTCTCTGATAGCCTTCGGGTGTATAGCCCTTGTCTACTTTGTTATAAAAAAGCTGGGAGGCACAAAGGTCACAGATGATAACTGAAATAAGAAAAGCCCTCAGGGAGAGATCCCCCCTGATACATTGTATAACCAACCCCATCTCGATAAACCAGTGCGCTAATGTGATACTTTCCACAGGTGCACGCCCTATGATGGCAGAGCACCCCGAGGAAGCGGCTGTGATGACCGCCTCTGCCGGGGCAGTAATGCTCAATATGGGAAATATCACCGATGTACGCAAGCAGTCTATGCTTATCAGCGCACAAACTGCAAAACAAAAGGGTATCCCCTTTGTGCTTGACGTGTGCGGAAGCGCCTGCTTGACTACCCGCAGAGATTATGCCCTGCACCTTATTGATACTTCCTTGCCAAGTGTTATAAAAGGGAACTATTCCGAGATAACCGCCCTTTTTGACCCGCTCTATTCCTCCTCCGGGGTGGATGCGGATAAAAGCCTGAGTGAAAAAGATGCGGCAAATACAGCCCTGCAGCTTGCTGTAAGATACGGCACAGTTGTGCTTGCAAGCGGAAAGACCGACATCGTTACCGACGGAAAACGCCTTGCGCTTGTGGGTAACGGCTGCATACAGCTTTCCACTGTAACAGGAACCGGCTGTATGCAGGGCGCATTGTGCGCCGCCTTTCTTTCAGCGGCAGCCCCCCTTGATGCAGCCACCGCCGCAAGCGCAGTGTTTGGCATCTGCGGCGAGCTTGCACAGACCGACAAAGGCTCCGGCAGCTTTATGGTGAACCTGCTGGATGCACTTTCAACACTTACCGATAAACAGATAAACGAGCTTTCAAAAATAAGCATAAGTGATGCCTGACAGGCAAACACCAAAAAGGAGCAAATACAATGAAAGACCTGAACACAAGGATCTATTTTATAACCGACAGCACCCCCTATACCGAAAAGGAGTTCCTTTCCCGTGTAGGTTCTGCCCTTGCCGGGGGAGTGGATCTTATACAGCTTCGTGAAAAAGAACGCACCACAAGAGAGTATATCGACCTTGCACAAAAAGTCCATGCCCTTGCAAAGCAGTATAACGTGCCATTGATAATCGACGATAGGATCGACGTTGCACTTGCAGCGCACACAGAGGGCGTCCACCTTGGCCAGAGCGATATGCCCGTAAAGACTGCAAGGGAAATACTTGGCGATGATATTATAATCGGTGCCACCGCAAAAACTGTGGAGCAGGCGCTTGAAGCCTTTGAGCAGGGTGCGGATTACTTGGGCGTAGGGGCTATCTACCCAACCACCACAAAGGTAAAAACGGTGCTCACATCGACCCAAATGCTCGATAAGATCTGCAAAGCTGTGCCTATCCCCGTAAATGCTATCGGCGGACTGAATAAGGACAATATAGACGTGCTGAAGGGTATCGGGATAAGCGGCATCTGCGCAGTTTCCGCAATAATGAAAGCCCCCGACCCCGAAAATGCGGTCAGAGAGCTGTCGGCAGCGGTAAAGGAAAAGCTGGGATTTTAGAGCACACATTACACCACCAATCAACATAACAGACCTATAAAGGGGTGATCCAATGAAAGATCAATATGTCGGTGATATAGGCGATTACGGCAAATACGGATTGCTGCGTTTTCTTGCAGGAAAAGGCATAAATATCGGCGTGAACTGGTATCTGACCAAAGATGACGGTTCAAAAGACGGCAAGTTCAAAGATTATCTGAGTAAAGATGAGTTTGGCTGTTATGACAATGAACTTTTCAAAATGCTGAAAACATGCAAATGCGTTAAGGACATCGAAAGAAAACAAATCATACCCAATGCCGTTTTCTTTAGCGATACGCTCAATACTTCAAGTGCAGAGGGCAGAAAAGAACGCAAGGCTATCCGTGATGACTGGCACAAAAAAGCTATGAAAAAGCTGTGCACTGACGGTGCTGACCTTATCTTCGCCGACCCCGACAACGGCACTCTTAACCCCTATACCAAGCCGTCAATAGCAAACGGTGAGAAATACACAACACTCGAAGAACTAAAAGCCTATTACAACGAGGGCAAAGATGTTGTTTATTACTGCCACAAGGCTCGCAGAAAGCAGGATAAGTGGAATGAGAAAAAAAGCGAACTGAAAACGGTCTGCCCTGATGCGAGTATCATTGTGCTGACATTTCACAGAGGGACACAGCGTTCATACATCTTCGGTATCCACCCCGAGAGATATAAAAATTACGACAAACTGATAAACGAGTTTCTCAAAACCGATTGGGGAAAGACTGATATCGAACCCAAAAAGATACCACTATTTACAAAGGAGTAATGATATGAAAACAGCATTGACGATAGCAGGCAGCGACAGCTGCGGAGGCGCAGGCATACAGGCTGACATCAAAACTATGACCATGAACGGCGTTTATGCCATGAGTGCCATAACCGCCCTCACAGCCCAAAATACAACGGGCGTGCGTGCAATAATGGAGGCTTCCCCCGAGTTCCTTGCACAGCAGCTCGATGCTGTTTTTGAAGACATCTTCCCCGATGCCGTAAAGATAGGCATGGTATCTTCAAGCGAACTGGTAGAGGTAATTGCTCAAAAGCTGACCTTTTACAAGGCAAAAAACATCGTTGCCGACCCTGTAATGGTGGCAACCAGCGGCTCGGCGCTGATAAAGACCGACGCTGTAAAGACTCTCACCGAAAAGGTGTTTCCCATAGCCTCTCTCGTAACACCAAATATCCCCGAAGCCCAGGTGCTTTCGGGTTTGGAAATAAACAATAAGACCCATATGCAAAAAGCTGCCGGGGCGATCTATGAAAAATACGGCTGTGCAGTCCTTTTGAAAGGCGGACACAGCGTCAGCGATGCAAGTGACCTGCTTTGCGATGAAAATGGTATGAGCTGGTTTGAAAGCCGGCGCATAGATAACCCCAATACCCACGGCACAGGCTGTACCCTTTCAAGCGCCATAGCCGCCAACCTTGCAAAGGGCTTTTCCCTGAGCGAGTCTGTCGGTCGTGCAAAGGAGTATATCTGCGGTGCCCTGGCCGCACAGCTTGACCTTGGCAAAGGCTCAGGTCCCATGGCGCACAACTTTGATCTGAGATCGGAATTTGCATATGGAAAAAACGAAAGGAAAAAGTGATATGAGAGACTATGCAACCCAGATGGACGCAGCTAAAAAGGGGATAATAACCCCCGAGATGAAAATAGTTGCAAAAAAAGAATACCGCACCGAGGAGGAGATCAGGGATCTTGTTGCAAAGGGACAGGTCGCTATCTGCGCCAATAAGCTCCATAAGTGTATCGACCCCGAGGGCGTTGGCTCTATGCTGCGTACAAAGATCAATGTAAACCTCGGCGTTTCCCGTGACTGCAAGGATTACGACGTTGAGATGAAAAAAGTACAGGCTGCCGTTGATATGGGCGCTGAGGCGATAATGGATCTTTCCTCACATGGCGACACCCAGCCTTTCCGCAGGAAACTGACCGGCGAGTGCAAAGCCATGATAGGCACTGTCCCTGTTTACGACAGCGTTATCCATTACCAGCGTGACCTTGCCACCCTGACCGCTAAGGATCTTATCGACGTGGTAAGGCTCCACGCACAGGACGGAGTGGACTTTGTGACCCTGCACTGCGGAATAACAAGAAAAACCATTGACCAGATAAAGACCCATAAGCGCAAAATGAATATCGTATCCCGTGGCGGCTCTCTGATCTTTGCCTGGATGAGCATGACCGGGGAGGAAAACCCCTTTTATGAGTACTTTGACGAGATCCTTGACATCTGCCGTGAGTATGATGTGACCATCTCTCTGGGTGATGCCTGCCGTCCGGGCTGCCTCGCAGATGCAAGTGATGTTTGCCAGATAGAGGAGCTGGTGCGCCTTGGCGAGCTGACAAAAAGGGCTTGGGCAAAGGACGTACAGGTCATGATCGAGGGCCCCGGACATATGCCCCTTGACCAGATCGAGGCGAATATGAAGATCCAGCAGACGATCTGTATGGGTGCGCCTTTCTATGTTCTGGGACCTTTGGTAACTGACATCGCACCGGGCTATGACCACATAACCTCTGCCATCGGCGGCGCAGTTGCAGCCTCCGCAGGAGCAGCATTCCTGTGCTACGTTACCCCTGCCGAGCACCTTGCGCTTCCAAATGTCGACGACGTAAAACAAGGCATTATCGCCTCAAGGATCGCTGCCCACGCTGCGGATATCGCAAAGCATATCCCTCACGCCCGTGATATTGACGACCGGATGGCTGATGCCCGCCGTACCTTTGACTGGGATAAACAGTGGGAGTGTTCCATCGACCCGGGAACCGCAAAAGCTATCCGTGACAGCCGTGCCCCCGAGCATGACGATACCTGCTCCATGTGCGGAAAGTTCTGCGCCGTAAGAAGCATGAACAAAGCCCTTGCAGGAGAATATATCGATATCCTTTGAGCCGGCGCCGCTTGCGAATTGTAATATCACAGCAAGCATTTAATAAAAAGGAGCCTGTCTGCATTCCTTTGCAGATAAGCTCCTTTTGTTTTTCTCGATTTACATTTTCGGTTCAAAGCTTGGCATTAGCTGAAGCTTAAAAAGGTTCATTTTGTGCTTGCGGTCGATAAGCTCCCTGGTTTTTTCGTCCTCACATATCCCGGTCCTGATATACTTGTCAAGCACAGCGTATGTGAAACCAAGATTGTCCTCGTCCGTCTTGCCCGAAAGCCCGTCCGACGGCACCTTTTCCACTAAGTCAATGGGCAGCCCCAGCTCCTTGCCTATCTGCTTTACCTCCGTAACCGTAAGGTGCGAAAGAGGGCTGAAATCTCCCACCGAGTCACCGTATCTGGTGGAATACCCCACCCAGTCCTCCGAAAGGTTGCAGGTGTTCACCACACGCCCGTTGCAGCACTGGCTCACAGCGTAGACCGTTGACATTCTCAGCCTTGGAGCAAGGTTCACCCTTGCCTGCTCGGTCAGTTCAAGATCCTTTGTGATAGCCCCCACGATCCCGTCAAAGCCCTCTTTGATGTTCACCGTGTAGCTTTTGATCCCCAGATGCGCCACCAGCTTTTGTGCGTCCGCAATGTCACTTTGCACCCCGTTTGGCATAAGCACACCGATGACCCTGTCCTTTCCAAGAGCCTTTACGCAAAGTGCAGCCGCCACCGACGAGTCCTTTCCGCCGGAGATCCCAAGCACAGCGTTGCAGCCCTTGCCGTTTTTCTCAAAGAAATCCACTATCCAGTCGCAAGCCTGCTCAATAACGTCCTTAACATCAAATTCTTTCATTATCCTTACCTCGCTTTTTGCCGGAGCCGTTACCCCAGCGTATCTCCGAACAGATCCTCGCCCAATTCAGCGTGCTCTGCACCTTCTATAACAATGCCTTTGTCACAGCCGCAGAAAGCGTAGCTGTGTATTTTTTTCACATTCCCCAGAAACGTTACCCTTTTAAGCTCCCTGCACTGCTTGAATGTAAAGGGAGCCACCGTCTCCACCCCCGGGGGTATTATAAGCTCCTCAAAGCTGCTTCTTGTAAAAGCGTAAGACCAGATCGACCGAAGATCTTTTGGCAATTTGATCTGCCGCAGATTTTCGCACCCGTCAAACACAAATTCTCCAATGTCTGTCACACAGTCCGGGATAACAACGCTTTTTATCTCTGTGTGCCCCTTGAACAGCCTGTCAAAAAGTATCGTGACCGGTCTGCCCAGGAATACAGGCGGTATGACCACATTTTCCTCGTCGCCCTTATAGCCGCACACGGTGTAACATTCGTCCTGAGTGAGCATATATTCAAATTCCTGCATCTTCTCCTCCCGGATATTCAGTCCTTGAATCTTGCAAGGAATTGTTTTGTCCTCTCGTTGCGGGTGTTTCCGAAAAGCTCCTCGGGTGAGCCCTCCTCAACGATATATCCATCGTCCATGAAAATAACATGGTTTGCAACGTCCCTTGCAAAAGCCATCTCGTGGGTAACAATGACCATGGTCATCTTTTCCTTTGCAAGTTCCTTTATGACCTTTAGTATTTCCCCCGTAAGCTCCGGGTCAAGTGCCGAAGTTGGCTCGTCAAAAAACAGGATCTTGGGGTTAAGTGCCAAAGCCCTTGCAATGGAAACTCTCTGCTGCTGACCTCCCGAAAGCTCGCAGGGATATGCCTTTTCCTTGCCCGTAAGCCCCATCTTCGCCAAAAGTTCGTCTGCCTTTTTTCTTGCCTCGTCCTTTGGCATTTTAAGTACGTGGATAGGAGCGCCTGTAATGTTTGTCATAACGTTTTGGTGGGGGAAAAGGTTGAAGTTCTGAAAAACCAGCCCGATCTTCAGCCTTATCTCACGCAGCTCTTTTTTGGAAGCGTAAACCACCCTGCCTTTTTCCTTGTCGGTGTAAAACATTCTTGTCCCGTCCACGGTTATCTCTCCGCCGTCTGCCTTTTCAAGCTGGTTGATGCACCGCAAAAGGGTAGACTTACCGCTTCCCGAAGGACCGATGATAGCCACCACCTGTCCCTGCTCAACGTCAAATGAAATGTCCTTGAGGACTTTCAGCTTGTCAAAGTTCTTAACAATGTTTCTGACCTCCAGAATAGCCAAGTCGATCCCTCCTTACTTGTAATAATCGAATTTCTTTTCTATGACCGCAAACGCCACCGTTACCACAGCGTTCATCACGAAATAGAATACACCCACTATGAAAAGAGGGATTATTGAGCTGTATGTGTTCATCTGCTGCTTAGCCTTCATGGTTATCTCGGCGTAAGCGATAATGTTAGCCAGCGAGGTGTCCTTGATAAGAGTAATGACCTCGTTTGAAGTGGCAGGTATTACCCGCTTTGTGACCTGGGGAAGTATTATCCTGAAAAACGTCTGCATTCTTGTCATGCCCAGCATGGAAGCCGCCTCGTACTGACCCTTTGGGATAGAGTCAACGCCCCCTCTGAATATCTCTGCAAAATAAGCCGCATAGTTAAGCACAAAAGCTATGCACAATGCAGTGAACATATAGCTGTCGCTTCGAGTGTCGATATTCTTGATAAAGTTTGAGAAAAACCCTTCCGAGCCGTCCCGCTCCATGTTTGCCTTCATCATAGGCACAGCGTAGTACACCACGATTATCTGAAGCATAAGAGGGGTGCCTCTCATGATAAGTATGTATAGATTCGTAAGCCACGCCACAGGTTTGAAGCGGCACTTTTTAAGAAGCGTCACCAGCATACCCACCGGAATGGACAGCAAAAGCGTCACCGCAAAAAGCTTAAGGGTGTTGGGCAGATATTCAAGAAGGATGCCCGTGACCTTTTTTATAGATTCCCAATCCATTATTACACCACCAGTTTACTGTCTGTGCTTTACCGCACTAATATGATAGTATTATACTACATAGACAAAGCTATGTCAAATCCTGTTACCCCTGACCGGGCAAATATTCATTATAGACTGAAAAACCGCCCTAAAAATAAAAAGCCGCCCAAAGGACGGCTCAGTCTGTCGATAAACTATAAAAGTAATAATTATATGACCCAAGGGGTTTTAGGGTGGGCACTGCCTTGCATAGCAAGGCTAGGAAAGCCCCCTGATCAGGGCGAGCGTGGCTCTTTTTGGTTCAGCCTTCAGCCCACCGCATCACCCACAATGGAGCTTTTAAAAAAGCAAAGCCGCCCAAAGGACGGCTCAAAATATCTTACGCTATATGGCTCAGCCCAGCTTCTTTGCCAGCTGTGACTTCTTTCTTGCAGCCTTGTTTTTGTGCATGATTCCCTTTGTGCAAGCCATATCTACCTTTTTGATAGCTGCCTTAACGACCTCTTCCTTGTTGTCTGCGTTGTCGATAACAGCAGTATCTGCCTTCTTCAGAGCGGTTTTAAGATCGGACTTGATAGCCTTGTTTCTGGCGGTCTTTGTCTGAATTACCTTTACCCTCTTCTTAGCGGATTTGATGTTTGGCATACTGACACCTCCTGATCCTTGTGAATAAAAATGTACTTATTTGGATAAGTTAGCTACAGACTGAGAGGAGATGCAGCTACCCTAATAAACAAGCCTTGCATAATATTTTAGCACATTCCTTTATGAATTGCAAGCATTTTTTGCAAAAAAAATCACTAATTTTGCCTCAGCCTGCATGAATTAAGTGAACAAAGTGCACTAAAACCGCAGTTTTATAAGATCAAGCGAAAGGAAGGGAATCTAAATGTCCCTGCGTACCGACCTGGCACAAGAAGCTATACTGACCCCTGGCAAAGCCGCTGACCGAGGGTTTACCACCTCCTGCCTTGTGAACGAGCAGGCAGGCGTGAAAATAACCCGGACACATATCCACGACCCCGCCGCCGCAAGCGCCATAGGCAAACTCCCCGGCAGATATGTTACCATGCAGTTCTCACAAACCCTTGATAATTACAGCGACAGCTTCAAACTCCGCTCAAAGCTCCTTGCCGGCGAGCTTTCAAGGCTTTTCGGCAAGCACCGCCGTATCCTTGTTGCCGGCCTTGGAAATGTCCATATCACACCCGATGCCCTGGGAACTTTGTGTGCCGAAAAGGTCTTTGCCACAAGACATATAAAACGCCATGCACCCCGCCTTTATTCCCAAGGCCTTGGCGAGGTGACCGTCATCGTCCCCGGAGTGCTGGGCCAGACGGGTATCGAAGCCTGCGACCTTGTAAAAGCCGTCTGCCGTAAGGTCGATGCCGACGGCGTTATCGCCGTAGATGCCCTTGCCTGCCGTGATATTCAAAGCCTTGGCTCGGTGATCCAGCTTACCGATACGGGCATCTCTCCCGGAAGCGGAGTGGAAAACGCAAGAAAAGAACTCTCCCCGGCCACCCTGGGGATCCCCTGCGTAGCCCTGGGGGTGCCCACCGTTACCGACTGCCGCCGTGAGGGCTCTGTCCTGATGATCTCCCCCCGTACAATAGATAAACTGGTGGAAAATGCCGCCGATTATATTTCCATGGCAATAAATCTTGCCCTCCACCCAGGCTTGAACTTTGAAGAGATCCGCTCTTTGGTGTAAAAATGACCTTTCCGCCGGTTTTTTGTAATAAAAACATAAACTCTTCGCCCTTTATCATAAAACTATCACATTAAACAGTATAATAATAGTTGAACATGATGATTTTGAAAGTAAGTTTTTTTGGAGGTCTGAAAAATGAGCGAATTCAATAATAATTATCACAGCGGATATGAGCCTGAAAACGACAGCGTTTCCGGCAGCTTTTCAAGACCAAATACCAATAGCTATTCATCCTCAAGATATAATAGCTTCTCCGACGGCTCCGGCTATACCAACTTCAACCAGCAGGGAACTGCCAACGAGTTTTATTATTCCCCCCATAAGCCATCGGCAGGCAAAGGCAAAAAAGCCCTTACCGCAATAATCGCCGTGCTGAGCATAGTTGCCCTTGGCACCACATCCTTAGTGTGCTATACCCTTATCACCGGCAATAACCCTGTCTCACCCCAGACCGCTGCCAGCGCCAAGGCGGACGAAAATGAAAGCAAAGCCGAGGACACCTCCGAAGGCAGCAGCGATTCTTCCCAGATCGACAGAAAGAACCTGCCCACCATTGCACAGCTTGCCACTCCCTCGGACGCAATGGCTATCCCGGATATAGTAACAAAAGTATCGCCCTCCGTTGTGGGAGTATCCTGTATCCTTTCCCAGGGCACAGCCACAGGAAGCGGGATAATCATGAGTGCGGACGGCTATATAATAACCAACGCCCACGTTGTTGACGGAGCAAAATCCGTTTCCGTCCTTCTTCCCAAGTCCTATGCCAAAAACAGCAGCACCAAGGAGGAAGATCTGACCTATAAAGCCACCATCGTCGGAAAGGATACCCAGACCGACATCGCCGTTTTGAAAATAGACGCAAAGGACCTTACCGCCTGCGAGTTTGGCAAGTCCTCTGAAATAAAGGTGGGAGAAATATCTATCGTTATCGGAAACCCCCTGGGATTTTCCCTGGCAAACTCCGTTACCTCGGGTATAATCTCCGCCAAGGACAGAGTCCTCACCGTCCAGGACAGGACCATGAACCTTATCCAGACCGATGCCTCCATAAATAACGGAAACTCCGGCGGACCGCTGATAAATGCCTACGGACAGGTCATCGGCATAACCTCCGCAAAGGTATCCTCTACCTACGGCGAAGGCCTTGGCTTTGCGATCCCCATAGACGAGGCAATGCCTGTGATAAAGAGCCTTATGGAGAACGGCTACGTTAAAAGACCAAGCCTTGGTGTTGCCGGAAGAAACGTATCTGCCACCTATGCCGAGTATTATAATATACCCAGAGGCTACCAGGTAGTTACCGTTACCAAGGGCAGCGGTGCCGAAAAAGCAGGCGTTAAGCCAAACGACATCATAATCGGTATAAACGATACCTCCGTTTCCACCCTTGGAGAGCTGAACGTGATAAAGAATAAGTGTAAGATCGGCGATACCGTAAAGCTTACCATTTACCGTGACGGCAAGATGATAGATCTCAACGTTACCCTTGACGAGGCAAAAAGCTCCGAAGAGGATACCACAAAGTCAAGCGAAAGAGACTATTCCCAGCAGTATAAAAGCTATTCCGACCTGTTCAGAGACTATCTCAACAACTTCTGATAATATCCCCCCCTTCCCCTGTCCGGTGCGGACAGGGGATTTTTTGTGCCCCTTTCACAGCCGGCGGCATATAATGTTACTGCATAACACTATAATAAAAAGGAGCGAACACTCTTGAATACAATGCTTATACCCATGACCTCCATAACCTATGCCATGAAAGCCAAAAAGCTGCTCAACTCCCGTGGAGTCTATTGCGAGATACAGCGTACCCCCTCCGGACTCTCAAGCGGCTGCGGATATAGTATAAGGGTAAAGGATCTCTCCCTTGCCCTGAGCTTGCTTGAAAAGAATAATATACCCCATAAACCCCTTGACCGATAGGAGATAATTATGATAAACTTTGACAATTCCGCCACCACCTACCCCAAGCCTGCCGCCGTGGCAAATGCCGCCCGTGCAGCCCTGCTCCATTACGGCGGCAATCCCGGCAGGGGAGGGCATACCCTTTCCCTGCAAGCGGCACAAAAGGTCTTTGAGACCCGGGAAAAAGCCGCCCGTATGTTTAAAGCCCAAACGGAAAACGTGGTCTTTACCCCCAACTGTACCTTCGCCTTGAATATGGCGATAAAGGGCGTTTTGCCCCAAGGCTCCCACGTTATCCTCTCCGACCATGAGCATAACGCCGCCGCAAGACCCGTCTATGCCCTTTCAAAGACTAAAGGGGTAAGCTTTTCCGTGGCACAGACCTACCCCGACCCCAAAGCCACCCTTGAAAGCTTCCGAAAACTTATAAGACCCGATACCCGTGCCATAGTCTGTACCGCCGCTTCTAATGTGACCGGTGCCGTTATGCCTGTAAAAGCCCTCTCCGATCTTGCAAAACAGCACCATATCCCCCTTATCGTGGACGCAGCCCAGGCCTGCGGCGTACTTGACCTGACCCTTGACGACGGCATGGACTTTCTCTGCCTCAGCGGCCATAAAGCCCTCTACGGCCCCACAGGTACAGGTCTGCTCATTTCAAACGGCAGCTATCAGCTGGATACTATTATAGAGGGAGGCACCGGTGCGACCTCCGCCAGTCTGGAGCAAACACCCTTCCTTCCCGAAAAGCTTGAAAGCGGTACCCTCAATACCGTCGGCATAATCGCCCTCGCCCCCGGGCTGGACTTTGTGCAGAAAATGACCCCAAAGCGTATCTACGACCACGAAATGTCCCTTTGCAAACGCCTTGAAGACCGCCTGCGAAACGACGAAAGAATAACCCTCTATGAGACCGACCGTATGCGTTCCCCCGTCCTTGCCTTTAATATCCGTGGTATCCATTCCGAAGAAACCGCCCGGCTCCTCTCCCGTAAAGGCTTTGCCCTGCGTGGGGGCATCCAGTGTGCAGCCCTCACCCATAAGACCCTGGGTACTCTCGATACCGGCGTCGTCCGCTTTTCCCCCTCGCTTTTTAACAATTTCCGCCAGACCGATATGCTCGCCGGAGCGATCCTTTCCCTGAAAACCCCGTAGCGTTTTCTGAAACGTCTGCAAAAAACCGGCATAAAAAGGGGCTTTTGAACTTCTCGGGAAAAAATTAAAATTTTTTCTGTAAAAACACTTGACAAATAGAAACACCTGTGATATAATCCTAATGTACTCAAAGATAAATCGTTAGTTTTCCTGCGATTTTTCGTTAACAGCCTCTTGCCTGCGGGTGAATTTGTATTATGTGTTAAGCATTTTGGCGAATTTATCCGAAAGCAATATCGGTTTTTGGCTATTTGCACAAACTTGAATTTTTTTTGCAGAAACTATTGACAAATCACATAAAACGAGTATAATGTAATTAAGCCGAGAGGAACTCCGGGAGGAACTTGGCGCTGTATTTTGGAAAGTTCATTGCATATTGGGGTGCAATGCTTTTATAAAAATTTTATTATGGAGGGATTTTCTATGAGAAAGTCAAACAAGAAGGGCTTTACACTTGTAGAGCTCGTAGTAGTTATCGCAATCATCGGCGTACTGGCTGCTATCCTTATTCCTACAATGATGAACTATGTTAAGAAGTCCAGAATGAGAACAGCTAACTCTAACGCTAAGCTCGTTTTCGAGTCCATCAACAACATGGCTTCTGACAAGGTTGCAGACGGCGACAAGGTTTCAAAGATCACAGCTAAACAGGCTGCAGTTTCCAGCTACAAGAGCAGCACTGATGTTCTTGAAAAGGCAGTTTGGGAAGCTCTGAAGGACAACGGTGAGAACGGCGCAGGCTATGTATCACTCGAGTACGAGCCTAACAAGAAGGACGCTGTGAACTGGGTACAGTGGCAGACAAATGACGCAGAAACAGACCAGATCACTGGTCAGTGGCCAAACGCTCCTAAGGATGTTGAAGCAGCTGAGGGTCTCAAGTTCGGTACCTACAATGCTACTCCGGGTAAAACTACCACCTAAAAAAAGTTAATTTTTGAGCGATCGCTTCGGCGGTCGCTTTTTTTCGCTCTTTTTGTCCTTTTTTGTTAAACCCCCTTGACTTTTTTCCAAATCATGTTATAATATAAGTGGAATTATGAAGAACGTATTGCGACTGGGCACTGCCCGAAATACGGAGGGACAATTATGAATAAGAGAAACAAAAAGGGCTTTACTCTTGTGGAGCTCGTTGTGGTCATAGCCATAATAGGTGTCCTTGCGGCTATCCTGATACCGACTATGATGAACTACGTGAAAAAATCCCGCATGAGAACTGCCAACTCAAACGCAAAGCTGGTTTTCAATACCGCTAAAACTGCCGCCACCGACCAGGTCGCCGACGGCGAATCTGCACATGACTTTACCGTCTCCGGTAAACCCGGTGAGCTTGTTGGTAAAGCCAGCGACAGTTATGAAAAGAAAGTCTATGAAGAGATCGCCAGAGTCATGAAAGAAAATGGCGGCGGAACCGGCATAGTCGCCTTGACCATAGACGAAAAGACCTATATCGGTTTTGCTCAGTGGACCGCTACCAATGCAAAAGAAGGAGATACCGGACTGTTGATCGGCCAGTACCCGGATCCCCCAAAGGATTATGACCAGGCTGAAACTGTTGTGTTCGGTACAAAATTTACCCCGTAATTATTTTTAAACTCCCCTTGAATAGGGGAGTTTTTTTTGTTGCCCGAATTTTTACAGAAAATCTCCATAATTAAAATAAAAAAATTATTTTTTACAGAACAAATGTTCTTGACAAACATATGTTCGTGTGCTATACTTGTAAATGTAAAGGGAACGGAGGATTGTGGAGCCTTTTTTCCTGAATTTTGCCGAAAGCCCCGTCGGCGTAGAAAGAGATAAAACAAAGCTGACCTGTAAATTTTGGAGGACAATAATGGGCGCAAAAGAATTTTTTACAGCCATAGATATGCTTGATGTGTATAACGACATTGTGAAACAACAGCAAAAACCTAAACCCCCCGTCCACCTCACCACCCGTGAGCTTGGGCGATACCGCTTTTATATCTACCGTGAAAAAATGCTCACCCGTGAGCTTGAAAGGCTGTGTGCCGAGCATCTTCGTCTTGAAAAGCTTATGGAAAAAAGGGGAGTGACTGCGGACATCTCCCTTAAAAACTCTCACAAGCGTGAAAAATACCGCTTTCTTGACCTCGTCTATCAGCATTCCCTGGTCAGAAGCCGAAAGCGTGAGCTTGAACAAAAACTCGATCTTATCTCCGACCCATTCGTAAAAACCGTGGTGAAGCATCGCTATTTTGAAGATACTAAACGCCGCCTTCCCACCTGGGCGCAAACTGCCAAAGAGCTTGATATCCCCCTCACCGGCGTTAGGCTCCGTGCCGAAATAACCGCCGCCCTCCAGTAACCCTTGCGTGGCAGCCGGGGGAAACCCTGTTGACGCTCTGCCGGGGGGCTCTTTTGAAGAAGACTTCCCCCGAAAGTCGCCGCTTGGGCGGTTGCAAAAACTTATCAAGTATGCTATAATATACAAGATACTTTTTTTATTGATGGAGGAGAAAGAATGGTATATAACAGCGTACTTGATTATATCGGACATACCCCCATGGTCCGTTTGAACAAAATGGCAGAGCCGGACAGTGCAGAGATCCTTGTAAAGTTTGAAGGGCTCAACGTCGGCGGCTCTATCAAAACCAGAACAGCGTATAATATGATCTGCGACGCAGAGAAAAAAGGTCTTATAAATAAAGATACAGTGATCGTCGAGCCCACCTCCGGCAATCAAGGCATAGGTCTTGCCCTTATCGGAGCAGTAAAAGGCTATAAGACCGTAATCATAATGCCAGATTCGGTAAGTGTTGAAAGGCGCAAGCTGGTGCGGCATTACGGCGCAGAGGTAGTATTGGTACACGATGGGGGAAACATCGGCGCAGCAATTGAAGAGTGTGAGAAAATGGCTGAGGAAATGGCTGCAAGGGACCCCAACGTCTTTGTCCCCCAGCAGTTTTCAAACCCTGCGAATCCTTTAGCGCATAAGTATCACACCGGCGTCGAGATACTTGAACAAACCGGCTGCGAGATCAACGGTTTCTGCTCGGGAATAGGTACCGGGGGAACGATCAGCGGCATTGGCGAGGTCTTGAAGGCACAATATCCTGATATTGAAATATGGGCGGTCGAGCCTGAAAACGCTGCCATACTTGCCGGTGGAACAGTTGGGACACACCTGCAAATGGGCATCGGCGACGGACTTATCCCCGACAACCTTGACCGTAATATTTACAGCAATATCTATATCGTTTCCGATGAGGAGGCTATAAAGACCGCAAAGGATCTTGCCCGTCTTGAGGGCATAATGTGCGGTATCTCCAGCGGAACGAATGTTGCCGCAGCCAAAAAGCTGGCAAAGAAATTAGGAAAGGGCAAAACGGTAGTCACCGTCCTTCCCGATACCGCCGAAAGGTATTTTTCAACGCCGCTTTTTGAAAACGACTGACGGATCCTTATTGACAGATCACTATATCCGGCGACCTCGGCAATTTATTTATCATATGACAAAAAACAGAGCAGGGACTGTTTTTCACGCTTTGGTATAAGAGTGTCCAAAGTAGAAAGTCATCCTTGCTCTTTTTGTTTCCAGAGTATTTTTTCGTTGCCGACCATGTAATCCATTCCCGCAACGCCAATATCATACTCAAAACCTATGGCGAATCTTTTTCCCATGTATATGTTGAGATAAGCCTTTTTACGCAGCCTTGAAAACCCGAATTCCGCCTTTGCCTCACGGTAAAAGAACTCGTTTTCCGGCTGTGTGACCTGCTTTGCTTCAAGAGGTATCTCAAAAAGCTCCCCCTGTGAGTAACGCCAGGCCAGAAGCCGTTTCACCGGGGTGAAAAATTTACCGTGTTTGCGCCCCTTGACCATGTAGATTATAAGGCTCGAAGGCGGTTCGGGACGATCGTCAAAGTCCCGGCAGACCTTTAAAGCCTTCTCGTATTTGTCAACGCAGCGGTATAAAAGATTGTCTGTCATAGAGCTTCACCTGAATCTTGAAAATCGAATAAATGCCTGTAAATGCCTATCCTGCCGGGTTTTGGCGATATGCCTGTCCGGGGGCGGCGATTTTTATTTGTGATACTTTGTGTGTGCGCTTATCTGAAAAGCACGGTATATCTGCTCGATAAGCATGACCCTCGCCAGCTGGTGCGGAAAGGTCATCTCGGACATGGAAAGACGCAGATCAGCACGGCTTTTAATATCTTTGCTTATGCCAAATGATGAACCGATGATAAAGTTTACGGTGGAATATCCGCTAACGCTGCAACTGTCCAGTTTTTGGGACAATTCCTCACTGGACATCTGCTTTCCCTCAATGCACATGGCGATGTTGAACGCACCTTTGCTGTTAAGATACGGCTCAATATCCTTTGCTTCTTTTTGTAAAGCGGTAAGCTTTTGCTTTTCCGACGGCTCCTCCGGAAGTTTTGACTCCCCAAGCTCGATCACTTCCAGCTTGCAAAATGCTCCGAGCCGCTTTGAGTATTCCGCCACCGCATCACGCCAGTACTGCTCTTTGAGTTTTCCCACAGTGATAAGATTTATCTTGATCAAAATGCCACCGCCATTCCTTCTCCCTCGGGTTTAGCCACAAAAAGAAGATAATCTCTGTTGCGCCGTGCATCGGACAAAGTCCCCACAACGGTGTTTTCCGCCGTGACGGGAGTGTTGTTGTGCTGAGAAAGATGACCGAGAATAAACTTTTGCGTCGAGAACTGCAAAAGCTTGTGGACCGTGTCTGCACAATCTGAGTTTGAAAGGTGCCCGTGGTCTGAAGCGATGCGCTTTTGAAGGGGATAAGGATAAGGACCGTGGGCAAGCATATATGGGTCGTAGTTGGATTCGATAAGCACCAGGTCGCTGCCTTTAAGATTGTCCCAGATCGTCTGGGTCACGCAGCCAAGGTCGGTGCAAACGCAAAGCTTTTTCCCGTCCGGACAAATGATCCTGTAACCGCAGCTGGCAGGTGTGTCGTGAGGGGTCTCAAAATGAGTGAGCGAAAAGTCACCGCATATCGTCTCCCCACTGTCAAGCTCGTGAAGCTGTGCGTTTTCCGGCACAAGGTCGTTCTCCATAAGAAGGGAGAGGTTTTTGCGCTGAGCGTAAATCGGTATCCCAAGCTTCTTTGCAAGTACCTTTAGTCCGCTGACATGGTCAGAGTGAGTGTGGGTGATGAATATTCCCGATATGCCGCCCGCTTCAAGACCGTTCGCCTCCAGCGAATCGCATATGCGCTTGCAGCTTACCCCCGCATCTATCAGTATCCCGCTCTTGCCATTGCCTATGTATGTGCAGTTTCCGCTGCTTGATGAAAATAACGGATATATTCTCGCCATCTCGTTCTCCTCTCATAAATCGGAATTTATCATCATACGCATGGTGAATAATCGGGCTGGAACTCTTTGAAAAGAGTTCCCCCCGAGCCCCCCTCAGAAACTTTTTAATGATTTTTGGCACTTGGGAGCTTCACTCCCAAG
>Ga0310691_10000866_pt1 | contig 51527 bp, 43 predicted proteins | sample 176DNAGHGlowgp2_FD_203887 | JGI IMG/M metagenome (GOLD analysis project Ga0310691, IMG submission 203887) | Sheep rumen microbial communities from Palmerston North, Manawatu-Wanganui, New Zealand - 1766 DNA GHGlow gp2 (v2) (version 2) | ecosystem: Host-associated > Mammals > Digestive system >... | reverse complement strand
GAGATTATATTTTAAAACGTAAGATTGTTAAATTTATTGTGAGTAATATGTAAAAATTGCGCACCCTATTATTTGTTTCTTTCTGAGTAAAAAATCTACTATTGCGTAAAGGATTATCTCAATCTTCCAACTCTCGCAACAAATCGGTCAAGATATACTGGTCGCTCATCAGATTCAATCCGCTGTCAGGATTTGACAGCAATGTGAAGGTGCGCGAATTGTAAATCAAATCGAGTGCTCGTTCGGGCTCGATAGATAAGCGGTCGGAGAGCAAAAGCTGCAATTCTACCTATCTTACGCCATAATACTTGATCTCTCATAGTTTATTTCCTTCCTTAGCAAATTTAGCCTCCCAATTTCGCAAGGCTTCTTGCACATTCCATGCCACGCCGTCTATACTCTCAGTACGGAGCGTGTCATAACAATCGAACAGAAACTGCCTCACCAAATCGCACTCCTTCAAGCGGTTATGTAGTTCAGTCGCAGAGATACCCATAGGCTGCGCAGTTGCACCGATAGCTAACGTAGCAAACTGAATCTGACGAGTTGTAAGTTCAGTCATTTGTCTTTAACTTATTGTTTTTCCTTTGCAAATATACGAACAATTTCTTGAATCTCATAAAATAGTGCCAAAGTTCACTAACAAGTAACTTTGGCACTTCTATACAATGATGTCTATCAAAATAGTTCCTTATCGCACCTATATCATTGGATAATCTGAAGATTATCGAAATCAATAACTTGGCCACCTCGAGCATAGAAGCCAATACCTGAAGTGCCAAGAAGGTACTCATCCTTAGCTACTCTTCTACGATAAGTCATAGCCCTGACGCCATTAACAAAAAAGATAAGCTCATTGAGGTTGTATTGTACCTCGAATTCTATACCTACTTTCTTTCCTTTGTTCAATTTCAACGCCTCTTGCTTTTTTCCAATGATTTCTTTCTCTTTACATACTTCGAGATTTGCTTCACCTTCACAAAGGTAGAAAAGGATATAATTCTGATCGTCTTCATAGTCAAGAAGAATGCCGAAGATCTTGTCATCGTCAATCTTCTTAGCCAATGCTTCCACCGTAAGCACAAAAGGTTTATTGATATCAAACGGCCCATAACACGTTGAGGTCAATCCACCAGACTTACTCTCGAGATGAATTGCTCCGTCTTGTATCACTGCAATGCCGCGTTTGCCAACAGACTCTGTCCAACCGTATTGATTAGTTTCAAAATCGTCTGTCATAACTTGACCAACCACAGCATTAGGGATGAGAAGCAATAACGAAAAAAGGGAAAAACAAATAAAATGTTTCATAACACTCTACTTTGAAAGACGGGCTTGAAATTCGCTAATTAATGGTTCAAACTTCTTCAAAATACGCACCACCTCTCTATAAGAATTTTCATTGCTCATACCAACGAGGGGAGCCTCTTCCGAAGAAATCTTAATTTGAAAAACCAATGCGTCATCTGACACACCAGACTGTTTAACAGTGACACGAGTACGCACTGCCTGCTTTGACTCGCTGAATCGTTCGTAATCCCATGGAGTCTGTACGAATCCGGAAGAAATATCAGTGGTCTGCATTTCATCAAAGTAATTTAACAGAATCTGATGTATAAGTTTCCACGCTTTCTCGGGATCTTTCTTACCATTCTCATCTTTGGTATAATAATCTGGCGAAACTGTAACACTGAAAAACTTGTTCACCAATCCACTCGGTACAGAAGCCTCATAAAATTTATCGGGCCGCATGGTATATGAAATTGCAGTTCGTTTATCTGATTTATAAAACTTTGTCTCTTGGGTTAAATAGCCCTCTTTCTCCAGTTTAATCGCGATAAAATCACTTTTATCCAATGTTACCTCAACAACACCATCTCCAACATAGTTTCCATCCACAGAAATTTGAGCATCAGATGGGACTACTGAAATCTTCAACTTCTTCTTTGCTTCCACATTCTGCAATCCAAACGCTAACATAAGGATTACAATAGCAAGAACCTTTTCAATTCTACTTTTCATGTTTGTACTAAGGGTTCAAAAAGGTACAAAGGCTGTTTCAGGGAGAACCCATTAACCTGCCACAGTCCATTACTATTATAATGTAAAGTTTACTAAATAAGCAAATAAAAGTATGTAAAATAATAGTAATTGAAAAAATAACGTTGAATACGTTTTTTCTTGATATGCATGTCATTCACACTTTCCCAAAAGACTAACAATTGTCATTACAGCGTTCACAAATGAACATCAAGTTTCAGAATGACGGTGCAAATATACGAAATAATTTCAAATCTCAAATAAAAAATAAGAAAAAACTGCCCGACAAAGCATTTTTTCTTAAATTTAGGTTGATTTCGTATATATTTTTGGTGAATAATAAAAAAATATTAAAGTATACTTTAACAAAAATCGCGAATTTGACAAAGTATACTTTACGAGCGAAGTATTATAAAAATGTGGAATGCTCCGCACACAACCCGATAAGGGTGGCATCAACATCACTTGATGAATCGGAAATTGTGTCTATAGCATCTCCTACTTGGGTCCAGTCATCGGGTCCACTGCCTTCGTAGCGATAGAAGAAGGCGCAGAGAGGGCCGCTGCGCTCTATGCGGAGATAAACGCGAGTGACGAAGTCGGGGAGCTCGGTCTCGGCAAGGAGATCGAAACCTTGGTGGTTCATACGACGCAGGGCGAGACCAGCTAAATCGCGGCAAAAGAAAAGGGAGCTTAAACCCTTGGAGACCTGTGAACTTGAAGAATTGTCTGTCGAGACAATCAATCCCGCCGCATCGCCATCCTTAGGCTCGAAGAACATCTCAACCATCACGGCAAAATGCTCTGACTGGATGCGACGAGCCACCTGGCAGGGAATCTCCCCTCCCCGCTTCGATGACATATTGACACAAGGCAGCGAAATGCCATGGACAATCGTCTCCGGACGCTCATCGACATACGTCATACCACGCACAGGGCCATTGGGGAACAACCACTCAGGCCCTAAGGTCAGCGAGGAAAAGACGGTAGTATCGGGCTTAGACTCCTCGTTGCCAAAGTTCTCTTCAAAAGCGAACTGGCTGTATACGGCACAGTTTTCGTGTGTCGATGTACAGCCAGCACATATCAAAGCGTTCAAGAATATGACGCAGGAGCGCAGATTCATGGGGGTATCACGAATTAGCGAATTTGAGAATTAATCTCAAGGGATTTTGTTCTCTTCTATTTTTCTTCGGACTATTTGGACTTAAGGGACAGAGAGGGTCAAGGCTGAAAGTCCTTAAAGTCCCAGAAGTCCGTAGAAAAAAACATACTATGACTCTCCTTAGAGCCGATACGCGGTTATTCGTTCCCAATCTTAGGCAGCTTGGCAAGACCTTCAGCAATAGCTTCATCGCTTGGGATGATGTCGGTCATCACTCCATCGTTGAACTGCTGATAAGCCACGAGGTCGAAATAACCGGTGCCCGAAAGGTTGAAGACGATGGTCTTCTCCTCGCCGGTGAGTTTGCACTTGTTGGCCTCGTCGATGGCAACGCGGATGGCGTGGCTCGACTCGGGAGCAGGCAGAATACCCTCAGCACGGGCGAAGAGCTCGGCAGCTTCGAAGACAGCAGTCTGCTCGACGGCACGAGCCTCGAAATATCCATCGTGATAGAGTTGTGCGAGGATGGGGCTGATGCCGTGGAAACGAAGTCCACCGGCATGGTTGGCCGAAGGAATGAACTGCGAACCAAGTGTGTACATCTTGGCAAGTGGGCAGATCATACCTGTGTCGCAGAAGTCGTAGGCGAACTTGCCGCGGGTGAAACTTGGGCAAGAAGCGGGCTCCACACCGATGAGGTGGTAGTTGGCCTCACCACGCAGAATCTCACCGAAGAATGGTGAAGCAAAACCGCCGAAGTTCGAACCACCACCCAGGCAACCAATCAGGATGTCGGGCTTGATGTTATATTTATCGAGCGCACGCTTCACTTCCAAGCCAATGATGGACTGATGGAGCAGCACCTGATTGAGCACCGAGCCAAGCACGTAGCGATAGCCGGGAGTCTTGACTGCAGTCTCGACAGCCTCTGAGATAGCGCAACCGAGCGAACCCGATGTGCCAGGATGATTGGCAAGAATCTTGCGGCCCACCTCGGTGGTCATACTGGGCGAAGGAGTGACATTGGCGCCATAGGTGCGCATCACTTCGCGGCGAAAAGGCTTCTGCTCATACGACACCTTTACCATGAAGACCTTGCAGTCGAGGTCGAAGTACGAACAAGCCATACTCAATGCCGTACCCCACTGGCCGGCACCAGTCTCTGTGGTCACACCCTTCAGCCCCTGTGCCTTGGCATAATAAGCCTGGGCGATGGACGAGTTGAGTTTGTGAGAACCCGAGGTGTTGTTACCCTCGAACTTATAGTAAATCTTGGCAGGCGTTCCGAGCGCCTTCTCCAGGAAGTAGGCACGCACGAGTGGTGAAGGACGATACATGCGATAGAACTCCTGCACGGGCTTCGGGATGTCGAAGTAAGCCGTGTCGTTGTCGAGTTCCTGCTTGTTCAGCTCTTCGCAGAAGATGGGGTTCATCTCCTCGAGGGTCAAAGCATGTCCATCAGCGGGGCTGATGAGTGGAGCGGGCTTCACTTTCATGTCAGCACGCACGTTGTACCACTGTGTGGGAATCTCGTTCTCAGCCAGATAGATCTTGTAGGGGATTTTCTGCTCCATAGTAGGAATTGTTTAATGAGTGGGATGGATTAATATAATAATGAGTAAGAGGATTAAACGACCTTCTTATACACGTTTCCGACGGCGATAATCTCTTTGATGCTCTCTCTAATCCGGGCGATGGCATTGACCTCGGAAGGATGGGTCAGATAGCGCAAAGCGCGGATGACGTTGTGGGCGCGCTGCGAATACCACCAGCAGAATTTGCCAATCGGAATCCACAGCAGAATCCAGACGAGGGCCTGCCACCACATTCCAAAGCCCACTCCCATCACAAGCAAGGTGATGAGGGCAAAAAGCGGATAAAGGATGACGATGGAGAGGATGAGTCGATAGGAATTGGTGAACATCTTGTCCTCCTTGAGGAGTGCCAGCGGAGCCCAGTAGCAGATGATGTGCGGCCAGAGGCTCACAATCCAGAGCGGCAGCAAGGCGAGCACAAGAAGACCTTTGGCCAACGTTCCTGCCCATGTGGGAGGTGCAGCCATCATGGTGTCCTGGATGCCCAGTTTCTCTTCGCGCTCCATCAGTTCATCGACCTGCTCGACGAGTTCCTCATTGTCCATCAAAGGTTTGAGCTGCTCCACATAGACCTTGTCCTCGGCCAGCTTCTCGGGCAAAGGCAGGTTCTTCATCGTAGCAGGATTGAGGGCCGAACGACGCAGGAAGTCCTTCTCTGCATAGTGGTCCTGCCCCTCGTCGAGCATCATGCTCTGGATGGAGGCACGCATCTTGCTTGTCACTTCGCGCATCACGCGATAGGGATGCTCCTGGAACTCGGCATAGTAGGGCTGCAGCGAAATGGGCTTGCCCACCATCCACAGGAAGTCGTACTGTACGTCGTGATAGTTGCTGTAATGGTGTGCCGTAGGCAGAATCTTGATGTCCTCCTTCCAGTTGTTGAACTTGGCGGTGTGGAACGCCATGCGGACCAGGCCGGTGGAGAAAGGATCGAGATAATGTCCTTGCGTATGGCCCGACTCTGGGAAAACCAGCACGTTGCGGCCCTGATTGATGCGGACGGCAAGGCGGTCGAACAGCCTATAATTTTCTTCAAGTGCTTCGCCTCCTTCCCAACCCATTCGGAAGGCAGGCATCAGACCCAGCCACGAGAGAAAAGACGTAATGGCTGGATTGAGAGAAAAGACGTTGGCGCGTACCACAAAATGCTGCAGATAATCGACAGGATAGGCAAAAGCAATATTGATGGCATCATTGGCCGCATTCTGATGATTGCAGGCAATGAAGTACTTCTCCCCTTTCGCAGGGATATTTTCCTTGCCTACGGTGTAACGATTCCGGATCATCAGCGTACTGTTGATGAGGTTGATATACCACTTGTACAGAACCAGACCCGGCTTTTGATGAGAATGTAACGGTGTCACAGAATGACTAAATTAAAAAATAACACGAAATAACGGCGGCAAAGTTACTCAAATTTGGGCAAACAGCCAAATTATCGGCCGAAAAAATAACCAATCGGTATAAAAAGTAAACATATTGGCAACATTTGAGTACTTTTTTTGCCAAACAAAAGGCGTTAGGAAGGAAATAGCACAATTTCGGCCAACATTGTACAACCTACGATGAACCATGGACAATCTTGGCCAACATTGTACAACTTATGACAAACCTTGGACAATCTCGGCCAACATTAGACAACTTACGACAAACATTGAACAATCTCGGCCAACATTAGACAACTTACGATAAACCTTGGACAATCTTGGCCAACATTGTACAACTTACGGTAAACCTTGGACAATCTTGGCTAACATTGTACAACTTACAACAAACCTTGGTTAATCTTGGCCAACATTGTACAACTTACGATAAACCTTGGACAATCTTGGCCAACATTGTACAACTTACGATAAACCTTGGACAATCTTGGCCAACATTGTACAAAATCATTTTCTGACGAATCGTTCTATTTCGAAAGACACACCAAAACGCTTGGCAACACGCAACAAACTTCTATATGAACGCCATCCGCAACGTTTGGCCACCTCATCGAAACTTTGGATGCTCACACCCTTTTTATACGAGTCTTTCGCTGCCTTCGAAAGCAGGAATCCCTCGGGTGCGTCCTTCGACTTTGTCTTGACAAAATCATCGACATTCTTGAATCCAGCCATGTGCGCATCCCAAAGATCCTTAGCCTGCAGCAGGCGCCAATGTTGCACGATGTCCTTGATCTGCATACCTGTCAGCAGATTCACAGCTTCACGCAAAGACCTATCGTTCACATCGAGGAACAAGGATATTTCGTTAGCTTGTATGGTTCGGGTGTTATTCAGCGCGAAAATCAGCGCATCCATAATGAGTTCTCCCGTAGGAGTTTTCCTGTTCTTGTACAGTTCCTCAACGCTTGTGAATTGTTTTAACTTGATCATAATCGTATGCTTAAGACGGCGCAAATTTACGCATTTTTTCCGACACTAACAAATCTTTCGGCAACTTTTTGACTCACTCCTGCATTTTGAATTCCAATGGCGTCATTCCCGTCAGGCGCTTGAAATATTTGCTGAAGAAGGAGGGATTGGGGAAGAGCAGGTCGTCGGAAATCTGAGCCACGGTCTTGTCGGAATGTTTCAGTTCGACCTTGATGCGCGTGACTAGGGCGCGGTCGATCCACTCCTTGGCCGTGACGCCGCTGGCCTGTCGGATGATGGTGCCGAGATAGCGTTCGGTGAGGCACATCTTGGCGGCATAAAAGGCAATCTGGTGCTCGCGGGTCACATGTTGGTTGACCAGATAGATGAACCGGTCGAAGATGGTCTGCTCGCGCGAAAGCAAGGCCTGCTGTCGCTCGGCCTGCTGACGATAGAGCCCGTCATAATGATGCATCAGCGCAGCCACAAGACTGCTGACTGTCTGCCTGTTGTAGTCGGGCTGGGTTACCAATTGCCGAATGGTCTCGATGATACGTCGGGCCGTGTCGAAATCTGCCTCATCCACCTTGAGCTGGAAGTCGCGCACCTGTCCGCTGAAGGCAGAAGGCATCATACCGCTGGCAAAGGGCATGGGAAAACTATTGAAGAGCGCCATGCCGAAGATCTCAAGATCGTCGGAAAAAGAGACGGGCGTGATGATGGTGCCCGGCCCAAGAAAGACAAGCATCCCGGCCTCCAACTGCTTCTCGACGAGGTTGAAGTTGATGCGGGCTTGCCCACGCAGAATGAGGCCGAAACGATGGTCGTCGATGGCAAAAGGCGGACGCTGCTGGATGATGACGCCGAACACCTTCCGGTCGCCATGCAGGATGCCCAGTTCCTTACTAATATATATATGTTCGCGCAAATGCTCGTAATGCGGCTCCAGGATGTCATGAATCCGCGAGAAGTCCATCAGTTTCGGCTGTTTTTCCATAAAATATCTCGATTTGATGGTGCAAAGATAATGAAAAATTGGTTATTTACACTCTTTTTGTAAACAAATCGAACAAAAAGAACATTTTTCCCCTTCAAAAGATAGCGGGAGATTGAAAAAAACGCCGTATCTTTGCACCATCAAAACCAAATGAAGGAAAAACGTATGAAAAGATTATTCGTAGCAATGATGCTGCTGCCGCTCCTGGCCCAAGGGCAGACGCTGGAGGAATGCCAGCAGGCAGCGGAGCGCAATTATCCATTGATAAGCCAATACGGGCTGATCGAGAAGACCACCGACCTTACGATGAGCAACCTCAGCAAAGGATGGCTTCCTCAGGTGACGGCTTCGGCTCAGGCGACTTATCAGAGCGATGTTGTCGCGTGGCCCGATCAGATGCAGACCATCTATCAGCAGATGGGACTCGACATGAAGGGACTGAAGAAAGACCAGTACAAGGTCGGCATCGACGTGCAGCAGATGGTCTTCGACGGAGGCGCCATCAGCAGCCAGCGTGACATTGCCCGTGAGCAAGGCCGCGTGCAGGAAGCGCAGACCGAGGTGACAATGTACCAGGTGCGCCGCCGCGTAAATGAGATGTACTTTGGCCTGCTGATGCTCGACGAGCAGATAGCGCTGAACAACGACCTGCAATCGCTGCTTGCTGCCAACGAGCAGAAGTTAAGTTCGATGTGGAAACGCGGAACCGCCTCGGAAAGTGACTACCAGGCCGTCAAGGCCGAACGCCTGAACGTGATGCAGCAGGCCACGACCCTCGATGCCCAGCGCAGGGCGGTGATGAGGATGCTCTCGGCCTTCTGCGGCATGGAAGTGACCCACGTGGAGAAACCGGCGCTCATTGCCCTCCCCTCGCAGGACGTGGCACAGCGTCCCGAACTCAAGGCCATCGATGCCCAGCTCAGTCTGGCCAATGCGCAGGAACGATTGCTCAACGCTGCTTTGAGGCCCAGGCTTTCGCTCTTCGCCTCGGGCTTCTATGGTTATCCCGGCTACAACATGTTTGACGACATGATGTCGCACGACTGGTCGTGGAACGGTATGGTGGGCGCCCGCCTGTCGTGGAACCTCGGCGCATTCTACACGCACCGCAACGACAAGGCAAAGATCCGCCTGCAACGCGACATGGCAGAGACGAGCCGCGAAGTCTTCCTTTTCAACAACCGCTTGGAACTGATTCAGCAGAACGAGAACATCGAGCAATATCGCCGACTGATGAACGACGACGAGGAGATCATCGCCCTGCGTTCGTCGGTCAGAAAAGCGGCAGAGTCGAAGCTTGCCCACGGCATCATCGACGTGAACGACCTCGTGAAGGAAATCAACGCCGAAAATGCGGCACGCGTGCAGCAGTCGATGCATGAGATAAAGCTGCTGAAGGAGGTCTATGACATGAAATTTACAACCAACAATTAAACACAAGATATGAAAAAGCTCATAACCATGGCAAGCGCTGCCCTTTTGCTGGCTGCTTGCGGAAATAGTGAAAAGGAATACGACGCCACAGGCACCTTCGAGGCCACGGAAACCACCGTTTCGGCCGAACAGAACGGCACGCTGCTGACCTTCGCCATCAACGAGGGCGACGAAATCGAAGCCGGAAGCGAAGTGGGACTGATCGACACCACGCAGACGTGGCTCAAACTCCAGCAGGCACGAGCCACGCAGGAAGTCTATCAAAGCCAGAAGCCCGACATGGAGAAACAAACCAGCGCCACGCGTCAGCAACTCGCCAAGGCCCAGGCCGAACAGCAGCGTTACAAGGAACTCGTTGCCGATGGCGCCGCACCCAGCAAGATGCTCGACGACGCGACCAACCAGGTGCAGGTACTCCAGCGCCAGCTGGCTGCACAACTCTCCTCCCTCTCGACCAACACGAATGCGCTCAGCAAGCAGATAGCTGCCACCGAAGTGCAGATCGACCAACTGCGTGACCAGCTGCGCAAATGCCACATCAAGGCTCCGCTTAAAGGCACCGTGCTCGAAAAGTACGCCGAACGGGGCGAATTCGTGGCCATCGGCAAACCATTGTTCAAGATGGCCGACATGGAGCAGGTCTATATCCGCGCTTACGTCACTTCGGCACAGTTGCAGAGTATTCGCACCGGGCAGCAGGTGAAGGTATTCGCCGACTACGGCGACGGGAAGAAGCAGGAGTACGACGGCACGGTTTCGTGGATCTCCAGTCGTTCGGAATTTACCCCGAAGACCATCCTGACTGATGATGAGCGTGCCGACCTGGTCTATGCCGTCAAGGTCCGTGTCAAAAACGACGGATTCATCAAGATTGGCATGTACGGAGAAGTGAAGTTCTGAGAAGAAATGGTCGCATAGCGACCCAATTCCTGAAATAAAGGCAGAAAGAAATGAATGCCATAGAAGTGAAAAACGTCAGTATGCGGTACGGAGGGGTGCAGGCACTCGACGACGTGTCGTTTGCCGTCCCCAAAGGCGAGGTGTTCGGGCTTATCGGTCCCGATGGAGCCGGCAAGACGTCGCTCTACCGCATCCTCTGCACCCTGTTGCTGCCCGAGGCAGGCACGGCTCTTGTCGATGGGTTCGACACGGTGCGCGAGATGAGGGAGATACGCAAGCGCGTGGGCTACATGCCGGGCAAGTTCTCGCTCTACCAGGACCTGACCGTCGAGGAGAACCTGACATTCTTCGCCACCTTGTTCGGCACCACCGTCGAAGAAGGATACGACAGCATCCGTGCCATCTATTCGCAAATCGAACGGTTCCGCAATCGCAAAGCCGGAGCATTGTCGGGCGGCATGAAGCAGAAGTTGGCACTCTCGTGCGCCCTGGTTCACTCGCCCAGTGTGCTGCTGCTCGACGAACCGACGACGGGCGTTGACCCTGTGAGCCGCAAGGAATTGTGGGAGATGCTGCTGATGCTAAAGGAACGCGGCATCACCATCATGGCCTCCACGCCCTATCTCGATGAAGTGCGCTGCTGCGAACGGGTTGCCTTCCTCGACCACGGCAAGATTCGCGGCATCGATACGCCCGAGGTGATACTCGACAGGTTCAGCGACGTGTTCAATCCGCCGGGGATTGATAAATATGCTGCGACGGAATCGCAGCTTACGGAGAATGTGATCGAGGTGGAGCACCTGGTGAAGGCTTTCGGTACATTCCATGCGGTGGACGACATTTCGTTTACTGTGAAGCGGGGTGAAATCTTCGGTTTCCTTGGTGCCAATGGTGCAGGCAAGACCACAGCTATGCATATGCTGACGGGATTGAACCAACCGACAAGCGGCACGGGCCGTGTGGTGGGCTACGACATCCGCACGGAATATGAGCAGATCAAGCGCCACATCGGCTATATGTCGCAGCGCTTTTCGCTCTACGAGGACCTGACCGTGGCCGAGAACATCCGTCTCTTTGCCGGCATCTACGGGATGAAGGACGACGTCATCCGTCGAAAGACCGACGAGGTACTGGAGCGACTGCAGTTCGCCGACCACAAGAATGACCTCGTGAAGTCGCTGCCCTTGGGCTGGAAGCAGAAACTGGCCTTCACAGTCAGCATCTTCCACGAGCCCGGCGTCGTCTTCCTCGACGAGCCGACAGGCGGCGTTGACCCTGCCACGCGCCGCCAGTTCTGGGAACTCATCTACGACGCTGCCCGTCGCGGCATCACCATCTTCGTCACCACGCACTACATGGACGAGGCAGAATACTGCGACCGCATCTCCATCATGGTCGATGGCAAGATCAGCGCCCTCGGCACGCCCGACGAACTGAAGGAGCGATTCCATCAGCCCGACATGGACCACGTGTTCACCTATCTCGCCCGACAAGCGACACGTTCAAGCAACTGACATCATGAAACAGTTTATATCATTCGTCATCAAGGAAGCCCGCCACATCCTGCGCGACAAGCGCACGATGCTCATCCTGTTCGGCATGCCGACCGTGCTGATGCTCCTCTTCGGCTTCGCCATCTCGACCGATGTCCGAAACGTGCGCACCGTGGTGGTCACTTCGCAGATGGACCCGCTGACGCAAGCCGCCGTCGAGCGACTCAGCGCCTCGGAATATTTCAACATTACGGCCACCACAGCCACGCCCCAGGAGGCCGAACTGATGATTCGTCACCAGGAGGCCGACCTTGCCATCGTCTTTGCCAAGGATTTTGCCTCGAAACACAGCGGCTTGCAATTCATCGTCGATGGTGCCGACCCAAACATGGCGCAGCAATGGACCAACTATGCCACAGGCGTCATCACCGGCATGCAGGGCGGACTCGTGAACCAGAAGATGCTCTACAACCCGCAGATGCTGTCGGCCTACAACTTCGTGCCCGCCATCATGGGCATGCTGTTGATTCTCGTCTGCGCCATGATGACCTCCATCTCGATCGTTCGCGAAAAGGAACGCGGCACGATGGAGGTGCTGCTCGTCTCACCCGTGCGTCCGCTGATGGTCATCGTCGCCAAAGCCATTCCCTACCTGGTGCTGGCTTTCGTCATCCTGATTGTGATACTGCTGATGGCCCACTATGTCCTCAGCGTGCCGCTCGCCGGCTCGCTGGGTTGGATTCTGCTGGTTTCGGTCATCTACATTCTGCTGGCCCTTTCGCTTGGCCTGCTCATCTCGAATGTGGCGCAGACTCAACTCGTGGCCCTGCTTCTTTCGGCCATGGTGCTTCTGATGCCCGTAGTGATGCTCTCGGGCATGCTCTTCCCCGTCGAATCGATGCCGAAGATCCTACAATGGATTTCTGCCATTGTCCCTCCTCGCTACTACATCTCAGCCATGCGCAAACTGATGATCATGGGCGTGGGCATTCGCGAAGTAATACACGAAGTTGTCATCCTCATCGGCATGACAGCATTCCTGCTCACCGTCGCCCTGGCGAAATTCAAGGAGAGGTTGTGAAATTTATTACATGCCAATTTAGACTGATATGACACTGAAATATCTTATCCAGAAAGAGTTCCTGCAAATACGGCGCAACACCTTCCTGCCCCGGCTCATCTTCCTCTTTCCCATCGTCATCATGTGCGTCATGCCCTGGGTGATGAGCATGGAGGTGCGGAACATTGTGGTGGATGTGGTCGATAACGACCGCACGATGTCGAGCCAGCAACTCGTCCACGACATCGAGGCGAGCAACTACTTCATCTTCCATGGTCAACAACCCACCTATCAGGCAGCGCTTGCCGACATCGAGACCGGAAAGGCCGACGTAGTGCTGGTGATTCCGCAGGATTATAGCCGCGACCTCACCATGGGCCGGCAGCCGCAGGTCCTCATCGCTGCCAATGCCGTCAACGGCACCAAGGGATCGATGGGCTCGGCCTACCTGTCGCAAATCGTCACCGCCCATGCCCTGCCCGAAGCAGCCACCATCCAGTCGAAGGTGTCCACGCTCCTGCTCTACAACAAGCACCAGAACTACAAGGTCTTTATGATTCCCGCTCTCTTTGCCATCGTGATGATGCTGATGACGGGCTTTCTGCCTACGCTCAACATCGTCGGCGAAAAGGAGGCAGGCACCATCGAGCAGATCAACGTCACCCCGGTCTCGAAGTGGGCATTCATCCTTTCCAAGCTCATCCCCTACTGGCTCATCGCCCTCTTTGTCATCACCGCCGGCCTGTTGCTGGCATGGGGGCTCTACGGCATCACCAGCAGCGGTCCCATCTGGCTCGTCTATGTGCTGGCTATGTTGCTGGCGCTGTTCTTCTCGTCGTTCGGCCTCATCGTTTCGAACTATTCCGACACCATGCAGCAGGCGGTCTTTGTCATGTGGTTCTTCGTGGTTTGTCTCATGCTGCTCAGCGGCCTCTTCACGCCGACGCGCTCCATGCCGCATTGGGCCTATCTGACCACCTACGTCAACCCGATGCACTACTTCATCGACGCCATCCGCACCGTCTTCATCCGAGGCGGCACCTTCCATGCAGTCGCCCATCAGATTCTCGCCCTGCTCTCCATCGGCCTCATCATGGCCTGCTGGGCGGTACAGAGTTACAAGAAGAACAACTAACTTAGAAAAGCCGAGATAGCAAAACAACTATTCTCGGCTTCTTTTGTCATAGTTTTGGGCCTTTGCAATACCTTTTTCCCAATTATTTCCTTACCTTTGTAACGCACTTTAGATTCATCAAAAACAAATAACCAACCTTCTTAAACCAATCATCATGAACATTCTCATTCTACAGGCCTCTCCAAGGAAAAATGGCAACACCGCATGGATGGCGGAAGAGTACAAGAAAGCTGCCGAGGCAGCCGGACATCAGGCAACCATCGTCGACGTGGCTCACAAGAAGATAGCAGGCTGTCTGGCTTGCGAATACTGCCACACCAAGGGCAATGGCGCATGCATCCAGAAGGACGATATGCAGGACCTCTATCCGCTGATGGCCGAAGCCGAAGTACTCGTGCTGGCTGCTCCCATCTATTACTTTGCACTCAACGCACAACTGCAGGCTCCCATCGACCGTATGTATTGCGTGATGAAACCCGCCAAGCTGCAGAAGATGGCATTGCTCATCTCCAGCCACTCTCCCGGCGTCTATGAAAGTGCCAAGGCCGAGTACCGCGACCTCTGCGGCTTCTGGGGTGCTACCGACACCGGCACCGTCACCGCCATGGCCTCCGAGCAGAAGACCGACGAGACAAAGGCCAAGATTGCCGCTCTCGTAGGCAACCTTTAAGCCAAACACGAACTCCAAAGCGTTTTCCATCCTGCTTTGAACAGCCTCAAATGGACGGTGCTGGCCGACAATCGCACCAGCAATCCACGTCTCGAAACCGAACACGGGCTGAGCATCCTGTTGGAGACCACACGCCATCGCGTACTGCTCGACACGGGAGCCAGCGACCTTTTCATACGCAATGCCGACCGTCTGGGCATCGACCTCAGCGAGGTGGACTATGTGTTCATCTCGCATGGTCATGCCGATCATGCGGGGGGCTTGCGTCATTTCCTGAACATCAACTCGAAAGCACGCATCATCGTCTCGCCCGATGCTCTGACAGGAGAGTATTTCTCTAAGCGCAGGTTTCTGCACAGCATCACGACCATATGGCCCACTTTGCCGCAAGAGCGGTTGCTGCTCATCAGCCAAACCTGCGAGATTGATGAAGGCCTTCACATCATCGCCCGCATCCCCCAATCCCACCCTTTGCCCAAGGGGAACGACATGCTCTTCGTCCGCAATGCTGCGGGTGAATACCTGCGCGACGACTTTCGTCATGAACTGGCACTATATGCCGACGGGCTGCTCTTCACCGGCTGTGCCCACAGTGGCCTGGAGAACATCCTCGCTGCCTGTCCTTGGCCCGTGGAGACCGTCATCGGCGGCTTCCATCTGCTCGACGGGCAGGAATCCGACGACGAACTCATCGCCCTCGGCACCAGACTGAAAGAAAGATATCCCCAGACGCAATTCTACACCAGCCACTGCACGGGAGACTTGGCCTTTCAACGGCTTAAAAGCGTTATGGGGCCACAACTAGATACATTCATTTAACACATTCCTATGAAAGTCAAAAAAGGTTACGGCTGGACGGCCGTTTATGACGAAAAGCTCGACCGATATTTCGGAGAATACGGAGGTGGCATGAACTATAACCTCTACGAGCTGGAGAAAGATCAGTTCGACCTGCTCGACTCCGAGATGACCGAAGGTGATGCGTGCCAGATCATGTACAAGGGGCGGCACATGTATATGAGCGTCAACGACCGGTGCGGGCCGCCTTATACCATCGTCTTCGACGACGAGTACAAGACGCTTTGTCCCTGGGCAAAGGTAATGGGTGAAGACCAGAGAATCTGGCCGAAAGAACTGACCGATGCTGCCGTGGAACTGTTTGAGAGTGAGAAGAAGAACCGCGAGTATCGGAAAAAGAAGAAGGATTCGAATAAATAAAGGAAGCGTCCGTGTCACGAAAAAATGACACGGACGCTTTTTACATTCTGTACGATTGATTAATTGCTGGAGCAATCGAAAGCAATAATTGCCGCAGCAATCAGAGTATCAATAACTCGAGTGCTCAATCTGTGACTTCACTTCGTTGACAATCATGGTAGCGAAGTCGTCGATGGACATCGAACCGCCATCGCCTGCACCCTGCTTGCGGATGCTGACCATGCGCTCGGCCTGCTCCTTCTCGCCCACGATGAGCATGTAAGGAGTCTTCTTCATCTCGTTGTCGCGGATCTTGCGGCCGATCTTCTCGTTGCGGTCATCCACATAGGCGCGGATTTCCTGACGCTCGAGAATGTTCTTCACCTCGTAAGCGTAGTCGTTGAAGCGCTCGGAGATAGGCAGGATAGCAACCTGGTCGGGAGCGAGCCAGAGCGGCAGCTTGCCGGCGGTATTCTCGAGCAATACAGCCACGAAACGTTCCATCGAGCCGAATGGTGCGCGGTGAATCATCACTGGACGATGCTTCTGGTTGTCGGCACCGGTGTATTCGAGCTGGAAGCGCTCTGGCAGGTTGTAGTCCACCTGGATGGTACCCAACTGCCAGCGACGGCCGATGGCATCCTTCACCATGAAGTCGAGCTTCGGGCCATAGAAGGCAGCTTCACCATACTCTACGTGAGCGGGCAGACCCTTCTCCTGGCAAGCGTCGATGATGGCCTGCTCGGCCTTCTGCCAATTCTCTTCCGAACCGATGTACTTCTCGCGGTTCACCTTGTCGCGCAGCGAAATCTGTGCCTCAAACTCCTTGAAGTCGAGTGCCTTGAAGATAATCATGATAATGTCGATGATCTTCAGGAACTCCTCCTTCACCTGGTCGGGACGACAGAAGAGGTGTGCATCGTCCTGTGTGAACGAACGCACGCGGGTCAGTCCGTGAAGCTCGCCCGACTGCTCGTAGCGATAGACGGTTCCGAACTCCGCCAGACGAAGCGGCAGGTCACGATAAGAGCGAGGCGAAGTCTTGTAGATCTCGCAGTGGTGAGGACAGTTCATTGGCTTGAGCATGTAGAACTCACCTTCCTCAGGCGTTGCAATGGGCTGGAAGGAATCCTTGCCATACTTTGCCCAGTGGCCCGAAGTTACATAGAGGTTCTTGTTGCCGATATGTGGTGTGATGACCTGCACGTATCCGTAACGCTTCTGGATCTGCGTAAGGTACTCCTGCAGACGCATGCGGAGAGCAGCTCCCTTAGGCAACCAAAGGGGAAGACCCTGGCCTACGTTCTGCGAGAAGGCGAAGAGCTCCATCTCCTTGCCGAGCTTGCGGTGGTCGCGCTTCTTGGCCTCTTCGATGAGCTTGAGATATTCGTCGAGCATCGATGCCTTGGGGAAGGTGATGCCATAGACACGGTTCATCTGCGGGTTCTTGTCGTTGCCACGCCAGAAGGCACCGGCTACGCTCAGCACCTTGCACGCCTTGATGGGGGCGGTGGTTGGGATGTGTGGGCCACGGCAGAGGTCGGTGAAGCTACCCTGTGTGTAGGTTGAAATGTGGCCATCCTCAAGTTCGGAAATCAGTTCGCACTTGAAGGTCTGACCTTTGGCGGCAAACTCCTTGAGCACCTCATCCTTCGGCACGTCACGGCGCACGATGGCCTGCTTCTCGCGGGCCAGCTCGAGCATCTTCTTCTCGATCTTCGGGAAGTCGGACTCCTTGATGTTCTCACCATTGGCAGGCACTACGTCATAGTAGAAGCCATTCTCGATGGCAGGACCGATACCGAACTGGATGCCGGGATAGAGCTCCTGCAGAGCCTCGGCGAGCAGGTGGGCCGACGAGTGCCAAAACGCATGCTTGCCCTCCTCGGAATCCCATTTGTAGAAATTGATGTTCGCATCGCCAGCGATGGGGCGTGTCAGGTCCCACATCTCGTCGCCCACCTTGGCAACGAGTACATCCTGTGCGAAACGTGGGCTGATCGATTCAGCCACCTGGAGGGGCGTTACGCCGTCCTCGAACTCCCGTACCGACTGGTCGGGAAAAGTGATTTTGATCATAGAATTACAAATTTCTATATAGTTTATGGAATTAAATTGCGCTTCCTGTGCAGGTCAGCTTACAAGGGCCGGCCTATAATGACACAAAAAGCGCGGCAAAGATACGAAATAATTCGATACCTTCGCCGCGATAAGGGGAAAATTTCAGCATCAAGCGAAATAATTCGCAGGTTTGCTGTTTTTTTGACTACTGAGTGTTAGGTTTTCATGTCAATCTCTTGGACTCATAACCATGAATCCTTAACCATGAACCATGAACCAAGATTACTTCCGATACATCTTGACAGTCTTCACGCTGCCATCGGCAGCCACCATCTTCACGATGTTCACGCCCTGCTGGGGACGCTGCAGACGGCGACCCTCGGCATCGTAGAGCTCGATGGCAATCACCTGCTTGGCCTCAACGTTGTTCAGGCCGTCGATGCCCTGTGGGGCAGGCTCGGTGGTGACATTGCCCTCAAGATCGACACTGACCACGTTCGAGTAGTTGCTCACGCCATCGACGGTATAGACGGCCTGCACACCCAGCGTCGAGAAGAGCGTCTCTCCGATCATGCAATAGCCCTCGAAGAAGTCCCAGTTGTCGGCGTAGCCGTAGGGGATGAGGGTCATCTCCTCTTCCAGGCGGGCAAACATTTCGGGCGTACAGGTGTAGATCTCGCCATCCATATAGAGGTAATAGCCCAGCTTGGCGGGATTGATGAAGTTGCCATCCACATCGACATTGTCCATCCAGTACATGAAGAGGTACTGGCCATACTTTTCGAGATAGAGGTCGGAGATCTCGAGGCCGTAGGGGTCGGAGGGCACAGCGGGAGCATCGCCCTCGTAAGGCTCGATGACGAAGCTGAGGGCGGCGTCGTAGAGGTCGCCTGTCGAAGCGAAGATCGATGCATAGTAGTCGTGCTCGTCATCGTCGTACGACGTGTAGGTGCCCGTCTCGGGGTCGTAGGTCAGCACGTAGTCGCCGGGAATCATCTCGTCGTAGTTGCCTTCGCCGGTGATAAGGGGGGTGAAGTAGAGGTAGTAGTCGTAGGCACCGAGGTACTGGTCGCCCTTGAAGGTGACGGTGTTGCCTTCCTTCGTGCCCTTCACCCAAGCCTCACGGCCACAGGCGAGCATGTTCATATAGACGTCGTTGCCATCCACATACACCTTACCCAGCTTGGCCACGGGATAACCGTAGTCGAAGCGATAGATGTAGTCGGCAGGCTCGGCACCCTCGGGGAGCTCCACCAGTTCGATGTCACCATCGTATGGGGCGTAGGAAATGAGTTTGGTGTCGTCGAAATAGCCGACAAACGAGCCGTCCTCGTCCAATACGCAAAGGGTGATGACGCGAGTGGGATTCTCGGCATCGTCGTCGAAATAGTAGCTGTCACCGTCCTTGACGAGTACGACATCCCTGACACCGGTAATATAGTCTCCGTCCAACAGGATCTCGGCTACACGCACGGGATAGGTTTCATTCTCGTTGGTGGTCAGCTCGCCGATGGCTATGTCCATAGGAATCGTAACGCTGGTGCCATCAGCCGAGACGTTGCCCTGCACCCAGGCATCGCCACTGGCGAACGTATTGGGGAACATGTTGCTGAAGAAGACACGGGTGCCATCGTCGCTCATGCTGACGCTCACAGCGATGTCGTAGTTTTTAAGGTCGGCAAAGAGGTAGGGCTTGGCAGTGCCTTCGGGAGCCACCACCTTCTTGGCACGAAGCGCCTGGCTGGCCTTGGCCGGAACCTTGTGGATATCGGCGACGGTGAATTTCTTGCCCTGAAGAACGAGCTGCGGGGTAGCAACGGCCTGACCCAATGCGAGGGTAGCGGCTGCTACGAGTAGTAAAAGTTTTTTCATAGGGTTGAAAATTTAAAGGGATAAAAGAATAATTGATTGATGAATATACGCACTTTGAAATAAGAGCGCGGCAAAGATACGAAATTTTTTCGATATCTTCGCCGCGATAAAGTGAAAAATTCTAAATCGGGTTGATTAATGCTCTGGTTTGCTGATTTTTGGTCACTGGGTATTAAGTTTTCATGTCAATCTCTTCAGCTCATAACCATGAACCCATAATCCTCAACCATGAACCATAAACCATGAACCATAAACCATGAACCATGAACCAAGATTACTTCTTGAACATCTTGACAGTCTTCACGCTGCCGTCAGCAGCAACCATCTTAACAACGTTCACGCCCTTCTGAGCAGCGTCGAGCTTGCGGCCCTCAGCGTCGTAGATAGCTACGCTGGTGATCTGCTTAGCAGTTACGTTGCTGATGCCATCAGGATTGAGCTGTGGAGCAGGAACGGTGGTAACATTGCCTTCTATGTCAACGCTAACTACGTTCGAGTAGTTGGTCACGTCATCGACAGTGTAAACAGCCTGAACACCAAGAGAGCTAGCCAGAGGCTCGGCAATCCAAATCTCGCCGTCAGTAATATCCCAATCATCAGTGAAGCCGTAAGGAATGAGATCCATATCCTCGGTGAGCTCTACGAATACATCAGGAGTAAGGGTGTACTGCTCGCCATCCAGATAGATATAATAAGCAAGATTCTCCATTTTGAGCATCTCACCTTCAGAACCTACAGGAAGAAGGCTATATGACAAGATGTATTGGCCATATTTTTCAGACCACGACATGGAGAGATTGCGGGGATCAGCAGGAACAGCTGGTCCATCGTAAACCTTACCAATCAGGTAGTCATAAGCATAGTTGTAGAGTCCGCCATCCTGTAAAAACGTACCCATATAGAGATCTTTACCCTCTTCGGTTACAGGAACGAAGGAATTCTTCTCAGCATTGTAGTTGAACACGACATCACAAGGATAAATCATAAGATAGCCTTCTTCATCAGAAGTACCATCGGTATAGAAAGGCTGGAAAACTAGATAATGTCCACCGTTCATAAACTGGTCACCATGGAATGTAACCTTATCACCATCCTTCGTACCCTTCACCCATCCTTCATAGCCAGTGGCGAGAAGGTTCATATAGACATCATTGCCGTTCATGTAAACCTGACCTGGCAGGATGTATTGGGTATCACCAAACAAACCAGGAATAACATACATGTAGGTATATTCCTCAGGCTGGGCACCTTCAGGAAGTTCTACAAGATCTGTACGTCCGGTATATGGCTCGTATGCCATGAGATAGGTATAATCGAAATACCCCAAGAACTCACCATTCTCATCCAATGCGCAAAGACCAAGGAGATGAGCGGGGGCATCAGGATCATCATCGACATAATACTTGTCACCATCTTTGACAAAGACGATTTCCTGCACACCTGTGATATACCCTTCCTCATCCAGTAACATTTCCACGGGATAAACTGGATAAGATACACCTTCTGCTTCCAATTCAGCAATTGCGACATCACTTGGAATAGTAACGCTGGTACCATCGGTAGAAACATTGCCCTGAACCCAAGCTTCTTGTGGATAAGCGAAGGTATAAGGGAACATGTTGCTGAAATAAACCTTCGAGCCATCTTCACTCTTGGAAACACTTACAGCATCACAAACATCATAGTAGTCTGAGAAAACATAAGCCACTGGGGTTCCCTCAGGAGTTACAGCGCTCTTGGCACGAAGGGCACCAGTTTGGGCTTTCTCCGACTTAACGTCAGCCACCAATTTGCCGGCGAGGGCCTGCTCAGCCTTGCGCACTTGGATAGACTCCTGAGTTTTGATCTGCTGGCCAATCTTTGGAGTGGCAGCGGTAGCGCCCAACGTAAGGGTTGCGGCAGCTACGAGAAGTAAAAATTTCTTCATAGAAGTTAGTAATTAAAGGTAAAAAAATAAAAGTGTATAGTTTGTATTTATGGTTTGGACTTTCGCCCGACCGCTCAGCGCTGGAAGCTGATGCGGCCGTTGCGAATGACGATACCTGTTGCATTGCCGTCGATGCGACGCCCCTGGAGGTCGAAGATGGTCTCGATGCCAGTCTCGGCATCACGGCTCACCTGCTGGATACCAGTAGCAAGACCTTCGATGCTGGCGACCTTGGCGGCCTGCACGATTTCACCCGTGGCACGGTTGGTCAGGAGCACAGCAGCCCAGACGTTGTTGCCGTCGGCGATTGTTGGGAGCACGGCTTTATGTTCGATGGTATAGGTCTCGCCGCGAGTAATCTGGGCAGGAACAAGTTCGCTCGATCCCTTTACCGAAGGATAGATGCCACGTGCCACGTCGTCAATCTCGATATCACAATGACTCGGGAGATCCTCGAAGCCACCCATGGGGCCAAGGCTACCACCTGAATAGTAGTTCGACTGATTGATGGGGAGTTTATCCTCAAGCACAACGAAAGCCATGTTATACTGAGCATCAGCCTCGGAGGTCAAAGAAGCAAATTCGACAGTAAACTTCACCATGTTGTCATCACCCAACATAGCGGCAAGCTTCATATTGATACTGCTGAAAGGATACATATTCTTCAAGTTCTGCTCCATTTCAGCACTATTGGGATCTATAATCTTGGCACGGTTGACCACAGCACTCGGGTAGCCGGTAATTCCCGTGTCGTGTCCCATCCAATTGTCATAGGCAGAGACAACATACTCATCTCCATTGTGGACACCGATGCCAAGGAATGAATCAGGATAGTTCTCACGCATATATGCCATACCCACGAGGCCACGAACGCAATAGCCGCACCATGCACCAGTTGCCTCTTCGACAACCATAACACGATAATAGACATCCTTGCTGAGCGTAGTAACAAGGCTATATTCATTGTCGGCCTCGAATTCGTCGGCCGAACCATCGGCCCACTTGAGGTTCAGGTCAATCTTCACTTCACCCTCCTCAGTAATGCTCTCCGAAGGAATTTCGAAACGCACGTCGGCCTTGTCACGATAGTTGAGTGTACCAGGATATTCGTAGGTATAGACCAGATTTCCATTGAGACTACACTCGATGACGGGCTTTTCGGCAGCGAGAACTGCGCTGTTGGTAATGCGCGCATTTGTCTTGATTGGCTCGCCAAGCTGAGTCATAGTATAGCTGGTCGAAGCTGAAAGGATGGACAGGTTGTGCTGGGGGATGTTGTCACCTTCTACTGTACCTTCAATAGAGAGCGAACCAAAGTCACGGGATGAAAAGTCTTTGTAATCGCCATTCTTTCCAACCCAGCAGCCATCGACACTGGTTTCACCAGCAAAAGAAATGATGCTAAGTTTCTTCGACTGCACGAACTCGAAGCCAATCCACAATTCAGCTTCATTGCCCGTGATGTTGTAAGCATTGTCCAACTTGATTTCGTTCCATCCTGCTGCTGGTGCAGAAAGGGTACCCGTGGCGATACGTTCGCCTGTCTGACTTGCTGCAATCCAACCGGTAATTTCTTCTGGATATGCAGAAGCATCGGGCAGACCGGCACGAACAGTCGTGATCTGAAGACCCTTATAAGCGCCAAGTATAGAAGCAGGAATACGGATGACTGCTCCAATCGTAGCATTTGTGCCACTTTGGCCGGTAATGGTGCCCGACGTCTTGGTTGCAATCTGTCCGTCGCAATAGCCCAAGAACAGCTGTCCTTCGGCCTTGGAGGTATTAACTGAAAAAAGGGTGACGGCACAAGCCATCAAAGAGAGTAAAAGTTTTCGCATAAGCAGATGGATTTTATAAAAACACTTCCTAATGATGGATGATCAAAACTTAGCACAAAGACGAGCGCAAAGATAAAGCATAAATCAATCCATTCCAAATAATTTTAAGACTTTTTTAAGAAAAAAAGAAAAAAACCTTACTTTTGGAACAAAAAAACGGTGAAAATGGAATATTATTCTATGCTGGAAAGGGGGAAAGGTCGCAATTTGGTCTAAGCTTCTTCATCGACAACGACACAATGCTGCATATAATCGCGCACCACCATGTGATGTGTAACCCAGATTAGCGTCTTGTGGAGTTCCTGCTGCTGGAGTTCCTCGAGAATCTGCCGTTCGGTGTTCGGATCGAGGGCCGACGATGCCTCGTCCATGATAAGAATGGAGCCAGGCTGGAGCAGGGCGCGTGCGATGGCGATGCGCTGGGCCTGTCCTTCGGAGAGGCCGCTGCCCTTCTCGCCGCACGGGGTGTCGAGTCCTTTGGGCAAGTCATAGACGAAGAGGGCGCTGGCGCGCGTCAAGGCGTCGCGCATCTCGTCGTCGGTGGCATCGAGCTTGCCGAGCTGGAGGTTGTCGCGAATGGTGCCGCTCAGCAGGCTGTTGCCCTGCGGCACGTAGGCGATGGCCCACTGGTCGGCGCTGAGCGGCTCGGCGTTCCCGGCGGCATCGACGAGGCGCACCGTGCCCCGTGTGGGCTGCAGCAGCCCCAACAGCAGGCGCACCAGCGTGCTCTTGCCGCTGCCTGTGGGGCCGATGATGGCCGTGCTGCTGCCCGGCGCAAATGTGCAGCCGAAGTTGTGCAGCACGTCACGCTCCCCGTCGGGATAGCGATAGCTCACTCCCCGCAGCTCCAGGCCCAAGATTGCGCCCCGCCCGGTGCGGGCAGGTTCGCGCTCATTATATATATAATAGGTGTGGTCGGGATTCTCCAGTTCCTGCAGTCGTTCGCCGGCCGTCGTGGCGCGCACGATGGCGGGGAAGAGTGCCGAGAGGTTCAGGATGGGGTTCTGCACCTGGCCGACGAGCTGGAGCAGGGCCGTCATCATACCATAGGTCACAGTGCCTATCATGATGCCGTAGGCCGACCAAACGAATGCCGTGTAGTAACCGACCATAAAACCTGTGGAGATAAGCAGACGGGTGCTGATTGAGAAACGCAGACGACGAGAGAAAGTGCGGAAGAGGTGGTCCTGACGCAAGACGAGACGTTCGATCATCAAGCCCGTGCGACGCAGAGAAAGAAGGAGCGGACGATTCTCGACCGACTCTTGGATATGACTTTGGATGTCGGCCTCCTCACGGCGAATCTGCTTGGTGAGCCGACGCATCGTCTTGTAGTAGATCTTGGTGAGCACCACGGCCACAGGTACGATGACGAGCACAATCCAGAGCAGCTTTGGCTGCAGACTGAAGAGGAACCACGAAGCAGCCAACAACTGGAACGTGGCCAGAAAGACATCGGGAATGTCGCGCGTGATGCACTCCACCACCACACGCAGGTCTTCGCCGATGCGGCTCATCACGTCGCCCGACTTGCGGTCTTCACGACCGTGCCACGGACTGTTGAGCACATCGTCGAAAAGGCGGCTCCGCATAGCGTTGACCAGTCCCTGACTGACGCGCCCGTTCACCCAAAGATTTATACCGCGCAGCGCCAGACGCATGAACAACATGAAAGCGAGAATTCCTACCCACGTCCAGAGGTCAGCGTCCATCTTGCCTGTGGCAATATCGACGATGCACTTGCTGACGTAGATGAACAGTAGGCCGAAGATGATACTCAACAGGCCAAGCGTCAGACTCAAGAGCAGCTTGAGCCTGAAACCTTTGCTTTGTTCATAGAAGTAGCGCAGTTGGTTCAGCATCGTGAGTTATATTTTTCACACAGATTTCACAGATTTACACAGATCTTCTATTTGACCTAGCTAACTATGATACTATTATCTGTGTTCTTCTGTGAAATCTGTGTGCCATTATTCATTCATTCCCTGGTAAGCGACTACGGCTGCTTCGGGATCCATGTTGCAATGCAGTTCGTAGAGACCAACCTGCTTGGACAGTTTGCTCAAAAGCTGCATGGTGCGGATGGTCACCAGAGGGTCCTCGGTGCGAAACGACTGCTGGAGCAGCGTCGGGTATGCCTCCTGCACCGTGAGCGGATGTATCTCGTTCTCTGCGCCGCGACGAAGCACGACGATGGCCTTCAGGGGCACGGCGATGTTGTTGCTGAGGTGATGCTTGCCGTCCCATGGCGTGCCGTAGGCGATGGGCTGCCCCTCTCCTATCTCGACGAGCGGCTTGTCGTCGTTCACCATCACGGCACGGTCTCCGAACAATTTGCGCCAGAGCCGCGCATGGGTGCTCTTGCCGGTTCCACTGAGCGCCGTGAACATATACGCCTCGCCATCAACCGCCACCACCGATCCGTGCATCAGCAGCACACCACGCTCAAGGAAGGCCGTAGCTATCTTGCGATAGACAGTCAAAGTCTCGAGATAGGGTTTCGAAAATTTGCATGGAGGCAATCCTTCAAGCACGCGCTGCTCATCGCTCAACTTGTCCTCTTCGTCAAGTTCTTCGTCGGTGGTCGAAACTTCGACCTCCGGTTCCTGTTCCGTCCGATAGTCGGCACACATCAACTGCACCTCTTCGTAGATCGAAAAGATGCGGACAGGGATATTTGCGAAAAGATAGGTGCCAGAGAACATAGGGGAAAAGGGTTCTGAAGGGTTCGAGGGGTTCTGAAGGGTTCGAGGGGTTCTGAAGGGTTCGAGGTGACAGTGTTGCCTTTTGAACATTTCAGAACTTTCAGAACATTTCAGAACCTCATTTTTTATTCGTCCAGGACCTCAGCCTCGCGAAGTTTCTGAATCAGTTCAGACACGTCGTGGCGCAGCTGATCTTCGGGGACATCGTAAGTCTCAAGCATCTTCTGGACAAGCTGCTCCTCGGTGATATCCTCACGCAGAAACTCCATCATGTCCTTGGCAGACTCGTTAAGGCTCATCACGCCACGATAACGTCGCGCATCCTTTCCCACAGGCACAGCAGCCCAGAAGTCGGTTACCTCCTGAATGGCGAAATTATATTTCAGTTTCATTGCTGTTGTTTATTTTGTTTGCGATATTTACGAATCACCCATTTGGTATGGAAGAACACCAGTACCGCACGGATAGGGAAAAAGAAACACCATAGGAAGACATAAAGCTTGTAGCCGAATGGCACGTTGGGATGTTCCCTGGTGGCTCGCACAGGCAACACCTTGCCGTCACGTGACCGCGATTCGAGTACCCCAATAATATGCCGGTCCTGAATGCCCGTCTCGGGATAATACTGGTTGTCGCCGCACAAAATATAGTCGTTCTTGCGCACCCAAAGCACGCGGTGCATTACATACTGTCCATTGTCCCGACGATAAAGGGGGACATCCCACATCTTGAGACGTCCCTCTGGTTTGGGTGCAATGATCAGCAGGTCATGATGCTGACGCAGCAAAGGCATCATGCTGGTGCCCACATTGGTATAGACAAGCTTGCCCTGTTTAGCAAGAATCTCTTCGAAAGTCATTGAACGATGGTTCAGACTGGCATGTTGCCATGTTTCTTGGGCGGGTTGGACTTGTTCTTGTTGCGGCAGCATTCCAGACCCTGGATGAGTGCCTTACGGGTATCAGCAGGAGCAATGATGTCGTCGATGAAACCAAGTTCAGCAGCGCAATATGGGTTGTTGAACTTTGCCTCATACTCCTTGATGCGCTCAGCCTGCTGCTCGGGTGTCTCCTTGCGATAGAGGATTGACACAGCACCCTTGGCTCCCATCACAGCAATCTCGGCACTCTCGTATGCGAGGTTGACATCGGCTCCGAGCTGCTTGCAGTTCATCACGATGTAGGCGCCACCATAAGCCTTGCGGGTGATGAGGGTGATCTTCGGCACAGTGGCCTCGGCAAAGGCGTAGAGCAACTTAGCGCCATGGCGAATGATGCCGCCATGCTCCTGGTTGATGCCTGGCATGAAGCCCGGAACGTCTTCGATGGCGATGATCGGGATGTTGAAGCAGTCGCAGAAACGCACGAAGCGTGCACCCTTCTCTGATGCGTCGATATCGAGGGCGCCAGCCAGTACCTGGGGCTGATTGGCAATGAAACCAACGGTGCGACCTGCCATACGTCCGAAGCCGATGACAAGATTCTTAGCAAAATTAGGTGCAATCTCGAAGAAGTACTGGTGATCGCAGACGGGCTCGATGATGTCCTTGATGTTGTAGGGGATGTTGGGGTCGGCAGGAACCACACCTTCCAGTTCATGCACCTGACGTGTCACTTCGTCGGTCTGTGGCAGGGCGGGTGCATCCTCCATATTGTTGTTGGGCAGGAAGCCGATGAGTTCGCGGATGGTCATCAGGCATTCCTCATCGCTTTCGCAAACGAACTGGCAGACACCCGACTTGGAAGAATGAACATCGGCACCGCCGAGGCTCTCCTTATCGCAGTCTTCCTGCGTCACCTGCTTCACGACATTTGGACCAGTGATGAACATCTGTGCCTCGTCGCGTACCATAAGGATGAAGTCGGTGAGTGCGGGTGAATAGCAGCTACCGCCAGCGCAGGGACCCATAATGGCCGAAATCTGCGGGATGACACCCGAAGCCATCACATTACGATAGAAGATGTCGCCAAAACCGGAAAGTGATTCGATGCCCTCCTGGATACGTGCACCTCCCGAATCGTTCAGGCCAATGATAGGCGCTCCATTGCGGAGTGCAGCATCCTGCACCTTGGCAATCTTGGCAGCATTGGCAGCACTGAGCGAACCACCCAGCACAGCAAAGTCAAAGCCATAGACGAAGACCAGACGACCATCGATCTTGCCATACCCGCACACTACGCCATCGCCGGCCACACGCTTGTTCTCCATGCCAAAGTTGGTGCAGTGATGCTTTACATATTTGTCCACCTCAACGAAAGTGCCCTTGTCGAGGAGAATATCTATTCTTTCACGAACGTTAAGTTTCTTATGTTCCATAATTTCTATCATGCATTAAGGTTAAGTGATACCAGCACCTGTTCTGCCATCACCGAATCGTTTTCAGCGCAGCGCACCTCGGCCACGGTGCAAGCCTCCGATACCGAGATGTTCGACTGCATCTTCATGGCCTCGATGGTGAGCACGATGTCGCCAGGCTGGAGTTGCTGACCAGGCTCCACATAGACCTTGACGATCTTGCAAGGCATCGGGGCCTTGATCTTGTCGGCCTGCTTCTCCGAGTCGTTCTTCTTACGCATACGCATATACTTGGCCTGCGAGTCGAGCATGTCGATCTCGTAGTTCGAATAGTTGAGTGCCACACGATAATGCTTGCCAGTGTCGCCCTTGATGAGGGTGGCGTCATAGGAAAGGCCATTATTCAAAATCGACACCTGTCCGTTGGCAAACATGCAGATATCAACGTGGTAGATCTTGCCGTCAATCTCAATCGAGACGTTGTTGCCTTCCTTGCTGAGCAAGGTGACCTCGGCCAGTCGGTTTCCTATCTGTATTTCCATATCTTATACTCTTAGCACGCCCTTCTGGAGGCCAAAGGCACGCCAGCGGTTCAGGGCACTTGAATTCTCGTTGATGTTGTCGGGTTTGTTCTCCTCGTAGTTCATGAGGTAGTCGATGTAGGCGGCGATGATGGCCATATCCTCGGAATCATTCTTGAAACCTGGGCGTGGACGCAAGCGGTCCTGGTTCACCTCGATGAACGAAGTGTCGTAGTTACCTTCCTTGAACTGTGGCACGTCGATGATGCGGCGCAGATATCGGATGTTGGTCACCAGTCCGGCGACCTTGTATTCGTACAATGCACGACGCATACGCTCGATAGCATACTGTCGGCGGGTTGCCCAGACGATGAGCTTGCCGATCATCGGGTCGTAGTACATCGGAATCTCATAACCTTCATAGACGGCCGAATCGATACGGATGCCAGGGCCATGAGGCTCGACGAGGCGACTGATGACGCCTGGTGCCGGACGGAAGTTGTTCTCGGTATCCTCGGCACAAATGCGGCATTCAATAGCATGACCACGCTGATGCACATCCTCCTGCTTGATGGTGAGTTCATGACCATCGGCGATGAGGATCTGCTGTTTCACCAGGTCGAGGCCAACAACCTCTTCGGTGACAGGATGCTCCACCTGTAGACGGGTATTCATCTCGAGGAAGTAGAAGTTCTTGTACTTGTCGACAAGGAACTCGATGGTGCCGGCGCCCACATAGCCCACAGCCTTGGCAGCAGCTACTGCGGCTGCTCCCATCTTCTGGCGAAGTTCGGGGTCAAGGAATGGCGATGGCGACTCCTCGACAACCTTCTGATGACGACGCTGCACCGAGCATTCGCGATCGCCAAGATGTACCACGTTGCCATGCTTGTCGCCCAGGATCTGGAACTCGATATGGTGAGGGCCTTCGACAAACTTCTCGATATAAACCGTGTCATCGCCGAAGCCCGACATAGCCTCCGACTTGCAGGCATTGTAAGCCTCGACTACATCTTCGACGCGATGCACAAGGCGCATGCCCTTGCCACCGCCACCCATCGATGCCTTGATCATCACTGGGAAGCCGATGGCCTTGCATACGCCTACTGCCTCCTCGGGCGAATTGAGCTGGTCCTGGGTACCAGGCACTACAGGCACTCCTGCTGCAATCATGTGACGACGTGCCTGTATCTTGTCGCCCATGTCGATCATTGTCTGCGGATTGGGGCCGATGAAGATGATGCCTTCTTCCTCGCAACGACGTGCGAACTCGGCATTCTCGCTCAGGAATCCGTAACCTGGGTGAATAGCATCTACCTTGTGTTTCTTGGCCACCTCGAGGATCTTGTCGATCGAGAGATAACTCTCACTCGAAGGTGCCGGGCCGATACACTCTGCCTCATTGGCATAGAGCACATGACGGCTCGTGCGGTCGGCTTCGCTGAACACAGCCACCGAGCGGATGCCCATCTCATAGCAGGCACGCATCACTCGAATAGCTATCTCGCCGCGATTGGCAATAAGTATTTTCCTGATCATAATTGTATAATAGAGGTTCTGAAAGGTTCGAAGGGTTCGAGAGGTTCGAAAGGTTCGAAAGGTTGAAATTAACCATTGGCATTGATATGCTTCAGTTTTTCGGGATTGAGCAGACGAATGCGACGACCTTCGACCTGAAGGATGCCATCGGCAACGAGCGAACCGAGGGTGCGAATGGCATTCGATGTGGTCATGTTCGAAAGGGCTGCAAGATCTTCGCGAGGCAACGCTGCATTGATGGTCATGCCATCGGCCTCGTATCCATACTTGTCGATAAGCATGGTGATCGACTCGGCCAAGCGTCCGCGAATATGCTTCTGCGTGAGGGTAATCGTTCGCTCATCGCTGGCTCCAAGGTCGGTGGCCAGATTGCGGACAAAGTACATGGCAAGTTGCGCGTTAACCAAGCAGATTTTCTCGATCAGTTCCATCGGAACAAGTGCAACCTGTGTGGGGACCATGGCAACAGCCTCGGTCTGATGATCCTGCCGTGCAAAGAAGCTGCGATAGCCGAAATTCTCGCCTGGACCGAACATTCGGGTGATCTGCATGCGTCCTCCGACACCCAATTTCTCAAGCTTGATGTGTCCGGTCAGCACACAAACCAGATAAGTCGAATCCTCGCCAACCTTGTAGAGGGATTCGCCCTTACTATAGGATTGGACGATGGCCCTGTTACAAATTACCTGACGCTGATCGTCATCAAGCAAGCCCCAGAAATCCTGTAAGCCGCGTCTAATGTCTGTTTCTGCCATAACGTATGAAAAATACCTTACGAATTAATATGTGTATATCTAAATGTTTTGCATTACTTACCATCGATAACTGAAGCCGATGGTCATCATTTCCTTAATCTCCCGCTTTCGGTCGCGTGAATCATCGAATCGCGGATAAGCGTAGAACCTGCCGGTGAAGAACCGGCTAATCCTGAAGTCGATCGTGTTCTCAAACTCTACCTTCAGCATGCTGTAGGAGGTGAAGTAGTAGAGGCGCGAACTCCACGACACATCGTCGCTGATCTTCCAATCGAATTTTGTGGTAAGCGACGAACCGAAACTGTTCTTCGTTCTGTCGCCCTCATCGATGCCGTATTGCTTGACGGCCACACGATGGTCCTTCACGTACTTCATATCGTACGACAAAGGTGCCAGCAGGAGCGAATAGACAAACCTTTTGTTGGGCGACGTGTACTTGTAGTCGACACCGAGCGAGATGTTCACTTCGAGGGGCGAAAGGAACGTCGATTTGCAGACCGTCGAATTGGTGGCATAATAGTCGAAGATGGGCGTCTTGGCATAAAGCTGAGCCGTGTAGTACCACTTTTTCCACATCTTGTAGCCGTACTTCGAAGTCAACGTGAACTCATTGTCGTTCACCCTCATCCGGTGGATGGTATCGGCCTTGGTGTAATAACCCGAGAGCTTCAGGTCGAGAATGGTCTCGAATGAGGTTATCTGCTCCTCGTCATATCGGGTCACGGTAATCTTCTGGTCGCCCGAAAGCGACATGTTGTTGTCACCGCTCTTGTACCAGTTGTCCGACAAAGCCGTTTGCTGCATCGTCAGCGTATGGTCGCCTTTCCAATGCCACTTGTCGGCCTTGATGACCACGGTTTGCCCGAAATAGTCCAGGCTGGCCTTGCTCAGGTCGATGTCGAGATCTTCGGCGATGCGTGTGTCGAGCACTGTCGAACGCGAATCGATCGTTTGGCTCGTGGCCGTAGGAACGGTAAACTTTCGACGCACATAACGAAACCTTCGCGGGTCTTCACTCGCGTATTTGTAGCGCACCAGATGCCGATACTCTTCGTTGAGCAGCTGACGCTCGTATCGCTCCTCTAAGTGTGGAACAGGAACACCTGCATAAAAATGCTGGTCTTCCTCCATCTGCACCTGCTGATAGAATCGCAGCGACGAATCGGCAGGCACATAGCCCGAGTTGATGACAGGCAGTCGCATGTCGTAGAGGTAGAGCATGTCATCCCTCAACGTGTCGGGTGGCAAGGCATCCACTGCCTTGCGAAGCGTATCAGCCATGATACGTATCGACCTGCGCACGCGGGCAACAGGATTACTCGGTCCCAAAGGGTGACTGAGGCGCCACGAACGATAGACCGACTGGCGCATATACTCGGGCACAGGCTTCAAAGGTTTTTGGGCTGCCAAAGCCCTCACATGGTCGAGCGAATCCTTCAAGGCAAGCGAGTCGAGGACAGCTGCTATCGAGTCGGCAATGGCTATGCTGTCCTCCACGGCAGCTATCGAGTCAAGCACATTCTTCGGCAACTCCACATAGCGGTTCACCTGAGCCGGGGCATTGGTCACGACAGTATCCCCAACGAGCAAATCATCGGGGAGCAACGTGGTGTGATCGATGATCTGGGCTCTCATGCCCGCGACCAAAAGGACCAATATGATCAGGCTGGTCACTTTTTGCATAGTAACAATGCCGAAACGATAATTCTATTCAAAGAACAAGCGACGAAGGGATGCGGCGGCAGTTATAGTTCGAGGCCATAATCTGCCCGTAAGCGCCTGCGCTTCGCAAAGCCACAAGGTCACCACGTCGGGTGACAGGCAGCACCTCGTCTTTGCCGAAGGTGTCGGAGCTCTCGCAGATGGGGCCCACCACGTCGTACTTCTCCTTCGGCCCGTTGGCCGGAGCGGTGATGTTCTCGATATTGTGGTGCGCCTCGTAGAGCGCCGGACGTATCAGGTCCGACATGCCGGCATCGAGAATGACGAACTTCTTCTTCACACCTTCCTTCACATAGAGCACACGACTGATGAGTGCCCCGCATTGGCAAACCACACTGCGTCCCAGTTCGAAATGTAGCTCCTGGCCACGATGCAGCACCAGATGCTCGGCAAAGATCTTGAAGTAGGAGGCGAAATCCGGTATCGGATGCTCATCGGGATGCTCATAGTCGCATCCCAAACCTCCTCCTACGTTGATCGTCCTTATTTTCACGCCCTTGGCTGCAAGTTCGTCCTGCAGGCGGTTGACCGTGTTGCAAAGATCGACAAAAGGCTGAAGGTCGAGTATCTGGCTTCCGATATGGAAATGCAGTCCCTCAAAACTGATGTTCGGCAGAGAATGTGCATGCTGGACAATCATGTCGAGCATATCCATCGAAATGCCGAACTTGTTCTCCGACAGTCCCGTCGTGATGTAATGGTGCGTATGGGCATCGACGTTCGGATTGACACGCAATGCCACCCTCGCCACTTTTCCTTTGGCCTGAGCCAACTCATTGATGACATCCAGTTCGGGCGCCGACTCCACATTGAAGCACGCAATATCAGCATCGAGAGCCAGATTGATCTCCCAATCGGCCTTGCCGACACCGGCAAACACGACCTTCGACGCTGGGAAGCCTGCCTTCAGGCAAACCTCCACCTCGCCGCCGCTCACACAGTCACAGCCGAGACCTGCAGCATTCACGATGCCGAGCACCGTGGGATCCACATTTGCCTTCACGGCATAATGCACGTGAAATCCCGCATAACGCGCCGCTTCACGATTGATTACATCAAGCGTCTGCTCAAGCAGTTTTCTGTCGTAATAATAGAACGGCGTCCGGACGCCTTGGAATTGTTCTACTGGAAATTTCATCAATGAGACAATAGAAGAAGAATAAGAAAGGACAAATCAGAACAGTGCTGCACTCAGCGCCTGCAAGGCCTTCACCTTGTCCTCCTTGCGAACGAGGACCGAGATGTTATAGTTCGAACCACCATAGGAGATCATTCGAACAGGCACGTCACGCAGCGCATCGACCACCTTCGACTCGAAGCCGAGGTTGTCCCAGCGCATATCGCCTACCACGCAGATGATCACCATATCCTTATCGACCGACACGGCGCCGAACTTCTTCAGGTCGGTCACGATTTCCTCGAGGTGCTTGTCGCGGTCGATGGTCAGCGATACACCTACCTCCGACGTGGTGATGAGGTCGATGGCTGTCTTGTAGTGCTCGAAAATCTCGAACACCTGACGCAGGAAGCCGTAGGCCAGAAGCATGCGGCTCGACTTGATGCGAATCGAGGTAATGCCATCCTTGGCGGCGATGGCCTTGATCTTGTTCAGTTCGGTCTCGTTGCTCACCAGCGTACCAGGAGCCTTCGGGTCCATCGTATTCAGCAGACGCACGGGGATATTGTACATACGTGCTGGAGTGATGCAGGTGGGGTGCAGGATCTTGGCACCGAAATAGGCAAGCTCGGCAGCCTCGTCAAAGTTAAGCTGGCGCACAGGTTTGGTGTTGGCTACCATGCGCGGGTCGTTGTTGTGCATACCGTCGATGTCGGTCCAGATCTGAATCTCTTCGGCACGGATAGCGGCACCGATGATCGAAGCTGAATAATCCGAACCGCCACGCAGCAGGTTGTCGATGTCACCATAGGCATTGCGGCAGATGAAGCCCTGGGTGATATACACATCCTGTTCGCCGGCTGCTCGCAGTTGCTCCCTCAGATGCTCTTCGATATATTGGAAGTCGGGCTCGGCATTCTTGTCGATGCGCATGAAGTCGAGCGCCTGCATAAAGCCCACCTTCACGCCCTCCTGCTTCAGATAGAGGTTCATCAGGTTGGTCGACATCAGTTCGCCCTGGGCGACGATGCACTTCTCCTCGTAGATGGTGAACGGACGATTGGCAAACGAACGGATATATTCGAAGATGCCCTTCATCACACGCTTGGCCTCCTTCTTCAAGTCGTCGCTGGTGTAAAGTGCTTCGATAACCTCCTTGTATTTCTGCTCAAGGCGGACAATGACTTCACTGGCGCCCACAGCATTCTGCAGACGATAGTAGCCCGAAATCTCGAGCAGTGTATTCGTCGTTCCCGACATGGCTGAAAGCACGACAAACTTGGGCTGACCGTCCTCGACGATAAGTTTAGCGACATTCTTGATACGCTCAGCCGATCCGACTGACGTTCCACCGAACTTAAGAACCTTCATTACTATTTTATAAATTAAATTTTACAATGCTTCAATAACACACCCATGTATCAACGCAACGCTTTCGCACGGGCAATAATACGCGGCAAAAATACATCTTTTTATGTTTAGTGCCAAATTTTTACTCGAAAAAGTGTCAAAAAAGTATGTTTTTAAACATCTACTTTCCCATTTCGTCACTCATATTCACCAAATACAAGCGCTTGCGAGCTCGTGTAAACGCAGTGTACAGCCAGCGGTAGAAGTCCGGCCCCAGATGGTCGGGATTGATGTAGCCAAGGTCTAGATAGACGTCCTGCCACTGTCCGCCCTGGCTCTTGTGACAAGTCACGCAATAGGCAAACTTCACCTGCAGCGCATTGAAGTACGGGTTCTCCTTGATAGCCTTGTAGAGCTCGCGCTGGTTGCGGCATTCCGGATAGTCCTGAGCCACGGCTGCCATCAGTTGCTGCTGCCTTTCCACGGGCAAATTCGGCCCCTCGACGGTCAGCGTGTCGAGCATCACGATCACCTCGGTGTCGAGGTCGTAGTCGGGCAAGGTGATGGCCACTTTGGCAAAACGGAATCCGTAAAGGTCAATCACCGAACGCACACGGTTCACCGTCACCACGTCACCATTGGCAATGAACGGCAGTTGGTCGAACTCCTTGCCCCAATAGTAGTTGTTCTTCACCACCAGCAGGCGGTCGCCCGACGTCAGCTCCTCCTCGCGGTCGAGTATCTGGTTGCGTACGCCAAGGTTGAATTTGTTGGCGCGTGCATTCGAGCGGGTGATGATGATCGTGTCGTCCAAGCCCTCCTTCTGGTAGCTCTCCGACAGGCAGTCCAGCAGTTCGTACCCGTCGATGCGAAGCACGTCGGCATACATTTTATAATATATATTAGGCAATTGGAACAGCCGTTGTGCCGTTGCGCTCTCTGGTGGTGCCTCCATACCCATCATCAACCTATCACGCAGCACGGTGGCATTGTAGAGGATGCCCGACGTCAGTTGCTGGCGTGCCACTTCAGTAAGTTCCGTGGTCATCACCTCCAGTCCGTAGCCCTGCAGCGTGCCGATGTCGAGCGCAGGGCTTCTCCTTTGTCCCACAGGAGGCAGCTGTGCGGCATCACCTACCAGCAGAAGCTTGCATCCCTCCGACCCGTAGACGTACTCAATCAGGTCGTCCAGCAGATTTCCGGTGCCGAAAGGCGAACCCTCGTTCAGCGTCGAGATCATCGACGCCTCGTCGCAGATGAAGAGCACGCCAGTCCTCCGGTTCTCGGTCAGTTCGAAGCCCTCCATCTCCACATTGAACTGGTGTTGCCGGTAGATCGTCTTGTGAATCGTGAAGGCAGGATGTCCCGCCATCGAGGCAAACACTTTCGCAGCTCGTCCCGTCGGAGCCATCAGCTGGACGGGCATCTTCGCCTCGTCGAGCACCTTCACCAACGCGCCCACCAGCGACGTCTTGCCCGTTCCCGCATAGCCTTTCAGGACGAAAATCCGATCTCTTCGCGTACCGCCAAAAACGAACTCACTCAGCAGGTCTATCGCCTCTTTTTGTTTTTTATTGGGCGAAAATTGCAATTTTTCAGCCATTTTTTGCCCAAAAATAGAAAATATCATACTTTTTTTGTATTTTTTCGGGGCAAAGATATACAAAATTGAAAAAAGTTGTTTATATTTGCACCACAAAATAAGAAAAATATTACACAGTCCAAAAAAAAATACAATCCATCATATCATCATGAAAACTTTACTTAACATTCTCCTTGCTGCCTCAGCAATCCTCTTGGTCGTCATGTGCTATCAGTCACTGATGATCCCTATTGATTTCAACAAAGAAGTTGCACGTCGTGATGCCGTCGTCATCCAGCGCCTTAAGGATGTCCGCATCCTCCAGGAAGAGTACCAGAAGAAGTACGGTGTCTATGCCGCTTCGTGGGACCAGCTCGTCAACTTCGCCAAGAACGACAAGATCGCCATTGTTCAGAAGATCGGTACCCTCACCGACGAGCAGCTTCAGGCTGGCCTCAATGAGCAGAAGGCTTGGGAATACCTCAAGGATCCCAAAAAGTATGCCAAGCAGATCGCCGAGTTCGGTCTGAGCAAAGACAAGTTCAGCCGTGACTCCATCTTCGTGAACGTGCTCGAGAAGGACTCCCTCGCCGGCCGTCCCGGCTTCAACATCGACGAGCTCCGCTTCATCCCATCGTTCTACGAGGGTCAGCCCAAGGATACCATCATCCTCGCCACTGGCACACAGGTTTCCGCTTCTGGTTTCGAGATGCCACTCTTCGAGGCAAAGATTCCTTATTCGAACTACCTCGGCGACCTCAACGAGCAGGAGCTCTCCAACAAGATTGTTGACCGCGAGGAGCTTGACAAATATCCTGGCATGCAGGTAGGCGATGCTACCGTGGCTAACAACAATGCCGGTAACTGGGAGTAATCCTCACAATGACAAAGGACAATATGACCATCCGGTTTGCGCCGGATGGTTTTTCGTTTATTGACTGTTCCGGCGCCTCTTCTTCTCCGAGCGACGACGCCACGTCTCCACGCCTTAGCGTCGCAACGTCCGCTCTGCTCGACGACGCTCCCTTTCACGAAGTCGCCCCTGGGCCCGACTACCAGCAGCGCCTCCACGAGGCCGTCCTCAATGTACTGCCCGAAAGCGAGACACCGCTCGACCTGACCGTTCAAGTCCTCTCCGAGCGCGTCGTCATCCTTCCGCCCGACACCGACCCCGATCTGGCCACATCGATGTACCACGTCACGCTCTCCGACCTCGACGAGCCCGAGCAAGTGTTGCTCCAGCCCCTCACTTTTCCATCTGGTCAGCGCGTCACACTTTGTTTCGGCATCGACCGCCAGCTTTACCTCTTCCTCGAGCGCAACTGCGGCGACCTCCGCTTCGAGTATCACCTCGCCACCCTCCTCCAAGGAGCTTCTTCCGCCCCTGCATTTCAGTCGCAGCCATCTATGGCTGCCCCCTCCGCCCAGCAGGCATGCCTGGCCACCATGGTCACCCCCCAGTTCCTCGAGCTTGCCCTCTTCCGCTCCAGTCAGCTCGTCCTTGCCAACGTCTACCGCACCTCCCAGGCCGACAACCGACGCTACTACGTTCTCAACACCTGGCTGCGCGAAGGCCTCGACCAGCTCAACGACCTCCTGTTCATCCTCGGCAAAGGTGACCCAGCCTCCCAGCTCCACCAGGATTTGCGCCCCTTCATCAAGCAAATCAATCGCAATTATTAATTGTTAATTGTTAATTATTAATTGTTAATTTGAAGATCATCACCGGCCAATACGGCGGACGCCGCTTCGATCCGCCACGCAACCTCAGCGCCCGGCCTACCACCGACCTGGCTAAGCAGGCTCTCTTCAACATCCTCCAGAACCGAATCGATCTTGAGGGTTGTCGAGCGCTCGACCTATTCAGCGGCACAGGCAGCATCAGTTTCGAACTGCTCAGCCGTGGTGCCGCACACGTCGTCAGCGTCGAAATGGGTCACACCCAGCAGCAGTTCATCCAAAAGGTAGCCGCACAGCTCAACATCCCCCGCAATCGACATCTGCTCATCCGAGGCGACGTCTTCCGCTACCTCAACACTCCCCCCGCCGTATCAATCGGCGCCAGTGCTACATACGCTGCGCCTTTCGACCTAATCTTCGCCGACCCGCCCTACGACCTCGCCAATCTCGATAAGCTACCCGACCTCGTCCTCCAACCTGGCTGGCTCGCCCCCGATAGCATCTTCATCCTCGAACACGGCAAGTCCTCCGACTTCTCCTCCCATCCCCTCTTCCAGGAGCTCCGCACCTACGGCGCCGTCCACTTCTCCTTCTTCCAGCATCCCCGTCCCTGATTCCCCCTGAGCGCCCCTTCCGCGTTTCACATCCCACCCGTTGTTCCCGTCGCAGACATCTATGGCTGCCCAAAATATCCCCACAATATGAAACATCTCCTCATCCTCCTCTCCGCCCTCCTGCTCCTCCCCCTCAGCAGCTGCCGCAATAGTCTCGAACGTGCCCTCAAGCCCGATTCCTCGGGCACGCCCTACGACCTCTATCTCGTTATGGAAGAGGCCCTCCGCGAGACCGCACTCAACGACACCCTCCACGCCATCTTCGAATTCCCGATGGAGGGCACACCCAACGGTGACGAGTATTTCCGCGTGCGCCATCTCACCCCCGAGAACTTCGCCTCGCAGGTCATCCGCATTGTCGCCAATGTCGCCATCGTAGACATCAACCCCACCAATGGCGAACAGCCCGTCGTGACCCTCGAGCGCGAACCCTACGCCTACAATCAGGTCATCGTCCGCATGCACGCCAAGACTATCGAGTCGCTCACCGAATACCTTCCCCAGATTCAGGAGCAGCTCCGCCAGGTCTATGTCAAGAACGAGATGAACCGTCGCATCAAGATCATCACCAAGGAGCACCTCATCAAGCAGCAGGACCGCCTTATGCGACTCCAGAACGCTTCGCTATATATTCCCCGCGCCATGGATGTCACCTGCCGCCCCGCCAAGGACAGCACCTTCTTCTGGTGCACCGACAACTTCGCCTCCAAGCAGAGCTACCTCGTCGTCTATAGCGTGCCCTACACCGACCAGAACATCTTCACCCTCGAAGGCGCCGTCGCAGTGCGCGACTCCGTCATGGGTGCCAACATCGAAGGCTCCGACTCAACCCAACATATGGAGACCAACCGCAATGTCGTCCTGCCCGAATACAAGGCACTCAACGTAGGTGGCCATTACGTCGGTGAGCTCCGTGGTATGTGGCGTATGCGCAACGGCCTGATGGCTGGCCCGTTCATCTGTCACATCCGTCTTGACGAGGTCAACAAGCGCGTCGTCTTTGCCGAAGGCTTCTGCTATGCTCCCAACGATGGCAAGCGTCTCCTCATCCGCAACCTCGAGGCCTCCCTCTACACCCTCAAGCTCCCCTCCGACCAGCTCATCCCCGAGATCGAAGTCACGCTATGAGGAAGGTTCTGAAAGGTTCGAAGCGTTCGAAAGGTTCTGAAAGGTTAGGACAGATTCAAAAAGAAAAATGTAAATGATAAAGGATTTTGAAGATTTAATAATCTATAAAAAATCTCGCATACTTGCCAAACAGGTATTTGATGTAACAAAAGATAGTCCATTCGCACATGACTATCGGTTTGTTCAGCAAATACGTGCAGCTGCTGGCTCAATTAGCGATAATATTGCTGAAGGATTTGAAAGACAAGGCAATAAGGAATTCAAAAATTTTCTGTATATTGCAAAAGGCTCCTGTGGAGAAGTTCGTTCTCAGCTTAATCGTGCTTTCGATTTTGGGTATATTAACGAAGCTGTATATCAGCAGATGTATAATGACTGCAAGATACTAGGATCTGCTATCCTCCATTTTATCTTATCCCTCAAATCTTCCGATTTTGTTGGCACCAAGTACCATGATAAATCGCAAGACTCAAACGAATAAGAAACAATTTACCCCTCAGAACCCCTCGAACCCTTCAGAACCCTCAGAACCCTTCAGAACCCCTCAGAACCCCTCAGAACCCCTCAGGACCCCTCGAACCCCTCAGAACCCCTCCAGAACCCCTCAGAACCCCTCCAGAACCTCATGTACCTCTTCCGTATCGGCATAACCCAAGGTGATATCAACGGCATCGGCTGCGAGATGCTAATCAAAGTCCTGCAGGACCCCGAGATGCTCGAGTTCTGTACTCCCGTCATCTTCGGCAGCGCCCAAGTGCTGCGCAGCACCGCCCAGCAGCTGGGCATCAGCATGATCCCCCTCAACGTCGTTTCACGCGCAGGCGACGCCATCGAAGGGCGCATCAACCTCGTGCCCGTATGTGGTGACGCCGAACCCGAAGTCCAGTTCGGACAGCAGACCGAAGCTTCCCTTCAGGCCGAAGCCAGCTCACTCACCGCGGCGCTCGAAGCCTACGACAACGATGACATCGATGCCCTCGTCACCCTCCCTGGCCACCTCGACAACGACCAGTCGTCACACGCCCTCTCGGATTTCATCCATCGTGCGCTCAACATCCACGACGCTTCGTTCGACTGGATTATCAACGACAGTCTTCGCATCCTCCAGCTCCATCACTACGACGTCACCACCAAACTCGGCGAAGGCATCGCGTCCGAAGCCTTCCAGAACGACATCCGTGCCATCAGCCAAAGTCTGCGCTACGACTTCGGCATTATGCGTCCACGCATCGCCGTCGTCTCTTCGCACGAGAAATTGCGCAACGATCTCGATGAACTCCACGAGCAGGGTGTCCTCGCCTTCGGTCCCCTCGATGCCACTGCCTTCTCCCAGGGAGCTTGGCAGGACCACTACGACGGCTGTCTTTTCCAGGATCAGGACGAAGCCTTCCAGCAGGCCATCGCAAGCCGTGATGCCGACTACAACATCGGCTACATCTCCGGCCTTCACCTCATCCTCACCTATCCCTTCGTAGGCATCCGCTACGACATCGCAGGGCAGAATCAGGCCGCTGAGATGCCTCTTCGACAGTCTATCTATGCCGCCCTCGACATCCTGCGCCAGCGCATCCGATACCGTCAGGCCACTAGCCATCCCCTCGAGAAGCATTGGGTGCCTCGTGGCCGTGACGACTACAAGTTAGACCTCACGAAAGACGACGAATAACGCTATGTCTAGTTTCATCATCGAAGGTGGCCACCCCTTGCGTGGCACCATCAAGCCACAAGGCGCCAAGAACGAAGCCCTCGAAGTGCTCTGTGCCGTGCTCCTCACCCGCGAGGAAGTCACCATCACCAACATCCCCGAGATCCTCGACACTCTCAACCTCATCGAGCTCCTGCGCAAGATGGGTGTCGTCGTACATCACCTCGAACGCGGCACGTTCCGCTTCCGCGCCGACCACATCGATGTGGCTTACCTCGAAAGCGACGACTATCTGCGTCGCTGTATGTCACTGCGTGGTTCGGTAATGCTTCTCGGTCCGCTCGTCTCGCGCTTCGGACATGCCTTGTTGCCCCAGCCTGGTGGTGACAAGATCGGTCGTCGACGTCTCGACACCCACTTCATCGGCCTCCAGCGACTCGGCACCGAGTTTACCTACGACCCCGAACGCCACCTCTATCGCGTCGAGGCCACCCATGGTCACCTCTCGGGATGCTATATGCTGCTCGACGAAGCTTCCGTCACCGGCACCGCCAACATCGTCATGGCTGCCGTCTGCGCCGAAGGCACCACCACCATCTACAATGCGGCCTGCGAGCCTTATCTCCAGCAGCTCTGCCGAATGCTCTCTCGTATGGGTGCCCACATCGAGGGCATCGGCTCCAATCTCCTCACCATCGAGGGTGTGCGCGAACTCCACGGCACCCAGCATCGCCTCCTGCCCGATATGATCGAAGTCGGCTCATTCATCGGTATGGCTGCCATGACGGGCTCCGAACTCACCATCGCCGACGTCTCTGTGCCCGACCTCGGAATCATTCCCGATGCCTTCCGTCGTCTCGGCATCACTGTCGAACAGCGCGGCGACGACCTCTATGTACCCGCCCACGACCATTATCAGATCGACTCGTTCATCGATGGCTCCATCATGACCATTGCCGACGCACCCTGGCCGGGCCTCACGCCCGACCTTCTGTCCGTCCTCCTCGTCACTGCCACCCAGGCACGCGGCGTCGTCCTTATCCATCAGAAGATGTTCGAGTCGCGACTCTTCTTCGTTGACAAGCTCATCAATATGGGTGCACAGATCGTCCTCTGCGACCCTCACCGCGCCACCGTCATCGGCATCGACCGCCAGTACAAACTGCGCCATGCCAATATGACCAGCCCTGACATCCGCGCAGGCATCGCCCTGCTCATCGCCGCAATGAGCGCCGAAGGGACCTCCCGCATCGACAACATCAACCAGATCGACCGCGGCTACGAGGCCATCGACCAGCGTCTCAACGCCCTCGGCGCTCACATCACCCGAAAGGAGGATTAATCCCCCACGACCCCGTCGCAGCCATCCTAGGCTGCCCCCATCCCCCGCGTCCCCGTCGCAGCCATCTATGGCTGCTCATCACCCTCATCCCCTCTCCCATGATCAAAGACTTCCACAAGACCGCCATCATCGCCGGCAACCGTTACGTCAGTTACAAGGAGATGCTTCGCCGCATCACCTATTTCGCCCGATACACTTCGCCCCACGCTGGTGCCAAGACGGTCATCCTCTCCGAAAACCGCGAAGGTTGGATCTACGCCTTCTTCAGCATCTGGCTCAATCGCGGCATCGCTGTCCCTGTCGATGCCACCGCCACGCCCGATGAGGTGGCCTACACCCTGCGTGACAGTGAGGCCGAATGCATCTGGACCTCCAACAAGAAGCTCGACACGGCCCGCGAAGCCATGCATCTGCTGGGACGCGAGCTGCCCATTCTGATCATCGACGAACACGAGCAGGTCGAACTGTCCGACGACATCCGTCCCGCCAAGATCGACTACGAGTCGTCGGCTACTGCCGTCATCATCTATACCTCCGGCACCACGGGCTCGCCCAAGGGCGTCATGCTCTCGTTCGGCAATATGATGGCCAACGTCGATTCGGTCTCGAAGGAAGTGCGTATCTATACACAGGATCGCCGCGCCATCATCCTCCTGCCTCTCCACCACGTGCTCCCCTTGTTGGGCTGTCTCGTCGCACCCATCACCGTCGGTGGCGGTGTAGCCATCGCGCCCGCTATGACCGGACCCGACATCCTCGACACCCTCAAGCGAGGCAAGGTAGGCCTTATGATTGGCGTACCCCGTCTGTGGACTACCCTCATCCGAGGCATCAAGGCGAAGGTCGAAGCCAAGGCTCTCACACGCGTTATATTTAAAATGTGTCGTGCCCTCCAGTGGCGCTGGCTCAGTCGCCTCGTCTTCACCTCCGTGCGCCAGGCGCTTGGCGGACATCTCGACATCCTCGTCTCGGGTGGCGCAGCCCTCGACCGCGAGATTGCCATCGACATCAAGACCCTCGGCCTCGACCTGCTCGAAGGCTACGGTATGTCCGAGTGCGCACCCATGATCTCGTTCACGCGTCCCGACGACATCGTCCCCGGCTCGGTGGGCAAACCCCTCCCCTCCGAGAAGGTCATCCTCAAGAATGGCGAGATCTGCGTCAAGGGTCCCAATGTGATGCAGGGCTATTACAACCGTCCCGAGGAGACGGCTGCCATCTTCGACGACGAAGGCTGGCTCCACACGGGCGACCTCGGACGTTTCGATGACAAGGGCCGCCTCTACATCACCGGTCGTACCAAGGAGATCATCGTCCTCTCCAACGGCAAGAACATCAACCCCTCCGAAATCGAGTTCAAGCTCGAGCAGCACACCGACATCGTCAAGGAAGTCGGCATCATCCAGGACGTCGATATGCTCAAGGCCATCATCGTCCCGCAGGCCGCGTGGATTCAGGGTCGCAACGACGAGGAACTCGAGGAAGCCCTCAAGCGTGAACTCCTCGAGCCCTACAACCAGGAAGTGCCGCCCTACAAGCGCCTTATGTCGCTCTTTGTCTACCATGGCGAACTGCCGCGCACCAAGATGGACAAGCTCCAGCGCTTCAAGCTCCCCGCCCTCGTCTCGTCCGGCGAACATACCGACAAGAACAAGAAGCGCATCATCGAGCCATCCTTCCCCGAATACAAGATCATCAAGAACTACATCCAGCACGAGAAGAAGTGCCCCGTGCGTCCTACCGACAACCTCGACACCGACCTGCAGCTCGATTCGCTCGACAAGGTAGGTCTGCAGGGCTTCCTCGAGCAGACTTTCGGCATGGAGATCACCGCCGAACGCATCGCCGCCTTCCGCAATGTCCTCGAACTCGCCGAGCATGTGGCCGACTACAAGACGCGCATCGAAGTCGAGGAGATCGACTGGCATCGCATCCTTCACGAGGACACCCACAACCTCAAGCTCCCCGACGCCTGGCCCGACGATCTACTCATCCTCTGGTTCTTCAAGCTCATCGCCCGTCTCTACTTCCGTCTCGAAGGTCGCGGTGCCGAGAACATCCCGCAAGAAGGCCCCTACATGCTTGCCGCCAACCATCAGTCGTTCCTCGATGGTATGCTCGTCATGGCCTACAGTCCCAAGAAGAACGTCCGCAAGACCTTCTTCTTCGCCAAGGAGTCGCACGTCAAGCACCCCATCGTCCAGAGCATTGCCAAGCGCCACAACGTCATCGTCATGGAGCCCACCAATCTCAAGACCTCCATCCAGCGCATGGGCGAAGCCTTCAAGCAGGGCAAGAACATCATCATCTTCCCCGAAGGCACACGCACCGAGACGGGCGAAGTGGGCGAATTCAAGAAGACCTTCGCCATTCTCGCCAAGGAACTCAACGTACCCATCGTCCCCTGTTCCATCCATGGTGCTTACGAGGCGCTGCCCAAGCATAGCAAGTGGGCACGTCCCTTCAAGATCCGTGTCGATTACCTCCCCGTCATCCAACCACAGCCCGACGACACCTACGACACCCTCACCCGCCGCGTCCGCGATGCCATCATCCAAAACCAGCGTGGGCTCTGAGAGACCCCCTCTAATCCCCCTGCTTAGGTATTCTGCCCCCGCTGTTCGGGGGATAGAGGGGGTGCGGCAAGAGGAACAAAACCCCGACAAAGCATTGACCCACAAATATTTTTTAATATTTTTCTGTGAAACGATTTTCGAGAAGATTGAATGAAAGCCCCTTCAGGGGTGCTGAATGGCTTAGACTCATCAGCTGAAAGCTCGCTTTCAGATAATGAGTCAAAGGCAGACAGCAGAAGCGCTATCAAGCGCTTCCATTCAATCTTCTCCATTTTTCATCTTCACACAAAAACCATTTTTCATCTTTTTTGTCATGACGATAAACGAATATCAGGAAGGTGCCCGCCGCACCGCCATCTACCCCTCCTCCCGCGCCATCATCTACCCCACCCTCGGCCTCACCGGAGAAGCTGGTGAAGTAGCCGACAAGGTCAAGAAGGTCATCCGCGACAACAACGACGAGTTCACCCCCGAACGCCGCCATCAGATTGCCCTCGAGTTGGGCGATGTGATGTGGTATGCCGCCTCCCTGGCCCACGACCTCGGCTATACCCTCGACGAAATCTGCCAAATGAATCTCGACAAACTCGCCTCCCGTATGCAGCGTGACCGCATTCACGGGGAGGGGGATGAGAGGTGAAACATTGTTTTACGCCTTACAAATTACGCAATAAAAAACAATTAAATAATAATTATTCAACCAATGAAAAGAGTAATCCTTCTATTCTTCACTATTCTTGTTGCCTCTATGTGTAAAGCCGAAGATTTCTCCTACACGCCAAGTGGCACTACAGCAACAATTACAAAGTATAATGGCTCTGAAAAATCTGTTGTTTTTCCAAAAGAAATTACAGAAGGCAGTAATACTTATTCGGTAACTTCAATTGTAGGAACAACAAACACGCCCGTTATTTCCAACTCCAATGTAGAGGAGATTTTTATCCCTGCTGGAATAACAACAATTAAATATGTAACAAATGATTTATTATCTTTAAAAAATATAATCATAGAAGACGGAAGTAATTTTAATTCTAATAACGTGTCAAATCCATTTAATGTTAGTGCATATGGTTATTATCAAATGCAATTAAACAATATCATTGTATTAAGTCAATGCGGACTATCGTCCACACAGCTTGTTTCTAACAATGGAGAGCAATGCTTATTAAAAACTGGTAAAACAAAAGTATATTTAAATGAAGATGAAGAAGAAAAAACAATCCAAATGTATCTTTATGAAAATAGCAATTATAATAATTCAAGACCTTTTAGAAAAATAAGATTCCAATATTTACTAAATGCTTTACAAAAAGGAGGTATAGACCTAAACTCAATTACTAAAATTGATTTGAGCAATATACCTAATACTTCTAGCAAAAACAGTGTGCACTTCACTTTCGATACTGAAAATTACAACCCTTCCTCTGAACTTTCATCTGGTGCAGAAGTAATAATCTCAGAAACAGAAAGCTATGCGAATGGAGTTAAATATACAATTATCCCTGACAAAACAGATTTCACGGCTCCTTCAACTGATCAACCTTTAAATATCTCCTACTCCCGCACCAACACCAAAAATTGGAACTCCGTATGCCTCCCATTCGACATCAAAGAATCAGACTTCGGAACCAACTGCAAGATATATACCGTCACATCAGCATCTACAGCCGATAACCAGATCAGCCTGACCAGAGTAGAAAACTCCGAAACCATAGTTGAGGCTGGAACACCTTGCTTTATTTATTCCTTAGATGAAAAATGGAACTTAAAATATTCCAATGTCACTATCAGCAACAACGTAGCCCCAAAAACAATAAATGTCGACAATTACTGGCAAATAGTTGGTAGTTTCACAAACAAGACGATTGGAAAAGGCAAATACAAATTGAATAGTAGTGGCACTGAATTTGGCATCACAAACGATGAAGCTGCTACAGTGACAGCCTTCCGTTGTTATCTCAAGTATATAGGATCTCAAGGAGCCCCCAACCGACTTAGTGTCAACATCGATGAAGAAGCATCAATCACACTCGTACCAAATGATGCCGAACCTCAGAAAGTGAAACTATATGACCTAATGGGGCGTCCACGCAAAGAGGGCTCACAAGGCATTTTCATCAAATCGAAAAGATAAACCACGACAAACTGATACATTAATTAGTTTGTCCAAAGAATACCTCATATAAAAAAGGAGGAAGCATCGTGACGGGCGATAGAATGTTTGCCGCTATAGAAAACAGCACTCTGAGGGCCGTCACGATGCTTTCTGATGTAGGAAATAACACTCTGACGGCCGTCACGATGCTTGCCGATACAGGAAATTGCACTCTGGCGGCCGTCACGATGCTTTCTGATGCAGGAAATAGCACTCTGACGGCCGTCATAATGCTTGCTGATGCGGGAGATTGCACTCTGACGGCCGTCACGATGCTTTCTGACGCGGGAAATTGCACTCTGGCGGCCGTCACGATGCTTTCTGATGCGGGAAATTGCACTCTGGCGGCCGACACGATGCTTTCTGATGCAGGAAATAGCACTCTGACGGCCGTCATAATACTTGCCGATGCAGGAGTTAGCACTCTAACGGCCGACAGAATGCTTGCTACATCTAATAATGATAAATTGGCCGAGAAGTCCATAAAACGAAACAATAGCAGAGAAAAACCACATAATTCGACTTATTTTTGACGTGAAATAGCCGTAATCTCAGAAATAATGCTTATATTTGCAGCGAAACTAACCACACCATCACTATGAAAGCGAAAAAACTGATACAGACACTTGCCTTCGGCATCGCAGCTCTCATGCCCTCCTTGGCTTGCGCCCAACTCCATCCCCTCGAAGGATGGCAACCCGGCGATCACCTCCTCATCCCCATCATCCAATACCGCATCGCCGACTTCTACGCCAACAAGAAACTCATGGGCCTCAACCTCTACAACATCCAGGGCGAGGTGATGACACCCAACCAGGGCGGCGACAACCTGAAATTCGACTACGTGCCCGGTCTCGTGGCTAAAGCCATCATCGAGGCTGCCCAGGTCAACAGCAAATCGGGATTCGCCAAGAGCTGGTTCTACAGCGTGGAGGACTATGCCAACCGCTGCGCCCAAAGCGTGCCCACCACCGGAAAGAGCCTCGACGACCTCAACGCAACCAAGATGTACTTCACCCTCTACGACCTCACCGACCCCGAGACGGGTGCATTCAAGGACATTGCAAAACCCGAAACACATGCCAACGCCAAAATGGCCATGGAACGCGCCATCCAGGGACTGAAGGACGTGAAGGAGCACTACTCCATCCCCGCCACGCTGAGCAAGGAATGTGCTGGAGGCTGGTGGCACAAGGAGGTCTATCCGAACCAGATGTGGTGTGACGGCCAATACATGGGTCCCGCCCTGCTCGCCCAGATGATCCACTACGGCTACACCATCGACGGCGCGGAGGAGGACTGGAAAACCATCACCCGTCAGTTCGACATCACCTGGCATAAACTCTGGGACCCCAAGGAACAACTGCTGTGGCACGCTTTCAGCGCCGACCCCAAGGGTGAAAAGGCACGCCTCTGGGCCGACCCCAAGACGGGACGCTCGCAGGAATACTGGGGCCGCGCCTGCGGCTGGTATTTCCTCGCCCTGGTCGATGTGCTGGAGTTCATCCCCGAAGGCATCACGATGAAACCCACACAAAGCACCCTGCGCGGACTGAGCTCCGACTGCCGCGAACGCCTGCTCTACTACCTGAACACCCTCGCCGAAGGACTAGTGCGCCGTCAGGACAAGGAGACGGGCTGCTGGTACCAGCTCCTCGCCCATGACGGCAATTTTACGGTGAGCGAATACCAAGGAAAGACCTACGAACCCGTGAGCAACTACCTGGAATCGTCCGCCTCAAGCATCTTCACCGCTACCCTCCTCAAGGGTATCCGTCTGGGCCTCCTCCCGAAAGAAAAGTACGACAACATCGCCGAAGTGGCCATGATGGGCCTCGTGAAGCAGTTCCTCCGTGTGCGTGACGACAACGGTACATGGACCCTCATCGACGACTGCGCCTCTGCCGGCCTCGGCGGCGCCAGCTGGGGTGTCCGTGACGGCTCTGCTGCCTACTACCTCCTCGGCAATGACGTCACCCGCATCACCGACTACACCGAAGGCAAGGTCTATGGCGCCTTCATCCTCGCTGCCACCGAGTACGAGCGAATCCACAACAAATGACAAATAACAATTAATAATTAACAATTAATAATTTATAATTAACAATTAATTATTTACAATTGAAAATTTGAAACTAATACCAATTTTATTATGATTATGAAAAAGAGAGACTTTGTACGAATGATTTGGTTGCCAACAATTTGGATGATGTTGGCACTCCTTTGGGTTCGACCTGCAAATGTGCAGGCGAATCCATTGCAGACAGTGGCATACTCGACTGTATTGACCGATGTTAAACTGATTGGTGGCAGTCTCGAAGAAGTGAATGCCTTGAAAGCCACTTACAAGAAACAGGGATGGACCGTGGTGCCAAACAACCTCAACGATGGCACCAAGGGCGACTACATCTACCTTTGCTACAAGTCGGACGAAAGATCCGCTGGCGACTACATCACTGCTTTTTACCTCAGTTCGGGAAGCAATCCTGTCTCCAATACTATCAAGGCAAATGGCCGCACCTATACCCTATGTCCCTACGAAGGTGGTGCCCACTTCAAGAGTGTGAAGGGCGACCTCAACAGCAATTGTGGCGGTGATGACATCCACATCTACTACACCAAAGACGCGTTCGAGGATGGTCGGGCAATCTATAGTGTGAGGTTCAGTTCCTTTGGCGAAGGCGCCGTCTGCAAGGACTCGAGCACCACACCCTACGACCTTAACAAGGGCGCAGGTGGTGACGACATCTTCATGCATCTCATCTCGTTTCCTAGCAAATCGCAGGTTAGCGACACCGATCATACCGCTAAACCGGAAATCGACAAGGAGATACCGGTTAACATATCAACGCCCAGCGATAAGTCGAATTCCGGCAACACGAATGCGAAGAATGGATGCATCACCGATGTGAAACTGATCGGAGGTAGCCTCAATGAGGTGAATACGCTGAAAGCCACGTACAAGAAACAAGGATGGACCGTGGTGGAAAGCAACCTTAACGGAGGCACCAAAGGTGACTACATCTATCTTTGCTACAAGACAAGCAAAAAGGCTTCGAGCGAATACATCACGGCCCTTTACCTCAGTTCGGGAAGCAACCCAGTCTCCAATACCATCAAGGT
>Ga0310691_10000865_pt1 | contig 51610 bp, 52 predicted proteins | sample 176DNAGHGlowgp2_FD_203887 | JGI IMG/M metagenome (GOLD analysis project Ga0310691, IMG submission 203887) | Sheep rumen microbial communities from Palmerston North, Manawatu-Wanganui, New Zealand - 1766 DNA GHGlow gp2 (v2) (version 2) | ecosystem: Host-associated > Mammals > Digestive system >... | reverse complement strand
TGCTGTTCGTCTTCTGGTTGGTTGTCGTGGTTGTGTTGCTCTGTCCGCTTTTTTGCTCCTGGTATGTTTTGCTCCTCCTGGTTGGTTCATGTTGTTGTTTTTGGTGGTAGGTCTTCTGGTGTTGCTCTCTCCGCTGTTTTGTGTGGGTTCGTGTCGTTTTGTCACGATCTGGTTCTTAACGCAGAATGCCACCCTGGTTGGGTGGCTGTGTGGTGTTGCCTGTGCGTACTTGTGAATTAGTCTAGGGTTCTTGGTCGGTTTCTGTCGTTTTCTCCGTATCTGTCGTGGAGGTAGCTGAGTTGTGCTTCCGCTCTTCTTGCGTTTTGCTCTCTCTTCTGAATGTTGCTGTCTTTTCTCAGGCTTTTTTCTCGTCCCGTTTTTATCTCGATCCGCATCTCTTCCTCCGTCTTGCTTTTTTTTGGTCGGGAGTTTGCGTAGATGGTTGGTCCGTCTTCTCTTCTTACTTCCCCTAGCCAGTACTCTTCTGGGCTACTTGGGTAGATTTTGGTTGTGAGTGTTGCGGTGAACTCTCCTCGTTGTTTTGTCATGGTTGTTGTTTGGTTATGGCTAAATGTTTGGCTTGCAGGAGCTGTGTGTGGTAGGTTGCTCCTGCTTGCTTGTCTGTATCTTATCCCTTTTTTGGTTTTTTTGTACCGTTTTTTTGAATTATGGTATAACCATTGGTTATCAGAGTTTTCTTCTGATTCGTCCCAGCAGTCCCTCGTTTGCTCGGTGTTTCTGCTGTACTACTTCCCTTTGCAGGTGTTGGACTTGCTCCTGGAGGTCTTGTATGGTCTCTGCTACTTGATCGGGGTTCTTCTCCCTCTGCATTTCTGTTTCCATGTACCCTGCGACCTTGTGAGCTCGTTTCTCTCTGTCCAGCGGTATGTGCTTGCAGGTGGCTATGGCTCTTGTTACCCGTCGTTTCACTATCTCGTCGTGGTTCATCATTGTGTGCTCTGGATTATTCGTAAAAGTTCTTGGCTTCGTATACCGCCTGTTGGAGTTCTTGTACTGCTCCGCTTATTTTGTAGTAGAAATCTTTTGCTACCTCGTCCTGCTGGTTCTCCATTTTGTCCTCCAGCATCTCCATTGTCTGGATTAGCGTTGTTGTTTCTTCCTCTCCTAGGTACGCTTCCAGTTGCTCTAGTTTGTTCATGGTTGTTGTTTGGTTTATATACTAAAAGTCTCTAATTGTGTTCAAAATGTTCTCCTGCATTTCGTCTGCGTAATCTCCTATTTTCGTGTCGATATGTTCTCGTGCTTCTTGTTGGGTTAGGTGTTCTCCTGTCTCTTCGTTGTCCCGTGTTCACTCTTCCCATCCGTTTCTAGGTGGGTAGAATGTTCGGTGTTCTTCGAAGTCCATTATGGCTTTTTGCCTCATGGTTCTTTCAATTTCTTTCATGAGATTCTGTAATCTCCCTTGCTTGTATTGGTCTGTGATTTGCATGGCTGTTGTTTGGTTAATGTTACTAAAAGTCGTCATCGTCCAGGAGTCCTTGCTCCCTTACTATCCTGATGATGTTTGCTAAGCTGAGCCACTCGTGGTTTATGTAGCATCAGCTGGTGAAGTCGTAGGAGTTCTCCTTGTCGAAGTAGATTTCTTCCTCTGTTCTTTCGTCTGTGTCGTCTCCGTTGTCTCCCTGTTCTGGGTAGTCTATCCCGTATGCGTCGCAGAGAGCTTCGACTAGTGCTTTTTCTTTTTCTGTCATGTTGTTGTTTGTATAGAATATAAATGTTGTTGCTTGGGTTTCTTCCCCTTGCTTGATTGTATGTTATTTATTTTTTGTGTTTTTGTTAGTTCTTGTTTGCATTTTCCGCTAACCTTTAGTTAGCAGAGTCCGATCGTTTTTTCTAAGATTTTTATTGTGTTCTCTATGTCGTTGTATAGTCTTCCGTATGCGTCTAGGATGTAGTTTCTTCCGTCGATTTTCTTCCAGGTGTATCTGTGTTCTGGGAGGTAGTACTCATTGCATTGTTTGAGTCTTCTCTTCATTCTTCTCTCTCGGTTTTTGTCGTTTGTTAGTTTGTTGTTTGCCATGTTGTTGTTTGGTTAATTAATAAATGTTGTGTGGTTTTGGTGCCTCCCTAGAATGGGAGGTCACCGTATTTTTCTAGTCTGTCTTCCTCGTCTGTTGCTGTTTCTGCTATTCTCTGTTCTAGTTCTCGGTTGTTTATGTCGTAGTAGCGTTTTGTTGTTTTCCCTACTGTTATTTCCGTAATGCTTCTTTCGTATCCGTCTTCCTCTATTCGTGCTTCCTTAATTTGTGCTATGGCTGGTTTTCCGTTTACCTCTGTTTCTGCTTCCTTGATCCAGCCTTGTGTTTTTGTTATTGTCTTCTGGTTCTTTACTGTTCTTTTTTTTTCGTCTTCTCTAATTAATTTGTTTGTTGTTTTTGTTAGGATGTTTGCTAGGTTGTCTCGACCTTGCTGTTCTTTTTTTGTGTCCACCATGTTGTTGTTTGGTAATAATCTAAAGGTTGCTTGCAGGGGTGTGTGGTTGAACCTTATGTTGTGTGTGGTAGGTTCTCCCTGCTTGCTTGCCTTTTATATATCTAAGATTTGCGATTTTCCTACTGTTTTTTTGAATTTTGTGATAACTTTTGGTTATCAGGTAATTTAATATTTTTCTTGAAATTTCCGTCGTATTATTTATTTTGTATTTGTCCACAAAAATCATTTGAATTTTCTAAGTTCGTCGGTGGACGGACGAGTGATTAGTGGACACAGCCTGTGGGTTATGGCTGAAATGATGTTTGGCAGGACGGACGCTTCGGCGTTCGTTTTTCTTTTTGAAAAAAGGAGGAAGCATTGCGTCTCCACGTTTATGCTTTACCCTCCCCCGTAATAAATTAAGTGATCTCGGGCTGTTTGTGTTTGGCACGCTCCCCTCCAAGTAGTTGTATCATCCCCTCCTTTTTCTCCTGGAGCTTTTTCTTCTCCTCTTCGGATAGGTCGTCGGGTATGTTAAGTATTCGGATCTGATATCCCTCACCTTTATGTACTCGTTCTGTGTATTTCTTCGGCATTTTACTTGGTTATTGACTAAATCTAGTTTTTATATAAGGATTTGTACTGTTAATTTCTATTCTATTTTTGTATTTTACGCTATCTATTAGTTATCACATGGACTCTTTTATTGTTTTGTTGTTCTTTTATCGTCGCTCGCCTACAATTTTCTTTGCAGTAGTGTCCGTTTACATCTATTCTATCTATGGTAGTTTGTTTCTCTCCGAATTCTTTTACATGTTTTTCATATGCTTCCCCCATATCGTGTTTGAATTCTTCGAAGTTTCTTCGGAAGCATTTTATTCATCTGTCGTAGTAGTTTTTCTTGCCTGCATGTCATTTTACTCTTCCCTGGATATCTAGCCGTATGGTGTAGAGTCTCATCTTTCTTGTTGGCTGATCGTATTTTCTAAATGTTTTCATTTTTTCTTGGAAATAGCATCAGCATGATACTGGATGTCAATTTGCGAGATTTGTGAGATTGCATACTGTTATTTTTCAGCAGTCGCATTTTGCTTGTACCATTCTTCTCCCATTTTTCTTTTCCACTTCTTTGATGATGGTTAGGTGTCCGTATCTCTTACCTATTATATCTTTATGGACCATGTTCGTACATCCACAACTTTTAGAGATTCATTTTATAACGTGGTATGCTCTTGTTTCAATAATTCTTCAGCATTTGTTGCATTTGCACATTAGTCGTTGATGGTATCAGACTTTTTTTCACAGTCACACTATTGTATATCCTCCATGTATTTCTCCTATCATGGATTCATAGTTGTTTTTAATTCATCTCATTTTCTAGGATAGGTTTTATAAAATCATACCGATCGCATATGTGGGTTTGATATCGCACGATGTTATATTTTACCAATCCGTTGTCGTTTCGGTATATTTCTTCCATCTCTGGTCAAACCTTTTTATCCATATACATCTTGTAGTTTCTATAATTACCATTTTTTATCACATTGCAAGTATAACATTGAGGAAAGACCTGGTTTTCATCAAATCTATATTTCAGGCATCCTCTGGATCTGTAATGTCATGCCTGCATGTGTCTTCGGTAGTCTTCTGCGTTGCATGTGACGCATTTACAGCATCTAATTCAGTTTTTGATGTAGCTGTTCTTTATTCTAACGTACATTGAGAAAAAGCAGTCTGCCACGTCTCTCCGTGACAGCTTGTCTTTTTTCTTTGCTTTTACGTATGATAGGATTCTGATCCGTTCCTCTATATTATCTGGAATTGTCTTCTTTGTGAATAGTTTTTCATATTCCAGGATTTTTTCCTGTGGTGTTTTCATAGTATGGTTTTGTTGGGAATATAAATTTGTTGGCGTACTCTTCCACGTATCCTGACCGTGTGTTTAGCAACTTACTGGAGTTGATATGGTCTGCGTGATATAGTGCGTCTCCTAGACATTTTACGAAGCTCCCTCCGTATGTGCAGAATGCGTCAGCTATTTCTGTTTTGTGTATCCTATGCTCTTTGTCAGTTGCTGGAACTCACTCTGCGAATATTGCGTACTCTGTCAGTCATTCGTACCTTACAAATGTGTATTGCATGTTTATTTATTATGGGTTAAATTATTTACGTTTTTCATTATTCTAGTACAGATTCTAAAACTTTTAGCGGCTCGTCCTCAATTGCCAACAGCATTAATAGTTTTTCAAATGTTCTCACTTTCTCTGGGTTGTTGAATCATGATGTTTTATCGAACAGTCTGTCGCTTATTTTTAGTATGTCTACCTTTTTATTAGTCACGAGTCGAAGTATGAATCATTCTTCTTTACTTATTATTCTACTTTCCTGTACGACTCAGCTATCACCTCAAATTGCTGGGTGTAAACATTTTATGTGTATGCTGTTGTACTCATAATAATATTCGAACATTCAAGGCAGCATTGAGTTTACTCGTTCGTTGAGTAGTGTTATAATTTTTTCCATTAGTATCATTCTTTGGAACTAAAATTTCATGTTATTTTTGCCTGGGACATCTCATTGATTCTCTCATCCTTTATTGCGGACGCTATCCTGATGAGTGCGTCTAGCATAGGAGTGATTTTCTTATCTATGAGAGCCTGGTTCAGGTTGTGTATGGAGATTGGTTGCTGGAGTTTTTTGTTGATTCCCTCCGATGCTGACCTATTTGTTTTGTAATCCTCCCTTGTTATTTCTCGCAACTCTGACCTTGCTTTTTCTATGGCGTGTGCGTTGTACGCCTGTGTTTCGTTTATCTTTGCTAATTCTATGTTGATATAGAATATTGCTTTCTGGAGTTGGAACTGTTTATCATAGTCCACCATAACTTCCTCGGCTATTTTTACAGCTTTTTCTATGTACTTTGTGATTTGGTCTAGTGGCAGTTCCTGTATCTGTACGTCCATGTTTTCGGTAGTCTTCGAAATAAAATTGAAGCGGTCTGCTTATCGCTCATTGGAGCTCTGCGTCCACGAATCTGATACACGTGTCACATCGCAGTCTTGTTTTGTCTTTTGGATCTAGTCGCTTTCCGCATTTCCTGCATCTGTGTTCTATCATCTTTGTGCTTCTATCTAAATAGTCCTCTTCGGAATAGGTTGACGATTATTGTATCTGTGAGGTCCATGTCCTGATCTGTCTCTGCATTTATCACGCAGTTTATTATTGCTAGCTTTTCTACTACTCCTTGGTCTTCGTTGCGTAGCATGTCGTATAGCTTAACGATTAGTTCATCTCTGTGTTCCAGGCCTCTTCTTAGCTCTGCCAGTTCGTGTATGAATCTTCTGTGTTGTCTGTCCATGTCGTCGATCTGGTTTTCTGCGTCTCTGAGTTTTGCTCTGAGTTCTTCTATTACTTGTCCTCTTGGTGTGTAATGTGCCATTATATTTTTCATTTGAAATAAAGGAATGTTAGGTGTGCGTCTCCGAATTTCTCCTTTGCTATCATGAATGTTGTTCATGCTGGTCTTCACTTTCAGGAGAAGTCAGAGACTATGTTTAGCGATCTGCTGTATTTGTATCCGTGTGTTTCTTTCCCGTGTTCCCATATACTTTCCGATCCGTGTCTTTGGTACTCTGGGAATAGGGATTCCAGCACGTCTATTGCAGAGATTGCGTTTATCTTCTCTATCGTATCGAGTGTGTCGTTACGTGTGAAGGTCTTTTTTGGTTGTGGTTTTATTTTTACGATTCTCCTTGGGAGTGCGTTCATGTTGAGCTTTCCCTGGAGTATTGCGTCATTTACATCCTTGCACCCACTGAGTGCTTCTCTTACGTCGTATAGGTGGAGTTCTGTGTATGCGATTCTCTTGATTGACTCCTCCGCTGGTTCGTCTTTGTCCACCAGGATGTACACGTCGTAGATTTTCTTCAGCATTTCTATCTCCTTGATTGCGTGGGGTAGGTTACTGACTCACTTGAGTCACATGAGGTTGTAGTTTTTTGCGTATGGAATTATGGACAGGAAGTCTATCTCTCATTCTACGATGAGTATGTCTTTGTCCTTATCCCACCCGTTCAGGAAGAAGATTCATTTTGACCCGTGGCATGTTCTGGATTTAATTCCGTCATGGTTTTCTGGATCTATGTATCTCTCCTGTCCTCCTGTGACTCAGGCGATACTGTAGAGTGGTACGATTATGCTACATTGCGTGGTTCTACATTTTTCGTGGATGTAGTCACGGTCTAGCATTCTTCTTTTTATGTACTCCTCTACAGCATTGTTCATACTAATAGTCAAAGTCAGAATAAAATTATACCTAGAAGAGCTGTTCATATCATTTGCTTTGTTCTTCTTTTTTCTTCGATTTCCTTTTGGTGTAGAGTGATTGATTGTCTAATTTTTCTCTTCTTTTGGATTTTCTCACTCATCTTTGGAGCTGATTCTAGCTTTCCTAGTCTTATTGCTAGCTTAGGTCACCAGTTTCTCATTCTCCATCTGAATGTTGTGTAGGATACTGCATCTTTTGGATGTCTTATGCAGTGATCTGTGTACTGCTCTCGGTACTTTTTTTCAGCCATTTTGCTATTGGTTATGATATAAATGTTGTATTTTGCTTATATCCACAGTTTGGCGATTTGCAACACTTTTTTTGTATTTTCCGCTAACCTTTGGTTATCACTTCTTGATGATCCTGATGTCGTTCCTCTTTACGTTGCTTCGTTTCTTGAAGTATTTCTTTAGTCTCATACCTTAATATTACTAAGTAAAAAGTCTTCAAGTTTATCTTCATCACATAAGGCACTTTCTATTAGTCGGTATTCGTAAGCCATACAAGTCCATCAAGTAAATCAGTCGCCATAGTCCCAACCACCACTTTTATTTGTAGGCTGTAATCTATTCTCACACACGAATTGCCATAGTCAGCTTGACTTCGTACATAACATTCTATATGGCATATATTTACTTTCGCAAGTATATGTTCAGCCTTTTTCTTTTTTAAGAATAATCCATCAAGCCTCAAAATCATATCATTCTCCTGTTTCAATAAATACATCTTTTTTTCAGAAAGGACACCGTCCCCTTTCTATCAAGCTATTCAATAGCTGTTCTAATTTGTTTTCCATAGGTATAAATAATGATCTAAAATGGTTTTTCTTCTTCCTCCCAGTCTTTGAATCAGCTGAATCCTAAGTCGTCTCTTATCTTTAGGTTTACTGCTTCCGTCCAGTCTATGCGTCCCTGTGTGTCCATGAATTTGTCTGCGTTCAGTCTCCTGGCTTTGTATATTGTTATGTTGGTGTAGTAATCGTCTTCTCTCCACATTATAAGTACTGGTGATGATATTTTTTCTATTGCAGATCAGTCTGCTATGTCGTACATGCGTGGCATTCTTCACTCTCCGTCCATCTGTCTGTTGAGCTGTTGCATTGCTATTATTGCCACGTTCTTTGTTATTGCCAGCTGTTTGAGTCTTGCCATTATGTTTCTGACTCTCTCTGGTTGGCTGTTTCCTGGTGCTTCTATCATTCCGATCCAGTCCACGAATATGACCTCGCACCCTCTATTTGCCATCTCTTCTATTGCTTCGGATAGTGTCTCCAGGTTGTAGCAGTCGTAGGACCTCATGAGGTGTTCTATTGCGAATTTGATTTCGTTTGCCTTGCTCTTGATTCATTCTATCTCCCGTGGTTGGAATTTGTTTATTGTTAGTGCGGAGTGTCTCACTCTTCCTATCCTGCTGACTATCTTGTCGCAGATTTCCTCTTCCGTCATCTCCAGGGACACGAATCCTACTGCGTGTTCTTTTAGCATGTTTAGTGCTATGTTTAGTCATAGCGTTGTTTTTCCTCATCCTGTTCTTGCACAGATTGTCATGATGTTTCATTTGACCGCTCCGAAGATTCTATCATCTATGTCCTTGAATCATGTTGGGATTATGGAGTCGTTGACCTTTCCCTCTATTCTAGCTTTTAGGTCTTGGAGGTAGGTTGATGTCTCCATGATGATTTGTTTCTCCTCGTGTGGTTCTACTAGCTTTGTGAACTCTGGGAGGAGTGGTGCGATTTCGTCGTACCTGTCTTCTTTGATGAGTTCGGCGATGAGCTGTCCTAGGTTGCTCTTGTGTGCCTCTTGTTGTTCTTCTGGTGTCATTTTTGTTTTGGGTTATGGTGTAAAATTAGTGGTAGACTAATGTATTTGGTTTCTCTTCCTTTTTCTTCAGCTCCCGTTCTCTTATTGGAGTGGTTCATTGGTATCAGGATGCTATGCTTTTTTCTAATGTCATAAGCATTCCCTCTTCACAATCCAGTCCATCTTTCTTTAATTTATTTACCCGCCTGGTTAGCTGTCCCTTGTCGAATTTGCGGATCTTTGGTCATGCTTTGTACTGGTCGAATACCAATGTTAATTCTATTACTTTTTGTGGTAGCTGATACTCTATCTCCAATTTGTTTTTTAATTCTTCCAGTTCCTTTTCTTTTATATTATTCTTATTTATAATATTATGTGGAAGATTTCTTCCACCCTCTCATGGAAGATTTTTTCCACCCTCCTGGAAGTTTTCTTCCACCCTACCAATTTTGATAGTTCTTTTGTTTCATTCTTTCAGTTCTACTGTAATGTATCCGTGGTTCTGTAGTTCTGTGATGTGTTCTCTGATTGTTCTTCCTGTCACTCCATATTGTTCTGCTATCCGATCGTTTGTTGCTCGGCAGTATCATTTTTCTGCACATAGCGAACTTATGAAGCAGAATAGTAGTTTTGCCTTATCCGATAGTTGTTGGTCGAATAGGACTCTGTTTGGCATTATACCATATCCCTGATCCAGCATGTTTTTGTTTGGTTAGTATGTAAAAGTCTGATTAGTTTATTTTAGTAAGTATTAATTGTCCCACACAGTGCTTATATCACATTCTCGTTATCAATTCCTCGCAAGTTGTATATAGATTTTTACTATAATTCTTTTCATACTTTAAATCATCTTCCAATTCTCTTATCTTTTTTCTAAGTTCTGCCTTTTCTCTAGCACTTTCATTTTTCACTTTTGATTTATTGTATTTCTGATTTTCACTGAGTTTAGCCTCTAGATTAAAAATTTGTCTTTTAAGATTATCTATCTCAGTATTTTTCTTGACTATCTCTCATTCTAAGAAATTTATCTTTTCTGCTCAGATTTTTTCTATTACTTTTGATATTTCCATAGCTCTAAGGTAATGATATAAAAGTTTGATTATAGAAAAGCACCTCGCTAGGTCGAGTAGCGTGGTGCTTTCCGTGTATTTAAGTCTGACTTTAGCGTCTTACTTAACTCTGTTATTCCATACCCTCGACCTGTATGTTCGTCTCTTATATATTTATTATGTTCCTATTTGCAAGACTTTTTTTTGAATAGGTGATAACTTTTGGTTAGCGGATTTTTCATTTTTTGATTTGATTTTCTTCTACTTTCAAGTATAAGGGGGGTGTTATCATTTATTTATTATTTATTTAATTGCTATGAAAGACAGAAACAACAGAAGTTTACTCGTGGCTATCGACGAGTTCAGGAATTGAAACGTTGAGCCAGGAGATTTGAATTGGGACACTCTTATGTTCTTCTTCGAGGACGCATGTAGAGAGTTCGCATTGGATAAGTTTTACGAGCAAGGTTACTCTGATCCTGAAGCTCAGGAGATGGTTGACTCTCCTAAAGGTCAAGAGTACTTTGAAGAGTATCTTGCTATGTATCTCAGGGATTAGTTTTTATCTTCTTATTATATTATGATCATGGATGAGAAAATGACATTAAGGCAGAAGCTATTCGAGCTTCAGAAATTACATCTTCGTATAGGTAAGAATGCGGAGGCTGGATCTGGTTGAAAGTGGAGTTATAAGTACGCCACTTTGGACAAGATTTGGGATGAGATTCAGGACGTTATGGATTCTCTTGGTATCCTAGAGTCGTCTTCTATTAAGTACAATGACGCAGGAGCTACATTTGTTTATACGTCGTTGTTTAATATTGACGATCCAGATGATACTATCTGCTCTCTATTTCCTTTGGACAATACTTTGTCTCCTCAGGATATGGGAAAGGTAATCACGTATTGACGTAGGTATAATTTGGTTGCTTTGTTGAATCTCAAGATTGTTTGAGAGGATGACGACGCTCAGGGTGTTGGTGCGAAGAAAGCTTCCATCAATGGTGACAAGTTCGTTGATACTATATTGGATAGTTGAAATCTTGAAAAGGCGAAGACTTTATTGAGTAAGGTTGAAGCTGGTGAGTATTCTCTATCTCCAAAGAAGTTAGAGACTTTAGTTGCATTTATCGATTCTAATGTATAGAATGGATGCGTTACACGCCTCGTGTGAGAATACTGCGAGGCGTAAGATTAAGAAGCTTTGCGATAGTATATTGAGGGATGAGTGAGTTCTAGTTGGTCTTGCTGATCTCTCCTATCGTGGAGATAATGTTTGGACATTTGTCCTGGTGGATAAATTGCCAGACAAGTGATATTTACTTTGATGAAAGAAATATAATGAACGTTGTGAAAACAGAAGAGATCCATATGTATGATAAGACTATCATGTTCTATCCCACTTCCCATCAGTACAAGCTGGTGGTGGGTGAGAAGAAATCTGATTGGCAGACGATTGACTCTGTGTCTCGTATTTGCGGGATTGTAGATAAATCGGACGCTTTATTGATTTGGGCTAGTAGGCTTTGCTCTGAGTATCTCCTATCACTTCCTGTTCAGAAGAGGACGGATGAAGAGGTGAAGATTGCTGTTAATAAGCACAAGGAGAAGAAAGAGGAAGCTGCTAACATAGGAACGTTGGCTCATGCTTGGGCTGAGGAGTATATCAAGAAAGGGGATATTTCTTTTCCTGACGATCCACAGGTTGCTAATGCTGTGAATGGTTTCCTTGAGTGGAATTCGCAACATGATATCAAGTGGCTTGCGTCTGAACGTTTCGTGTATTCCGACGAGTACAATTACGTTGGTATCTGTGACGCTATTGCAGTTATTGACGGGAAGAAGTATTTGGTTGACTTCAAGACTTCGAATAGGATTCGTAAGTTGGAGTACGGAATGCAAACTTCTGCGTATGTATATGCTTATGAGGAGGAGACGGGAGAAAGGATTGATGGAGTTATAGTTGCTCGTTTCTCTAAGGACGACATGGACGTACCTTTTGAGGTGTTCGAGTTCAAGAGCGACGACATATTGTTTTTCTTCGATCTATTCAAGTCTGCTCAGAAGCTTTACAAGGCGAAGAAGCTCTACGACAAGTAGATTTTATTCTTTATTATTTCACATGAAACAAAACATTTTGAAAATCGTGCTTAGTATCGTTGTCATTTTAATTGTGACGTTTATTATTTTTGGTGGGGTGGTTGTTGTTCGTTCTGCGTTCACTCATGACGATTTGTGAGCAATAGCAAACGAACTGAACCAGCAAAGAGACGCAAAGCAGGAGTGTTTAGATAATCTCACTTATGAGGAATCGAGACAATCTATATTATGATTCACTAAGCCATGTGTTCAGTATGATGAGAGAATTATGGAATTGAAAGCTGAATTGGATTCGTATTTAGTAAAGGATTATATGAAACCTGCGGGTTTAGCGGAGAGCAGACAAGCTCAACAATAAATCCAGCCACCTGATCTGTTGACCATGTTGTTGAGGTCAACGAAATGGTTGCTGTGGAGGAGGTCGAGGATGTCCTCGAACCCCTCCCTGAAGTGAAACATTTTACTGGATCTATTCGCCACACATGATATCCTGAGGATTCTCTAGCTCAGAGAGTTGTCAGTTATGCGTATGAGTTAGGTGGTTTGGATTTCGTTCTTGTGTTTGAGTGTGAGAATGGAACGTATGACATGAATCGTTTGGGTGATCATGGACACGCTCATGGATTGTGTCAGATTAACGACCATTTCCACAAGAATATTCCAGCTGAATATTTCACGGATTGGAAGTTTGCGGTAGAGTATTGTTATCAGAAATGGAAGTCGGGGACTCCTTTTTATGGACCTACGACCAGGAGGACTTCTACCAAATGAATGATGTGCAAGGATTACGTTTTAAATAGATTTGTAATAAATGATTAAATGGTTATTTATTATTGCTACAGTCGAAGTGTGTTTGTTTTGAGTCTGGATTGTATATGAGTGTAGCATTCCGTATTAGTTTTATTTCCTTATTATATATTGCAATGGAAGTATTATTAATTATTCTTGGACTAGCAATTTGGGCTGGTCAGGTTATGGCAATTATTGTTTGCTGTAAGAGTGAGTCTCCAAAGTGGTTAAGGGTTTGTGGAGCTATTGGATCTATCTTGTTCTTATTAGCATTCTTGTGAAATTCTATGTAATTTATCTGGACCTGCATTTGTAGGTCCATCTAATGCGAGGAGATGCTTTGGTATGCATACGACTCTCATAAGGTCGTCGTTCCTGGTTCGAATCCAGGTCTCGCAATGTTGTTGTTTGTAAATAAAAAGCAGAGCTTTGTTGCTCCGCTTTTTTGTGTAGGAATTATTTTCTCCTACCTCCTCTTTTTCATCCACAAGGCATGTTTATATTTGGTTAGGATCTAAATCTTTTTTCTCTTCCCTTTTTATAAGTGTGTCTGGGTATTCCTTAGGATTCTTGTCCTTGAAGTAGTAGTTGGTTATCTGCATTGCTACGGATAGGAAAGCAACTATTACTCCTGTCTTGTCTTCTATGTTTGCGAATACATAGTATCATGTGAAGACACACAGACAGATTATAATTATTAGGAAGACGAGTTTTGTTATAGATAGTTTTTCTCGTAGATTTTTCATGGTTCTATTTGCAGAATATAAAAGTTTTCTTTTTGATAATGTTTTTATAATACCTATTTAATTTTTTGTATTTTAATGATTCCTATCACAAATAGGATTAAGAATATAAGAAGGAGAAATAATTTTAGCATATTGGATTAAAGGAAAGGATAAAAGGCTGATTAGTATAACTTAGTTCGGCTTATGTCTGGTTGTACTGCTTCGTTTTTGAATGGTCTTATTGAACAAGCTCTACTTACGGGGTTATAGCCAGGTTGGTCGGCTCTATTAGCATAAGATTGTTGTCTCGCCGCATTTAATCAATAAGATAAAGCTAACGCAGTAGATGTCCAAATATATGCTGTGGTATCCCTATTCATAGTGCCTCAGCTTTCTGTAAGTCATCAACATAAAGGTATTTTAAGATATGAGAGATATTTATCTGCTCAATATCATCATTGTCAGCTACCATTTGCAAAATTCCATAATCACATACTATTTCATAAAGTACCTAGTGCAAGCATTTCAGTTCTTGATGGGATATGCCATCATTCAGCACAAGGTCATCTTCTAGCTACTAATGTATCTGTTGTATCCCCCCAGAGATTTACATTTTTGCTGCTGTCCCAATATGTAGCAGTTATATACGTAGATGAGTTATAATAATTATTAGGTCAGTAGTTTTGTGCATTTACTTGTGTAGGACTTGTAGTGGTAGGTCAAGTAAACGGAAATCAATAGTTGTTTCATCGCTGGTAAAACTTTCAGCAATTACTTTCGCTCATCGTATCTCAACTAGAATATACAGCTGTTGCTCACAGATTTTTATCTGCTATTGTTAGCCAAGTGTTTCAATCACTACTCAGACTTATTAAGTCTTCTGTTTTATTCCAATATATTCAAGCTGTTGTTATAGGTGTTGCACTAGGTCGTACTTTTGTTTCTCATAGATAGACTGCTTTAGCTGCTCATTCTTCTGTTGTTCATTGGCTTACTCATCATCGGAGATTTCAGTTATCTGTCGTGTCCCATCTATATGGACTTGATGATACAGTTATAAATGTGTCACTTGAATAATAATTTCAAGGTCAATATACACTAGCATCTACTTTTGTGCTAGAAGTAGTTACACTTCAAGTTCGTGGAAATCAATAATTATTTCATCGTTGATAATATTTTCAACAGTTTGCTTCTGATAAAGTATCTCAACTATTCCATACTGTAGTAGCTCATAAGTTTTTATCTGCTATTGTTATCCAAGTCTGTCAGTCACTACTTAATGAAATTAATCACTTTGAGCTATTCCAAAATATTCATCAGCTTTCTATACTCGTTCAATATAGCTTAGTCCAAGAAGACATAGGCACAACAGGGGAATTCTTGAAACAACGGACAGAGGAACCGTACGTACGGCGGTAGACATCCTGAGGATTAAGAGTATCCGAATTGAAGTACAGGTTGTACGCGTAATTAGTATTGCTACGCGAAGAGGACCAATAGTACCCGTAGGAACCCTGACCGTAAGCACCAGCAGACGAGTTGCTACGGTAACCAGCGAAAGGCAACTTTAATGCTATTCAAAAGTTAGTTCAGTCTGAACTTCATCCACCTAAAGCTGTTCGGATATTTCTTACAGTTTGCCATTCTGTATTAAGTGGTACGTGGAACCCATCAGGACAAGGTCACTGCATATCACTTATAGTTATACTTCATCAAGCATACAGATTTTTTATCTCTTTATCTCATATATAAATACTCATTCTTTTATTTATTAAGAAATAAAGATTAGTCTGTTACAATAGTTATCACATTACTAGATGTTCAACTAGCTGGTGCTGATGTGGATGTTACTATCTTGTAGAGCTGGTCTCAAACTACTAGGTTTCAAGATACTGTCTGAATTCAAGTTACTCATCACCAAAGATTTCAATTATCTGTCGTGTCCCATCTTCAATTATATTTTATGAATGTATCACTTGAGTAATAATTTCAAGGTCAATAACTACTTGCATCTACTTGAGTTGTACTTTGATTTGCTATTGTTCAAGTTCGTGGGAATCAATAATTATTTCATCGTTGATAATATTTTCAACAGTTTGCTTCTGATAATGTATCTCAACTATTCCATACTGTTGTGGCTCATAAGTTCTTATCAGCTATTGTTATCCAAGTAGTTCAATCTGAGCTTAATGATATAAGTCAATCTGCAGAACTCCAAAATATACCACCTGCTTCTATACTTGTTCAATATAGCTTAGTCCAAGAAGAATTAGGTATAGCTGGGGAATTCCTAAAACAACGTACAGATAAACCGCGCGCACGGGTGTCGCTATCCTGAGGACGAAGAGCAGTCGAAACGAGGAGCAGTTTGTACGCGCTATAACTATAGTAACGCGAAGAGGACCAATAGTACCCGGTGGAACCATGTTCGCTAACACTAGCATCGCCGTAATTACGGTAACCAGCGAAAGGCAGCTTTAATGCTATTCAAAAGTTAGTTCAGTCTGAACTTCATCCACCTAATGCTGTCCATACATCATAAACAGCTTGCCATTCAGTTGTTAAAGGTACGTGAAATCCACTAGGTGCAGGTCACTGCATAGCTGTGTAATCTTTTCACTCATACGTACCATCCAATCAGATTTCATCATTTGTTATATCTATTCAGTTTCCTGCTGTATAGTTACCACCTGTTTGGATAGTCACATCTCCATACTGTCAGTTTACACTTGTGACTCAGGTATTTGAAATAGTGTTTCAGTTAATTCAGATTCATGTACCTGGTGTTAGTGTATTTTGTTTTCCCGCTATTGTAGTATCCATAGAGCTGATTTTGTCGTAGACAGCGTTTTTACTTGGAGCTTGTGTTGTGTCTCAATTCCATGATGATCCATAAGCTACATCACTTATTATTTGTGGATAGTCTATATTTACCTCTGTTATGTTTGTTACTTGTCAGAGATTGTTGGTTGTGATTTGTGGAACTTTCTGTCCTGTACCTTTTGCAGTATATGCTGTTTGTGTATCCAATGTATTTTGTTTTCAGCTTAGGTCTATATTTGCTGTTCCGTTAGACATAACACTAGTTCAGTCGACTTTTACATCTTCTACGGGGAAGTTGTAATCTGTGTTATTGAATTTAAATTTTTTGAGTCTAGCCATTATATTATTGTGTTATTATATAAAGCACATTTGCTTCAGTAGCTGACGCTTCACTTGAAGTAGCAACGATTCTTCCGTCTACGTATGTTTTTGTGGTTAGCTGTGTTCAAGATGTTGGAGTTAAAGTTGAAGTAGGGAGATTTGTGTTGAATGTATTTGTTCATGTGAATGCGTTTGTTCCAGCTTTTGTTGCATATCCGCTCAAATCTAGAGTTGCTCATAATGGATCTCGCTCTGTTCCGTTCCATACATAGTTTTGTCAATCTCTATCTGTTACATTCCATACATCTCATGTTTTTTGGTCTGTTAATGCCTGGAGTTGAGCTCGTGTACAGCTACCTTTTACTCTATATACAGAACCGAGAGCTTGGATCGCATCGTATACAGCATTACTTGTTACTGCGTTTGTTGAGTTCTCTGTTACTGTGCTGTCTATTTTTACCATTCAGTATGTTGAAGCTCATGCTGATGGGAATGTGATAGTACTTGCGGAAGCTTGGTTTGTAGTGAATGTTCCAATTGTTGTAGTTGTATCTGGAGATTTCAATGTAACTGTAGTGTTTTTTATAGCTCAGTCAACATATGTTTTTGTTGTTAAATCTGCCGCATTTGTAGGAGTTTTTGTTGATGTAGGGAGAGATGTATTGAATGTGTTAGTTCCTGTAAATGCGTTCGTTCATGTTGTTGTGGCGATGTTATTCAATGCTACTGCTCATGTCTGTGGAGTTCATTCATTCAGAGACACACTTGATACTCATGTATCTAGTGAGTTTATTGCGTCGTATACACCTCATGATGTTATGAGGTTTGTACTGTCTTCGGTTGGAGTTGTGTCTGTAGGAAGATCTAGTGTAGAGTCGCTAGTTTGGTTTGCAGTAAAAGTTACTGTGTCTATTACCGTATTTCCATTTTTACGGTTGATAGTAAGTTGTCCGTCTGGTAATGTTAAATCTACACCACCAAATTTGAATTTTTTGATTACAGTCATTTTTTAGTCTGTTATAATATAAAGTACTGTATTGTCTGTTGCAGACGATTCGTCGTCTGTACTTACTGTCCTTGTATCCACATATCATTTTGTGACAAGGTCTTTTATATCTGTTGGTATTGCACTACTTTGTGGTAGTGTGGAGAATGTTTTTAGTCATGATATAGTTTGTGCTGATGTTAGGTCTAGATATGAAGATGTCATTCATTCGTATTCCAATTGGATTGATGACGTTGCGACAAACTGAAGGATATTCATTTTGTTTGTTTGCATTGTTACATCTAGTCCGTTTGGATTAGAGATGTTATTTCATAGTGTCACCGTATATGCTGAGTTTCATTGATTCACTCTCAATATGTATATTTGTCATTCTTTGAGTCATGTTCATGCTGATATTGTGAAGTTTGATGTAGGGGTTGTATATGTTCTTAGGTTCTCTATCGTAACATCTCATTGTTTTAGTACCCGTCTGAAATCTGCATACTGCATATCTCACACAAGGTTGTCCCATTTGAACTCATCGTCGTTGTTATATCTAGGTCAATTTCACAGCTGTGGACTATTCACTGAATTTATTCTCACAGGCTTGATTCTTGTTGACATTATTATTGCGTTATGAGATATAAAGTATTTGAGTCTGTTGCTATACTCTCATTTGCTGTGGGAGTTATTTTTGGAACTGTATCGATATCTGCTTTATTCGCTAGGTTTGCAGATAGCGAATTTATGCTTTGTGCTATGGCTTTATTTTGTACGGGGTTGGTAGATTCTTCACTAAGGCTTGGATCTATCACAAGTCACGCTCATCATCATTCTCAGTATCAGAACGTTGTTTCGTCTTCATATGTTACAAATTGTCATGTGATTGGATCTATATTTGCCTTTAGTCTACTTGGCTTTAGTTTTGTAACCATGTTTTATTCAGTTAAGTAGTAAAATTAGTTTGAACTTACTACTCGGATTATTGCATATTCTGTTGCTCATAGGTTAGAGAATGTTACTACTCCGTTTGCACATGTGTAGTCTGTTGTTGGGAATAATGCAGTTCCAGAATCTGTGAACACCATTATTGAGCTATCACTAACTGGAGTATGTTGTAGAGTGTAAGTTGTTGCACCTGCAGAAGTTGTTTCTGTATAGAATCCAAGGTTTACTGCTATGTTTATGTTTCCGTTTCCGAGTATTGATTGGTTGTTTATTGTTTTGATATTTTGTCCACTTATCAATGTTTCCTGCTTTGTATTTAATGCATCCAATACAACGTGAGATGATGGATATTTTGTTGTGCTATCCGTGATTGTAGCTGTATCTTTATTTGTGATATTTTCTGGTGTATATCATAAGCTATCTTGTTTTGCGTCTAATAGAGTTTTTACTACTGCACTTGATGGATAGTGAGTTGCGTCGTTTACTAGAGTTACAGTATCTTTATTTGCTTGGTTCTCTGGAGTATATCAGATTGCGTCCTGTTTATTTGTCCATGTTTGGATCTGTCCTGCTGTTACGAACTTGTTTGTAGTAGCTGTATCATCTATATCGTCTGCGTCTAATACTACAGCTCATGTTTGTCCGTTTACTGATATTACTTCTCCACTAGATAACAATACCTGCCAATCTGCTAGTGTAGATGGATTGTTGTTATTTAGTTTTACGAAAGTTTTTGAGATATCTGTCCTGATTGCTCTATCTCATGTTTCTGCAGTCAATGCAAGCATTGCAGCTTCACTATCTACTACGAATGTCTGTCCTATAGCTAGTGGAGGTAGTACAGAATCATCTAGTTTTCCTGATGCATTTAATGCTGCTACTCCATTTGCTACGTTCTTTTCATTTTGAAGTATGAACTGTGTTGCTGTCCCATTTGGTCATAGGATGAATTGGTCGTTTACAGTTAAGTCTTGATCTATTGTTGCACTTCCTCCGATACGAGCTGATCCATCTATGTTAGCGTCCTGGTCGATATCTACAGATTTTTTGAAGTTAGCTGCTTCATCTACTGTGAGAGTTCCTCAAAGTCTAGTGTTTCATGTTGCTTCTAGCGTTCAGTTGAATGTTCAGTTATTTCAGCTGATATCTGCTCCACTTATATTTCCTGTAGCTGCTATAGTTCAATTCACTGAGGTATTTCCTGCTGTTAGTGTTCATTGGATTTCAGCATTTCATTCTATAGTTGCATTTCATCCGATATTTGCATCTCATTCTGATGTAATACTATCTACTGTTGTTGCACCTGCAGTTAGAGTTCATGTGATTTCTTCGTTTCAAGCTATTGTTTGATTTCATCCGATAGTTGAATTTCAGGATATGTTTTGACTATCTGCTGTGATATCTGTTGCAGTTAATGCTGCTAGTGTAGAAGCTCAAGCTACTTCGAAATCTCATGCTATTTGTGCATCTCATTCTATATTTAAAGCTTCTCTTACAGTTAAGTTTCCTGTGATTGTTACGTCTCACAAGTACCAAGCTAATGCAGAGAAGTCTCCAGTTATTTCTGTTCCGTTAGACAATACGAATGTGTAGAGTCAGTCGAATGGATCTGATTCTGGGTTTGTTTCTCTGATTGATTCTAGTCTTACGTCAGAATATTGAGGAATTGCAAGTCCTTGGTTTACTACGAATCTTACTTCGATGTAAGCGTCATTAATGTCTTGTACCATAAATTGTCCTACTGAAGCACTTTCAGTTGATAGGTCGATTTTCTGGTCTGCTGTCATTGTATAGAAGAATCCTACCTTTGGTGTTCCCTCTCATGAAACTTCCATTTTGTATGTATTGTCCCATGCTATTGGTGTGTAGTTTACTCTATCCAATTCTTTTGTTTCGTTTGTCTCTGAGAAGACTTTTTTGTCATCACAGATTCCCCAGATAAGAGATTCTGGTGTAGCCAGGTCTACGTACATTTGTCCTCCTGCTCATTGTACTAGAGTGAGGATGTCTCCTGGTTTACATACTAATCAGTTCTTTGCTACGTTAGAGTATGAGAAGCTGACCGTGTTGATTCTTGCTGTTTTTACTGCCATCTTAATATTAGTAAAGGTGTAAAATTATTTTACTGCCTTGAGATTATATGGAATTTTGCATTTTTCAAGTGCTAAAGTATAAATAAAAAGAGTGCCTACACTTGTGGCACTCATTCTAAAGGTTTTGCTGGAGTCAGCTGTTGCATTCCTGCTTGTTGCATTGCGGATTGTCATCCCATCATTTGAGATACTGCGTCTCCTCATTCATTCATTCCTGCAAGTTGCATGATGTTTTCTTTCATCTCTGCTATTTGCTGTCTCTTCTTGTCTTTCTTTGACTCTGGGAATGTGTTGAAGTTGTAATCCCAATACAAGTCCATCAGCTTTCCTATGTTCTTTATTTCCTCTGGTGTAGCGAGTTGTGGGTTTAATTGCCACAATGCTACTTTGTTTTGTACGTATTGTGTGAGGTTGTTTTTGTCTACCATTTTCCATACTCCGTTGTTTGATACGGTCTGTACTATTACTCTGAATCTTTGTTTGATCATGTCTTTCTTGAATTCAAAGTATCCGTAATCTCCCATATCTTCTTCCTCTATTTCTATCTTTACTCCTTTTTGCTTTATCTTCCTGTCTGGTACGACTATCTTTGGTGTCTCTACTCTTGTCTCTACCAGTTTTCCGTCAGAGTATGTTTTCTTTGTTATGTTTATCAGCTTGTATCAGAACTGCACGATGTTATCCATTGCTGCGTTCAGACATGCTGTTAATAGATTATTCTTTCCGTCTTCCAACGATCCAAGTCTTGTGTTCCTATTGTTTTCTATTATCTCCACAGTTCCTAGCTGTGCAGCACTTGGTTCGTATGTGCTTCTTAGGTTCTCTCCTGTATCCATTGTTATCTGGTTGTCAATGAATTGGAGTACTGCCTGGTAGTTTCCAACGTTGCTTGCTACCTGTGTGAGTTGCATGTCGTTTACTCCACCAGTCATTGATATTTTATTGATCCTGTTAGTTCTGATATTTTGTGTTCCGTCTACGTCACTTCTGTTTCAGATTAGGAGTAGAGGACTTCCTGACATTCTACTATTATCTAACAAGTTTTGAACAATCTCTTCTTTATATACTACCATTGGTTGTATCTTCTCAGGAATTCAGATTCCGTATAGGCATGTTTCATCTGGGAAGTATTGAGCCATAGCAATTGGGAGCTGTCAGCTTATGCTTATCATCTTTCCTCTGTATATTATCGTATTGTAGTTTGCGATGATTGCCATGTCTCCTGTATCTTTGTTGTAGTATCTATGGATTATTATTGGCTTGTTTTCGTCGTTTGTACCATTTTCTATTGATTCCAATGGATATGGTTGGTTGAAGTTATCTGTCCTTTGTGTTTTTAATAGGTTCAGATGTTTGAAGTTTGGATTATTTCCCCATCTCTTCATTACTTCCTCGTACGTCAGAGTTTCCTGGATTATGCAGTCTGTTGCGTCTGACATTCTGGCGTGGATCGCTTTGTCATCTACCCAGACGTTTCTGATAGGAATCCATTGAGGTGTGAATATGTTTTGTATCTCTACTACTTCGTCGTACTTTACATCGTATAGTCAGTCTGATTCGTCAGATGGTTTATAACTTCTTGCTGTCTTTTCCCATATTCCTGTGAAGAAGCAACACGTTCCGTATCTTCTTCTCTCTCCTAGTCCACGTTTCCATTCGTCATGGAATCCTCCAGCGTAGATTTGGTAGTCTAGCATCATCTTTGCTACTAGGATTTCGTTCTGGTCTGGCTCTCATGTTGGACGCAATGTGTAGTTTAGGTTAGTTCATTCTCTACCTGCTGACATTTCCATTACGTTGTGTTCCTCCTTTAGAGCCACAAGGTAGTTTCCGTAGGAATCATATTGTGGTTTCTTTAGCATAGTTGCGTCTATGGCGTTCCACTTTACGTCGTATGGATTACGAGCAGCTTTCATGAGATTCCATCTTTTTTGGTAGTAGGACAAGAACCTTTCGTTCTCTATCTCTACGTTGATTACTTTTTTTGGTTTCATCCTTGATTATGTTGGATATAAATTATGGATTGTATGGATCTGGTTGTTTTGGTTTTTGAGTTTGGGCATCTATTATAGCATTCAGTCAATATAGTTGTTTGTCTGTAGCTTGTTGATCCGTGATATTGAATCAATTGTATTTTTCCCGTCATCAAGAGTTTTTATTTTCGACTCTTTTTCGCATATATACAGTTATTGACGGTTGATAATTTGATGCTCATGTCGTCACTTTTACCGTTCATCATTCCTCTCACTGTGTTATATCTTGTTGAGATAGAGCAGCAGCTCATAGTTCTTTTTCTGCATCTTTTAGGTTTACATTTTGTGACGTATCATCTACACATACCAAGCACCTCCCCTTTCAGAAAGGTACTCGATATGTTCATTGCCATATTCCAGATGGTATCATTTTATCTGTTGTTATGTAGATTGCTCACACTGGGAATGGGCATTCTATACTATATGAATTATAATCCATTGTGTTATTTTAGGTTAAATTGATTGAACGATTTTATATGGTTGTGATTTTTGATGTAATGTCTTTCCCATCCATTCTACTCACAAATATGTCGCAAAGTATCATCATAAGTATGTTCTCACATCTCCTGATGGATCTAATGCTCATTTAAATGTGAATCAATATGGGCTTCATGCGACTCCAGGAGTATCTGTTTGTGGTCTATAATATAGAGATATCATATCTCATTCATATAGGTCTACTTCACAGTCCATTGTTAGGTCTAGCCAAGGTCATTGTACTGTAGCATATGCTCATCCTTGTTTTGCAGTAGCAAGCCATACTGAATTATAAGATTGATCTGTATTTCTTGATGTTTGTAAATGTATGCTTCATCTTCATAGATTGATGTACATATTCTGTGATGGTTTGTTGTTTTCTACTATTATGTGTCAGTATACTCTATAATGACCGTCTTTTATAATGTTTATTCATTGTGCTGTTACCATATCATGATTTCATGTACATTTAGTGAATGTCGCTTGTGCTGGTACACCATTTAAGTCTGAGTCAAATGATCATGTAACAGTTTGGTCATCTACTCTAAATACCATCGCACTCCAGATATTTCCATCTCCTGCCATTCAGTCTTTTGATAGTAGTTGCCAGTATGGATTATCCTTTGGTGCGTCATCTCCTGCTGGTACTCATCCTTGCGTGATATAGTATCAGAATATTTCATTTCCCCATGGATCAAATTCTCCTGTGCTTGCTCTTACCATAGCGAGTTGAGTATATGGAGTATTTGCGTTCCATTCTCATTCATTATGTGGAGATATTCAGTCGTTTCCTTTTTCTCCAGGAGCTCCAGGAGCACCATCTTTTCCAGGTCTTCATTCTACTGGTACTACTATTGTTCCTCCTGGTTCTCATTGCTCTCCATCTGCACCATCTACATTGAGGAGCATCCATCCGTCACTCTCTCCTGGGATATCTTGAGAACCTGCAGGTCTTGTTTTATCATTCCATATCCAAGAACATCCTACTCCGTCCTGGTCTGGATATCTTACTATGTCTAGGTATTCGTATGTATATGCAGAGCTCCAGTCGTTTCTTGGTCTAGGAGATTTTCCATCTTCTCCATCTTCTCCTCTTGGGAGTGTTAGGTCGAGTTCTCTCATTGTTGGAGATACTGTTCTGATATTTGCTGCAGGAGTTTGTCCTCCTGTTACTTCTCCTATTCTAAGGTCTATTGTGTCTCCATCTTCTCCTTTTGGTCCAGGTTTTCCATCTTCTCATGGCTGTCAGTTTGCTCAAGCTGGAATTTGGAACGTTAGCTCGTAGTTATTTCCTTGTGGATCTACGATTAGGTTTGCTGGTGAACCTACTGGGAGTGTTTGTACTGGTTTGAACGTAAATGTTGGAGTTTCTCCGTCTTCTCCCTTTGGTCATTGTGGAGATAGTGAAGAATCGAAATAGTATGTGAATTCTCACTTTGTTGGAGTTATAACTTGCTCTAGTCTGAATTGTCCTCATTTCTCTGCTTTTGTTGCATAGTTGATATGTTGCAATTCTCCGATTATCAAGAACGTTTGACCTACGTCTTCCTGTGTTATTTCTCCGTTTTGTACTTCCATTGTGAAAGTCTCCCATCTTCTTTTTGGGAAGTAGATACACATTCTATCGTGTCACTCTGTAGCAGGTTCTTTGACTTGCTCTTTGTTATAGATGTCGTTTGTTGCGATTCACTCTATAACTGTTGATGGTGTTGCAGGTATTATGTAACCATTCTCGAGAGAGACGAATATTCCGTCTCTCAGTTCGATTCATTCCTTGATTGGTTTTTGGATGGCTACTGGGAATAATGTCTGCCTTGTTTTATTCTTTGATGTTCCCATTTATTATGGTTTAGGAATTAAATATTAATTTGTTGTAGTTTTTTATTTTGTTTTTACAAGATTAGTCTTCTGATGTTCAAGCTCATCCTGCACGATATTCGTCTCCATAGTTGTTTGAGTTAAGTATCTCTCGTTGCCTGTCTGTTAGTTCCGTACTTCATTCTTCTCTATTTTCTCGTTCTATTTGTCTTTTGAGTAGGTCTTGTAGCACTCTTAGTTCAGACAAATCTTGTGCGTATAATTTTTTTCAGTTATCTTGTCGTTTTTTCTTTAGCTCATCTATTCTTTTTTGAATTTGCTCTGTTGTATAGTCTCATAGTCCTGGTTCTTTATTTACTGTACCATCTTTTGCTACGTCTACTAGTGGAGTTCATCATGTTGGCTTATTTGGTTCTGGTTTCTTTGGAGTAGTTGGTTCTTCTGGTTTATCTCATCCTTTGTTTTTCTTGGTTCTTGGATTTACTTTATCCATATTCCATAATAGTACATAGTCGTGAGATGTTTCTACTCAGTCATATTTTGTTACATCTCTCATAGTTTCTATTACTTCTTTGTTTGATTTTCCAGATTCTCATTTTATGAAGCTTGATAGCTCAGCTAGTGGTACATATTGCCACATTTCGTTTGGTTCTATTCAGAGTTTTTCACTTATCTGTTTGATTTTTTCTTCTGAGATAGTTGTTCCCTCTTTTGCTATCAATAATCCTTTACCGTCTATTGTGTATTGGTGCTTCTTATCTGTGTATGCATTATCTGATTTTGTACTTACGGATAGTCCTATTCAGTTTGGATCGTCCTTTGTTTTGTCTAGGTCGAATTCTTTTATATTTGAATCACTTGCGTGGTAGAATTCTTTATATGGAGACAGTGTGTTTGTGAACTCTATTTTTTCTCTATCCGTCATTTCTCATCTTGCGTCCGTTCCTCATTTGTAGAATAGGCTGTCTTCTATTTCTTTATTTATCTGATTCAACTGCTTTCTTTCTTCCTTGGATAGTTTATCGGTTTTAGTTTCTTTTTCTCATTCTGCGACTTTTTCGGACGATACTACCTCTGTTTTCTCGTTATTTTTTTGATATTCTGGTTTATATATGTTTTCTTCTACCCACGCCATTTGCGTTTCTGTCAATCCTTTATTTCATTGGAATGAGTCGTATTCTCATATTTTCTTTCAGTCCTTAAACACAGTCACGAATGGTGCACCTATCTGTGTCTCTGGATCGTATCATTCTACCTCCATTGATATTCATTCTAGTTCTTTGCTTCTTTGTTCTTCAGTTATTTGTGGAGTCTCATTCTGGTCTAAGTTTTGTCTTTCTTCTTCTATCTTCTCTGCCTCCTTTATTTCTTCAGCCTCTACCTCTTTTGGTTTAGCGAATTGTCCTTGTTCTTCGTATGTTAGTTTGTCGAATTCGTCTGATATCTTATCCATCTGTTTTGTGTATTCTCTCTTATTCTCTCTGTATGGAGTTTCTGACCTCTTTTTGTCTAATCTCTTATATTCGTTTGCTAGTTCAGTTTTTTGAGCTTTGAGTTCTTCCTTTGCTTGTATCTCTACGTTTGCTTGTTCTATTATTTGGTTTAGCTGAGTTTTCTCTTCTTCGGATAATCTCTTTCTCTTGTTTAATCTTTCCTGTGCGACTCTTGCTCTTGTTTTAGGACTCTCTAATGTTGCGATTTTGTCTACAGAGCTTGTATAGGTAATGTTCTGTGACGCTTTTTTACCCATATCTGCTCTTAGCGTATCTGTCTTTGCTTTGTCGGATCTATAGAATCCTTTATATCATTTTGCATACTTTTGAGCTTGCTCTCATTCTTCTGGAGTGATTTGGCTTTCTATTCTGTCATATTCTTCAGTAGTTTCCAGAGTATCGAAGTCTCTATTCGTTTCTCTTACCATATCTTCCCTCTGTTTTTCTCGTCTCTTGTCTCATTCACGTTCCATTTGGTTTCCTTTGTAGATTCATGCTATTTCTTTTTGTGCTTGTTGCTGGTCTGGAGATTGCATGATTTCAGCTTGTGTGTTTTGTCTTCTAGCTTTTTCTAGTGCTGATTTTGCAGCTTCTATGTCTACGTTTGGATATTTCTTTGGATTAGCGACAACTTCTTCAAGGTCTTTGATATCTGCACCATCATAGTTTGTTGTTTCTTCTGGAGCTCATTCCTCGATTTCCATGATGAATTCTTCTATTGAAGATGGCTCTTTTTGGATTTCTTTTGCGATGTTTTCATCTGTGAGTTCTTCTCCTTTTTCTATTACTTTATTTGTTGCATCTTCTTCTATTATGTCTGCAGTTTCGTTTAGACTCTTCTCCAATATGTCTGCCACTTTCTCTGCTTCTGGAGAATATGTTGTTTCCTCAGTCTTTCAAAGTGATGCGTCGATTATTTGTTGCTCTGCTTGATTATATCCTTGCTGTGTTTTTTCCTTGTCTTTGTATGTTTCTTTTACTCATCTATCTTCTGGTAGAGTGAATGTATCTGTAGCTTCTACTCATCCTTGTGTTGATTCTGGGAGTCTTGGAGTTGTATCTCATACTCATTGACTTCTTAGATATCTTTCCCACTCGGCTTGTTTTTGTTCTCTGATTTTTGCTGCCTGTCTATCTATCAATATTTGTGTAGCGTCATCTAGCAGTTTATCTATCTCTGCTTGTGTTTTTCACTCTGCTATTTTTGATAGCTCGTTGTATCTTTCTATTTCTCCTTTCTTGAAGCTAGCTTTTGTGTTTCAGTCTACTTTTAGAGCTTCTACGTATTGGTTATATAAATCTCGGTCTAGCTTTGTTTTAACTGCTTTGGATTTTAGTGCGTTTCATAATCTTTCTAAAGTAGTGAATCCTAGTGATCCGAGAACGAATCCTCATCGTCATCCTACAGTTGATGCTAGCATTACTCATGCGTATCTTATCCAGTTTCCTAGCCATACACGAGTTTGTTTATACTGTGTCTTTGCTTTTATTGTACTATTTACAATGTCTGGAGAATATTTTGTAAGCTCTACCAGTTTTTTTATTCCTGGTAGGATATTCTCCATCTGGTCTAGTGTTCCTTTCTCATCTCGCTTTAGTATTTGATTCTTTGCGTTATCTTTTAGCATTGAATCTTTTCATAGTAGGTCTGATAGTACTTCAAGGTTTTCTGAAAGTTCAGCATATCCTTGGTCTATCTTGCGTAGCATTTCAGATGATCCTTGTTGCTCTAGGAATTCGTTCCATCTCTCATATAACGCTTTTTTTATTGCTTTAGGGAAATTACCAGAGCTATCCCAATCTCCTTTTGAAGTGAAGTTTGTTCTGATATTGTGTGCGTCTTTTTCTGATATCCATGATTTTTCTGTGATTATATCTGTCATGGATTCTATATATTTTGCTACAGCTCTTTCATTTGCAGACAATACTCTACCGTCATTTGCTACTACTGCTCTTTTTGGATTTCCTTTGTCATCTAGTCGTTCTATATATTCAAGTCCGTTTTCTCTTAATAATCTTTGGAATGGTTCACTATATAGGAATTGTCTTGATCTTATATTCTTTTGTGTAGATAGTGCATCATATAGCTTTCATATAGCTTTCTTCATTTGTTGGATTCTATCCACGTATTTTTGCATTCTTGTGAGTCCGTCTGATAGAACTTCTCTTTGGATTTCATCATTGGACAATTTATCTTCTAGCCTTGTGTCTTTTACGTTTCATTTCTTATCTGTGATTTCAGATACAAGTCTGTCTACTATTCTAATAACAGAATCAGTGAATGGATTATTCTCCACTACTTCTATTTGCTTCTCTGTAAGTCACTCTCTTCTGAATAGCTCATCCCTTGCCTCTCTCTCTTCAATTTCTTTTCTTGTTTGTTTTTCTAGGTCTGGTTTGAATATATTATCTACTGCTTCTTTTGCGTTATCTTCTATGTCTTTCATTAAGTCCAGTATCTTTGCAATAGTCGTCTTTACTTCTTTTGCTCATTCTGTTTCTTTTACTTCGGCTGTTCATTCTACTGTTTCTGGTGCTTCCGTTACGGCTTCTTTTACTCTGACTTCAGGATCTGGCATTGCCTCAGATTCTATAGTAGTTTCTCTCTGTGGTTCAGCAGTAGTTTTAGTTGGTTCTTGTACACTAATCTCTGTAACATCTCTTACTGTTTCTGGGATATTTTCCACTACTTCTCACTCTGCTACTCTTAATTTTTGAGAATCTTTGAATAGCTTTGATGCAGTTTCGAATAGAGTATCTAGTATTGTTTCTCATCCTGTTTCTTCTTTGATCTTTGCGGCTTCTTCCTGGAATGTTTTATGAAAATTATTTAAGGCATCTTGGAATACTGCCTTTGTTATTTGCATCTTATATTTAGCTCATTGTAGATCTACATCTACCTTAGATTTTACATCCTTTGCTTTTGATTCTATCTTTCATGTAGTATCTCAGGCCTCTTCTGGAAGCTTTGGAGTAGTAGTTCTTCTTATTTTTTCTTTTTCTTTAAGAACATCTACCAACTTTGCACCTGCTTTGATTCTATCTGTATAGACTTTTACAGCTCTACCTATTGCTGTCTTATATTTGAGATAGTCTACTCATTTTCTACCTAGGATCTTGAGTCATTGTGCTATTTTTATTGCTGATACTGCGGATACAGCTTCTCCATATTTTTCTATTGTTTTTTCATTCCATCAGTCAGAAAATCAGATGAGATTTCATAGTCATATTGCTATATCTGCTATTCCACCCATTACGTAGTTGAATACGTTATCTATTTTAGCTCATATATATGGGAGTCCTGTCGCTGTTGTGAAAGCAACTCCTCCTGGAGTTAGAGACATTATTCCAGCGAATACTGTTGATGGGATATCGAATCAGATTCTTCATAGTTTTTCATAGTCTACGTTAATTTGGTCGAAGAAATTTCTATCACTATCTCGATCGTTTACTGTTCTATCAATGTCATAGTCTAGGTCTGATAGTTGATTTCAAAGATTTATCCATGAATCAACCAAAGCTCTAGATATTCATTTTGAAACTTCATCTTGTTTGATTTCATTTCAATTTGTGTCATAGTATTTACCGTCTTCTTCATATGCGTTTCAGAACATTAGGGAATATAGTTTGTCTTTTATCCAAGAACTATCTCCTGTGTATGTTTCTTTTAGCATAGCATTTATTTTGCTATTGAAAGACTCACTAATGTATTTGTTTGCATAGTCTGATAGTAGTCTGTTATATTCTATTGTGTCTCATGATTCTATTGTTTTCCTCAATTCTCTTAAGCTATTCATTTGAGTATCGTATGTTTCCTGGATCTTATTCAGTTCATTTGCAGTAAGATTGAAATTAGTGTAGGTATTGAATGCGTCTTGTAGTTCTTTTATATCTGCCTCTCATTTGTTTGCAGCAAGTACGGATCTTACTAGGTTGTAGTCTGATGCTCATGATATGTTATATCCAAGCTCGTTAAACTGGTTTGCTGCGTCTTTTATTATCATTGCAGATTGGATGTATTTTGTTATTTCTTCTGGAGTTCTTCATTCAAGCTTCTCTGCTCATCAAGCGAATGCAGATATTCAATATGCGATAATATCTTCATCCGTTAATGCTTCTAGTAGGGAATCTTGTTTGTTGGCATAGTTATCATTAACTGACAGAGCACCATAAAAGTCTGCATATTGGTTTATATCTCTTCTGTTATCTGTCTCTACGTCATATAGACAGTCTTGAATAAATGCATTTATTGTATCATCTGACACGTCTTGCCATTCTGGATATGTTTCTTTGATTTGTTCCGCAGTCAGAACTCCTCAGTTTTGAGCGTATTCATATGTTATTGAGTTATATGCGTCTCACAATGTTGATGTAGAGTCGAGTGATCTTACTATTGGCTTTGATACAATAGTATTCCCGTTTGTTAGATATACAGTATCTCATTCGTTATTTGTCCATCATTCGTTCAGTCATTTATCTATTCCAAGACTCTTTGCCAATACATCTATTGGAGATGTTCATGTTCTAACTCATTCGAATAGTAGGTCTCCTTTGTTTCCCTTTTCTTCTACTTGTTTTGATATTTCATAATCTTCGGCTATCATCTTTGACCCTTGCTCGTATGCTGTTCCTATATCTTTTCATGCTATTTTTGATGTCACTCTTTGTACTCATTGCTTTGCTACGTCCACTATATTTCTTGGACTTTCCACGTATTCTATTTCTTTAAGCTGAGACTTTTGTTCTGGAGTCGTTTCGGATATTGTCGTAGATGGGTATTTGGGAGCTTGAGATTCTATTATATTAGAAACTCATTTAGGTATTTCTATGTCTGGTGTAGGCGTACCTGTTCATGTTGATAGCTTTTGAACTGAATTACTTCTTGCTTGCTGCTCTGCTAAGAATTTTTTTCAAGATGTTGCCATGTTTTATGTTGAATTTTGGTTAAAAGTTCATCACAGGTTTGATTACAGTTCCTGTATTATTATTGGCTTGGTATGCTCATTGGCTACTGAAGTTTGATTTACTCATCTCTGGGATAGCTGGTCAGTTGGTTATGGTCCTTACTTGCTCTGCCAAGATATCTATTGCAGATCTTGATTTTTCATCTAATCCCTCTTTTTTTAAGTATCTCATGAGCTCTTGTTTATTTGCTCGGAAGTCATATGGATTACCCTTTACGCTTTCGTATGCCTTGAGTAGTTCTGTGTATGTTGTTGGTCAGATTACGTCTGCGTATTTTGTATTTATCGTTGTTAACATTCCATCTAATGCTCAGTTTATGATTGCAGTGTTAAGTTCTTTACTATTCTTTGTGCTAGGGAAGATTGATTGATATTCTTTGGTTTCTTTTTCAGAGAATCATGCACCTGTAATAGCTTTCCTATAATTAATGATAGCTGTATTTATTTGAGTTGCAAGAGCTCTAAGTTTTGGATCTTTTACTTCTCCTATCTTTTCTGCCACATCTTCTTCTAGTCCTGCAAATAGTGATGTTTCTCATCCCATTTTTTCATATTGGTCTAATGCTATTTGAATAGATGCAAGTTGTCCTAGTGCGTTTTGTGCTGCATTAAGTTGGTTCTTTTCGTCTTGTCCAAGTCATGATACTGATTTTGAAAGGATATACTCCAATGCACCATCATAGTTTCAGGAATCCACAAATTTCTTCACATTATCTGTGAATTGTCATTGGAATGCTACGGATCGGTTTGGATTTACTGCTAAATCTGCTGCAGTCGTAAATGCAGTATTTGCTTCTTGATTAGATGTTCCAGGAGTAGTTTGCTCTGCTGTTCAAGGAGTATAATATCATGTCACATCTGATAGCTTATATGTAGTGTATCCTAATCCCATTTTGTTTGAACCGTTACTATCGAGCAATGTTACAGTTCATTTTTTTGGATCTATGCTTACTACTATTCCTGTATGTCAGTATTTTTTTGTATTTCATGTTGCTCGGCTTTGTGTTCAGTCGAAGTATGCTATAGCTCATTCTGTAGGATATTTAGCTGTAGCGTAAGGTGCAAGGTCTTTTGCTTGGCTTATCTTTAAATTAGAACCTAAGAATCATAGATATTCATTTACTGGTTCTCCGCACCATCATTGTCTGATTGCTCATCCACTTGCTATTAGGTCTTTATATGTTGTTACAAAGTTGTTGTATGCGGTTTGAACATTGGCTGTTCCTCATCATGTGAGTTCTGATACATCATATCCATAGTTCGCTGCGATGAAGTTTTGCATAGCTTTTTGTCTTTCATTTGCATCTTCTATTCCTTGTATATATTTTAATACAGCGTCAGACATTGCTGTTGATGTACTTCCTTGGAGTTTTGATAGAGCTTTCAAGTTATCCTCTGCTGTTAATATCTTGTTATCTATCTCTTGGAATTGTTGCAATACTGAAAGTTGTATAGATTTCACAGCATCGTCAAAATCTTCTCATAGTCTTTGTATGTTTGTATTGTAATCTTGTATTGCTCTTATGTATGAAGCTCTTTGTTTTAGAGATGAGTATATGTAGTTATTTTCTAAGTCGTCCATGTTTTGTTGGTATCCTTTTTCTACTCTCTGAATCATATATTCTGATCCGCTTCTGTCTGCTATTGCACTCCCTACGCTTGCTGCTCGTTTTTCGTCGAACATACTTCTTTTTAGTGTTTGCATTGCAGAATTAAATTGAGCGTCTAGGTTTGTTTTGGCTAGGTTATAATCTTCCATAGTTCTTTGGAGGTTTATATCGTAGTCTTCTTCTGCTCTGAAGAAGTCTTTTAGTTGTTCTTGTGCGAATTCTTCTCCTATGGATACAAGCTCGCTTGCTTTACCTTGTTGTATTTTTCTTACAACTTCCTGGTCTACTCAAAGCTGGTTTGCTATTGTTGCAGTATCATATATTCATGCTGTGTATGCTTTTTGTATCTCTTTGATTAGGTTGTTTATATCTGCTACGTTTGTGCTTCCTGTAGTGTATTGATAGTTTTCACTTGCGAGTTTTAATGATCCCAGACCTTTTATGCTATCATTGAGTTGAGATACTGCTTTTTGGAATGTTGCGTCTGCGTTTGTATCGTCTATCTTTGGTTCGTACATATCAAAATTACCTTTTGCTTTAAGGTCCAAAGTAGAGTTTGGAGTAGTGGTTGTTGCCTTTGTTGGTTCTACTATTCAATTTTTATTGTTCTCGGAAGTGTTAGAAAGGATTTCTAGCATATTATTATAATCTACACTTCATTGTCATTGATTTTGACCTAGAGCGTATTCTTCTCTCCTTGTTGCGTTGTTTGTACTAGGAGAAGATGGATTCGCTCCATCTATTTTTGCACTACCACCATTCATTGTTTTGCTTGGCTGTGCATTTGCTGTGGCTTCACTAGTATTTGGTGCTATAGTACCTCATTTATTTCCTCAATATACGATGTCTTCGTGTCAGAGGTATTTTCAGTTTTTATCATAGACTATACCATCTTTTACTGTGTGTCAATATTGGTTTGCCATTTGTTTAGAATTTATCGGATAAATCGAAGTTTCCTACAGGTGTTGCACGTATTGCCAATCCTGAAAGGTAAAGGTCTGCACCTGGTGTCTCAGACTTTATTTGTACTCTTATTCTCTTTCCCTTTCTCCTTACCATTGCTTGGTCTAGGACTAAGTCTATTGGGAATAGTAAATTGTTATATTCGTTTACTACGTCTCTGTCAGTTGGATCGTATTCTGGTATTTCTGGTCCTCATACTTCTATTTGTAGTCTCTGGTATGTATCGTATATTTGCTGTCGGTTTACTTTCTTATTGCAGATTTGTTTTCCGTCCACATAAACATTTACTTCGAATAGAGCTGTATTTCATTCGTATATTTGCTCTGTGTTTCCTGTGTGGATGTTTATTGCTCATGTGAGTCTTACTCCGTTGAACAGTTTCCGCTCTGCGACTTCTCATAGTGCCATGTTAACGGTATTGTATTCGAATGCAATTGGATTTACTGTTATCTCGTCATCGTCTTCGTCATATTGTGAGTCATATTTTGCGTCACTCTGATAGAAGAATGTTTTTGGTCAGTTCCATCATCCTCCTCCTGCTACTACGTGAGCTGTCCCGCTTCTTTCTTCTCCTACTCATCCGTCTGCTGTCCAGTCCCAGTCGTAGTTTTCCATAGAGGCGAAACTTTTCCCATCATCTATTAGCCATTGTTGGTGTTGGAGGTCTCGGATTAGCACTATATCGTTTTTCTGTACCGCTTTCTTTGACATAAGGTGGAATTCTACTGTATCGTCTTGTTTGTTGAAGAAAGCGAATCCGTATGGTTGTTTATCTGCTATGTTATTATCTATCCATTTTTGGATTCCGAAGTGTGTATCTGAAATGTCTGCGATTTGTGGATCGTAGATTCATGATGTATATCATAATGTTCTTATGTGTTTATCTGCACAGAAGAAGAACACGAAGTTACCTGCTGCTACGCATAGGTTTTTACCTATTAGTCTATTTCCTGCTGCAAGAGGTAGTGTTCTTAGTGTTTTATTTGTTGCGTATTCTGATAGTAGGTTTCTATCTAGGTATTGCACGCTGTCCTGACAGAATATGTATAGGTTTTGTTGTGTTGATACCATTGCCTGTACAGCTGATGGACATATTATCTTGTATGGGATGAGGAGATTATCCGCATCTCTTCTGGCTGAAAAATCTCTAGCGTTCTTTCGCCAGTCTTTAGTGTCCCTATTTATCTCATGTGATAATATAACTCTGTTTGTTGCTTTTAGGTCAGTATTTATTTCGTTTAAGAATACAAACCCCGAATAGTATACTCCATGTGTTGACATGAAGTTTGTATTTGGAGTTTGTCATCCATCTCTTGATGGCATACATTCGTTTGGTAGAGGAATTAGTCAATCTCATTCTCTATACCAATATGGTCTTCTTCCTTTTGTTAGGATTAGGAGACATTCCCCTATTGCCACGAGGTCGTAGTCTGAATAGTTGTCTGATATGAATGTGGATACAAGTCATAGGTCTACAGCACCAGATGGGAGAAGTTTGAATAGGTGGAGATTCCATCATCCGTCGTTTCATATAACTAGTGCATATAGGTTATTTTCTGTTGCTTTGAGTTTTATTATCTCTCCTATTTCTCATATTGAAGTGTAGACTCTGAATCAGTCTCTCATTATGATTGCCTGATTCTCTAGTCTACAGTTTCTGAGGTAATTGGAATAAGATGTGGGTGTGAATACTTGGTTGTATCCTGCCACAAATCCTTTAGTGAAAGCTTCACTTATTGTTACGTATCAGCTGTTATTGAATCAGTTTGCCATTAGATTATTGGTGCTTTACGTTGTAAATTTCTATTCCATCCCATTTCTTGTCTGAATCCTTTATTTGTATTTGCATATTTATCGTAGAATAGGATCAGATTTCCGTATCATTCGTTTAGTTTCATTGCTGCGTCATCTGTTCTCTCTGTTTCGTATAGGAGTTCTCCTGCTACTAATACTGCCAACATATCCAAGTCCCATCTCTCGTCAGGGATTACTGTCTTATCTGTTAGGTTCTTCAATGTTTCTATTTTCTTGAAGTAATTGAGTTTGAAAGTCTTTAGGTATCGTGCGTCGTATGATACGATCCTTATTAGACTTATTCCGTTCTTGTACAGTATTGTCCAGTATTGTTGGAAATCTGTTGGATATCTATAGTCTGCGTATATCATCTCCATTTCGTTGTTATCTGTGACAGCGAATAGTTGATATGTTGCTTCAGCTTCGTCAGGGATTTTGTATAGGAATTCTATTACTGTTCCCTGCTCTACTGGGATTGTTAAGTCTTCGTCTATTGTTAGCCATTGCTCTGTATCTGTTCCGTTGAGTGTGAATTTGTAAACTGTTCCTTTTACAAGACATCGTCCCTTTGTAGGAACGTCTTTTTTGCTTGCTATATACAGTCTCCTGTCTCACTCTTCGGCTGGTTTACAGACTATCTTTTCAGGTCTCCTGTTGAAAGAGTATGTTCCACGTAGGAATTGGAGGTCTCCTCCTTTTATGTTTGGAGCGTATTGGCTTTTTTCCAATACTACGTCGAACTTCCTGTCTGATAGTACCCTGTGCATTACGCTATTTATCTTTGGTACTACTCTTCCCCATGTGGAGTAGGTTGTATTATCTGAATCTACTGACATGAGGTCATAGACTTTATTGATTATTTCATTTAGTTGTAGCATGTTTATATTATTTAAGAGGTAATTCTTCATTTATTTCAGGATATGCTGTCCTGTAAGCTTGGCTTAGTTTTACTATTGCTTCTTTTACTGCAGCTGGTTCTTTATCGTATTGTTTTTTGAGTGCGTTTAGTACAACTACAGCTACGTTTTTTCTTTTTAAGTATTCTGGATCTTTCTTTGCTTGTTCTTTTTTGAATAGTGGTCGGTATCTCCAGTTGAACATTCAAGAGCATAATTTCAAGTCTGAATATGACACGTAGAATCTACTTTTGTATCATTTACCGTCGTTTGTTCTTCGGCTATTTACGAACCGTAAGCCTCATGTGTCCCATCATACTAGACAGATTGCATGTCCTCCTGTTCTTTTGTCTGCTTCTATGTATGTTTTTAGTTGTCCATTTGTTAATTCATTCCATGTAGTTTTATTTCATCTCAAGCACCATGCTATTGGACATCCTGCGTAGAGGTAGCGTTTCATCTTATCTATATCTCTATCCATTCAGCTCCATGAATCATAACTATATCCATCGAACTTTGCATAGTCTCATTCTACTGTTGCTATTCCTAGCTTTAATGCTGTATTGATTGCTTTTTCTACGTAATCTCCACTATCGTTTTTATCGTCTAGGTCATGTCACATTTTTCCCCACAAGTCTTTTCGATCTGGAGTTACGATATTCTCCTTTGTTGGCTCTACTCCTTTATCTTTTACTGCGAGTACCTGTACTCCGTGACTTGTTGCGTTAGCTGTACAGCTTCCCCAACCGTTCTGATAGTTTGTTTTCCATATCCATTTTCACAATGAAAATGATTTAGGAAGTTCTACTGTTAGGTCTAGCTTGATGACTTCTTCTGCTTTGAAGTCTCTTTCGTCCATCATGTCCTCTGATAGAGTTAGGCATCCTGGATCTTCTCTGATTTCTGACATTTTTTTATAAGGTTTAAATCTAAAGTCCCTTAGGGTTGATTTTATTGGCATTTTGTCTTTATATTTTATATAAAGTTGCTCTATGAAGTCTTCTCTGTTTCGTGAGTATCCTTTCATAGTCTTTCTTGGTTTTGCTCAAATAAACAAAGATTCTCAAATAAGCACCTATAACAACTTTCTATTGCTAATCTGTATCTGCATTCAGATTTTTCTTTTCAGTATCTGTAGTTTTTTTCTTTTTCTTTCATTTTAGTAGTTCTGGAATATAGAATAAATCGTCATCTGTTTTGTATAGTACTGTTTCCATTATTTCCCTTACTCCAGGCGTGAGTACTTGTTTGCACATTTCATAGAGCTTTTGCATTGCTTCTCTTGGGTTTTGTTTGTCTTTTACGAAATTGTTATAGTCAATATGGTCTTTTCTTGGTATCCTTATCTTATTCTGGTCTATGTTTACGTTATATTGTGCTTTGTACTTCTGACCTAGTATGTGGTGGATATCAGTTGCTGTCTTGTCTATTATTAAATTCAATTTATATTTCTTACCATCTTTTTCAATGATTTTATCACTCCTTTCCATCTTTGACTTTCATTAAAGTTAAAGCTGATAATGCATCGTCTTTATTATAAAATGTTCTTGCGGTTGATTTATGGACTCCTCGGAGGTCGTTTGCGTGTAGGAATTGGATTAGTAGTATACTTCCTACGTATTTTTTTCTGTAGATTCAGTATCCCAGGTTTGTTTTGTATATTTTGTATTCCCACATTTTTATTATTGGTTATTTGCTAAATTCTTTTAAAGCCATTAAGAATTCTTTTTGTTGCTGGTTGATAGTTTCATTGTATTTGTCTATCAGTCAGTCCATGCTGTTTACATAGAATATTACTATTCATACAATGCTGATTAAAGCACATATCATGATGGCTAGGAATGTCCCTCTCTCGCTTGATGTTAGTTTTTGGAGTACATTTCCTGTTTCTTGTATTGTTCCCTTATCTACCATTTTTTCTTGTATAGAATAAATAAAAAACAAGCGAGCAAAATCACCAATATTCGTATTGTGTTCTCGCTTGTTGCCATGGTTGTATCTTTAAGATCTAAAGAAGTTTTTTCTTGATCCATTCGATATTGTTTTTATAACCAGTTGCTACTGCTTTACCGAATTTCTCAAAGTATTTTTGCCTTAGAGTCTCGATATCATCTTCAGTATTTGAAACTTCATCTTTTTTGTTTTCTTCAGGTTCTGAACTGTCGTTTTCGTCAGAAGATGCATTTTCATTTTGAATAGGATTTTGGATTTCGTCATCGTCTTCCTTTTGGAGTTCATCGTCTATTACGACGTTTTCATCTCCTAGTTCTTTTGTGAATCCTAAGAATTCCTTGATTCTAAGTATTTCCTTTTTTAATTGGAAGTACTTCTTGTATTCTGTAGCGTATACAATTCCTCTATCGTTTAATATCTTATTGTATTTCTCCTTATCGAATACATTGCTCTCAATTCCATACTTTCACGCTAGTATGAGAGCTTCTCTTTTATACCTGAATAGGTTTGTGTACTCTTCGGCTTTTTTGTTGAGTCAGCTTGCTAGATATGTTTCTTTTTGATCTAGGGAGAACTCAAGTTGTACATTTTCGTTATATGCCATTTGTCATATAGGTTGGAAAATAAATCTATGTCCTGGGACATATATTGGAGGCGTGAATCTCTCCACGTCTCCTTATATGCTCTAGGCAATTGTTGTTCCGTCTCACTTTGATCCCCAAAGTCCGAGTGATGCAACTCTTGAGAATTCGAAGGCATAGTCTCCGATAATCTTCATGTTTGCATTGTCAGTGTTGTTGTCGATCCAAGTTTTCAATCCGAATCCAGATCCGTTCAAATTAGCCATTTGAAGAGATTTAGTTTGATTGATGAATCTTGTATTTCTAACGAACCAGTTAGTTGTATTACCAACTGATACACCGTCTTCATTTGTCCATCCGAAGATTGACATAGGGATAACTCTAACTTTATATCCTCTCCATGAGAATACATTTCTTTGAGCAGAGTTTCCGTTAGCGTCTGCACTCTTTCCATTGAATTCGTAAGGAACCCATCTTGAGTCTACGTTAAGGATCTTTCCTGCTTCAGCCTCTAACTCGATAGGTACGATTAAGTCGTATACTCCATCTAAGTTATCAACTTTCATTCAGTTCTGAAGAACTGGTCCTTGTAATCCATCTTGTAATGTTCCTTTCAAAGCCTTAATTGCGTGCAATAATGCTTCTTCAGAGAATACTGGGTGGATTATGTTTCCATTCACTTTCATTCCACAGTTAGCATATTCTGCTGTACCGTCTTTGAATGGGTGGTGAATAGAGAATAATGGTTCTCCATCTTCTCCAGTTCCAGCTGGTCCATTTATTTGAGTAGCTGAGAATCCTCTAGTATATAATGAAGCTCCAAGCTCTAGTAATTTTCTGATTCCAGATCTTACTAATCCAGTAGAACTTTCTTTGATGTGACGTAAGTATTGAATTCCTGTAGTATCGTTAGGGATATTAGATAATTCTCTACTTGTCTGTAACCATTGAGTAAGTAATCTTGTATATACAACTTTACCTCCCCAAGTGTGGAATTGATATCCTTTGTTTGCTCATTTAGCAACGTGGATATCTGGAGCGATTCCTGATTCTGGAATTTCTTTGATGTCTCCGAACTCTCCAGCTGATGAGAATCTCTCTGTTGGTGAGTATACAGTTTTTGGAGACAATGCAAGTTTGCTCAATTCTCCAGCTAGGTCGTATCCGTGAAGTTCTTCTTCCATTACGTGAGTCAATAATGGATTCAATAACTTATGACCTCATCCGAAGAAACTTATCTGTGTATTGAAGTCTACACCTCATGTTAATTGGTAAGCCATGTTTGTTTCCTATAAAAGATATAAAATTATTCTACACCTAAATCAGCATCTGTAATGTATCTCTCGAATTCGAATTCTCCAACTCTTGGTCCGAGTACAGCGATTAATCTCCACTGTTTCTTTTCTCATGTAGCTGATACTTGATATCCACCGTTAGTAGTAGCTTTGATTCCGTAGAATGTTCCTACGTTGTCTTCGTCTAGGTCGAAGTCAGTTTCTACTGAATATGTATCTCCTACTCTTGGTTGACGTACGATTACGTTGAAAGCGTATTCGCTCGATCCACGAGTTTCCTCACAGATTCCGAATACAGGTTCATCTACGTCTTCAACTGGTGATACAACTCCCTCTACTATCTTTAGAGCCTGTCCTTGGTAGTAGTCTTTAGTTTCATCTGCTTTGAAAAGCTGATTTACCTGATTGTCATCCACCTGTCTGCATTGTTTAATTTTTGATACGTGAGCCATGATTATGGATTGTTTTGATATAAAATTATAAGGCATCAAATGCTTTTATGGTTTCTTCTGATATTCCTTGCTGTGTAGCAGGAGCTCATTGTCCACCAGGATGTCACATTTGATTGTTTACAACAGAGTCTACAAGATGATCCTTTTTTCGTTCTGAGCATGCATATCAGAACAAGGCATCGATTTGCTCGTCTTTAGCACCTACGAGTAGGTCGTTGGCTTTCTTTTCGAATGCTGCCTTTTCGTCTTCGTTGTCCCATTCTACTTCACTATTGAACTTTTCGAATAGTCCAGCGATGTGCTGCTGTCTTGCTTCTTGAGCCTGTTTTGCTTGATATTCTCTAATGATCTGTTCTCTGTCTAGGTTTAAAGGTGGGAATTCAAGTTGAACCTCTTTCTTACTAGACTCGAAGAAATCCTTTCCGAGAGTATCGTACACGTCTCTAGCCATTTCCATGTCTTCATCTTTCAGCTGAGTGATGAATTCTGGGTTTCTGACGACTTTTGCTAGGTTAGCTTTGAACGAAGATGCTCTTTGTTCTTTTGCTTCTGCTTCAGTCTTGAGCTGTGTAATCTTTTTTTGAAATCCCCTTTCCTGATTTGCTCTTAGATTTCTGTCGTAAGTTTTGAATTCTTCCGTCTCCATCCAAGCAGGAGTTTGGGCTTTTTCGGTTGTTTTCTCTTTCATTGGTATAATGAGGTTAGATAAAACGTAGTTAATTGTAATGTATATCTTATTTTTTGGATTTCAATACATTTTTTATAGTGTAAATTAGCACTTGTATTTTATTTTGTTTTATATACCGTTTTGAGTGACAGGATTTATTATCCCAATACCAAGTTTGGAGGTCTTCGGTATTCATGGACTCAACTCAGCGGGAACTTCATTTGACGCATGTTGTAATATGCAGTACTAGTTAGCATGTTAGTGGTCTGGTCAATATCCCCCTTTATAGCAGATTGCGACTAGTGCAATTTACACATTTTTTGTTTGGAGGTTTTATTATGTGTAAATTCACAATCTGCTATGAAGGAGGTTTTGACTCCAGACTAACTAACGTGTTCTTATTTTCAGCATATTCCTTTCCTACCACCAAACATACAGTGTGTAAGTCTATGGGAGAGTACGCACTTCTGGTTCATCTCATCGTTCAACGGACTCGTCAATTTGTGGAGTCCGTTTTTTTGGTGGTCTTTTTTTCCTTGTTAGCTTTCTTCTATGCGTCATTTTCTTGTATTCTTCGTGTCTTGATTTCCATGTACTTCAGAGCTCTCAACTATTGAACTCTATTTTTCGTTCTATGTATTCTCTTACGGCATATGGGTTTCTTAGGGATAGTTTCATTTTTACGAACTGTCTTGCGACCGTTGTTTCTTCTATATCGAATAGGATTGCAAGCAGTCTTTTATGGATTGTGGCGACCTTTGTGGGTGATATCTTATTCTTCACTCCCTTTGGTCTACTCAGGAGTTTCCCGTTTGGTAGTGTATATGCCATTTTTATTATATTATGCTGCTAAAAGCTTGTTGTTTGTTTCTTCTAGTCCAGATTTTATTTGTCCTTTGTCTCTGTATATTGGATCTGGTCTTTCTACTGCGTATGATTCTATTGTCTTTATGAGTTTGCTTACTTCGATTACTACTCCGTTCCTGTAATTTTGTGCTGCTTCGTCCATAGGGAAGATTTGCATTGTTTGTTCTATGAACCAGTTCTTGTATAGTGTGAGAATCCTTGCGAATTCTTTTACTGTGTTCTTATTCAGGTCTTTTAGTCCTTTGTCGAATGCCTGAATTGATGGAGTTTCTCCGAATTCTACATTGAAGTCTTCTCTGTAGAGTTTCTTTAGAGCTTCAAGCTCGTTTGTTTTTTCTGCCATTGTTATTATATTATATTGTAAAAGGTGCTTTATACCGTGTTAGATAATTATACCGTGTATTGTTTGTTGGAGTTCCTGGTATTTATTCGTTACAGGTTCTCCTGGCTCTGTTTTTTGCACATACTCAGTGGTCTGACCTGGATAACTCTTCGGAATATTCCTCCATATCTCCACTACTTGAGCTAGTGCGTCCACTACGTCGACTTTCTCTGAGTTAGGGAACTCTAGTATTTGTGTCAGTAGCTTTGTTTTGTAATCAGCTCTTATGTTCTCGTTCAGGTATGTCTGTCTTCAGCTGATTGCAGGTTCTAGGTTGTATGTAATTCTATCTAGTTTGTTTCATTTTCCTCTTGGCTTGTAGTGATACAGCCAATCTCTACGTCCTGTTGCTACCTGTGACTCATTCAGTAGGTTTCGGAACTCGACCATTCATGCGTTGAATTGTCCTACGTCCTCACATCCTATGAATCTCAGGTGGAATCCCATCGCCTCTCGCCTGTTTATCATCAGGTAGAGATAGTTGATTGCTATTGTCGGTGCGAACGTATCCGCACAGATGTCCAGGATGTATATGTGTCCCGTGCTGATTCTTCTTCCTGTTAGTATTATTGCTGTGTCACAGCTCTTGGAGTTGGAACTGAGTGCAGGATCTATTCCTATTCCTAGTTCCAGGTCTCTCTTACTCTCTTCATTGTCTATGTCGGAGAGTCTTACAGGGATTAGGTCGTCTGGGTTTAGCAGTCCTCCCATTGCTCCTATCGGATCTTGCATGTACAATGCTTCAAATCCTCTTGGATCTTGCATTTGTATTCTCCTAAGTGAGTTCACGCTGAATCTCTCTGGTCGGAATGATTGCCGTTTGTCCTCATAGTTTCCTGTTCCTGTATAGTTTGGGTTTTCTATCAGTCATTTAATGTTGAGTAGCTTGAAAGGTTCGTATTCTATTCCCTCAAGCTTCATCTGTTCCTCTAGCTTTTGTATTCTTCCTACAAGGTCGTCCACATGCCAACGTGTCATGCAGATTATTGTTGCGGATTTATCGTTTTGCTTACGGGTTGATAATACCTGTGTGTACCATTCCCGTACTTTGTTTCTATATGTTGGAGAGCTTGCCTCCTCTGCGTTCTTTACTACGTCGTCGACTATTAGAACGTTCGCTCATTTTCAGGTTGCGACTCATCCTACTGAAGTAGCGACGAATTTTCACCCCATTGTGTTTTCCCATTCCTGTGCCTGTGCCTGCGATAGTTTCATTTCTCCGAATATTGCTGCGTGTCTCTCTGACGTTACGTATCTTTTTGCCTTATTTGAGAACTCTTTGGCTAGGTCTGGAGAATATGACGCAAGCATGAACTGCATTCTTGGGTTTATTCCCATTGCTCGTGCGGGGAATATCTGTGATACTAGTGCTGACTTTCCTGTTCTTGGTGGCATGGTTATGATCAGGTTCTTTGTTTTTCCGATCATTACCTCTTCTAGTGCGTTACAGATATCTTCGTGGAATGGTTTCACTGCGAAGCTTCCGAACGGTTCGAATATCCACTGTGCATAACTAAGCAGGTTCGTTTTGCATTGTATCCTCAACTGGTCAAGTTCCTCCTGTGTCAGTCTGTCCTGTGGTTTCGCCATTTACGAATTGGGTAATATTTAAAGCCTTTGTATTGTGTTTGTTTCCTATCATTTCTAGTACTTTGTCCGTATTCTCTGAAGCAAGGATTGCTATATTTGCTACATTTGGTAGGTCATCTTTTGGATAGAGGTTTGTTGCCTTTCCGATTGACTCTGCCGTGTTCCTTATCTCCTTTGCTATGTTGATTTTGTCCTGTTTTGTGTTATCGTTTTTCTGGAATTCGTCCATTAGGATTCCTAGTGCATAGGTCATTGCTGCCTGTGCGGTCTCCTTTGTGAAGTCTATTCCGTCCATCAGTTCCTGTCTCCTTTGGATCTTTATTACTTTCAGGTATTCTTTGACCTGTGGATTCATTCTGTAGTGATACTGTCTAAGTTCCTTACTTCGTCAGACGTTTTCACTAGCTTTTGCTTCTGACATTCCGTTTAGGACATTCAGACATCGATAGTATTCTTGTTTGGATAGTCCCATGTCCTGTGCTATTTGTCTGTATTCTTCCCTATCGTTGAAGTATTGTTGTACTTCTTCCTGCTGTCTATTCAGGAATTCGAGAGCTACTTTTGCATTCCCTTTTTTCATAGATTGCATGAGTGCCAGTCTAGCTATTTTTTCCTGTTCAGCTTCAGCTTTTAGGATTTCATTTTTCACGAACGTTGGTTTTTCTATTATCATTCCAGCGTCTGTTGTTTTGTCTGTGTATTTTAATCCCCTTTCAATGAAGTATTCAGCTCTAGTCTCTCATAGTCAGAGAGCTTTTACTGCTACCTTTCGGTTTACTCACTCTCTGATTTGTTGGACTAGCATCCTAACTTCGTTTTCTGGGATTGGATCGAATGGAGAGTTTACTCATTTGGTTGTTAGTTTATCCGTGGAATCCCGACTTTGTTTTCTTACGGACTCTTTGGCTCAGTTTTTTACATGATTCATTAGTGTAGATTTTGCTCTGGGATGTTTTCTATTTTCGTACAGCTTTCCATTCTTATCTCTTGGATAGTCTGTCATTAGTCTGTTTCGTTAATAAATGTGAAATCTATGTCTCTGTTCAGACATCTTATTCCATCCACCTTTCCCTCCGTTGCTGTTCTTCCTGTGTACTCTGCTCGTCTCTGTAGTACTGCTTGTACGTATCCAGGCGACATCTCGATTCCGTAGAAGTTTCTGTCCCATTTCTGACATGCTATCAGAGTTGAACCACTTCCTGTGAATGGATCTAGTACTGTGTCTCATATCAGACTTGAATTTAGCACCATTTTCTCGAGTAGCCATACAGGTTTCTGAGTTGGGTGGATATATAGTGCAGAGTTCTCTTTTTTCTCTGTCCATACTGTTGTTTTTCCGTGTTTCTCTGCCTCTCTGTTTGCGTCTATTATTCTTTTTAGCTTCTCTGGCGTGATTTTTTCCCGATCTATCTCTTCCACGTCCGCCTGGAAGATTGTATCTCCGTAGAATTTCTCTTCTCCTTTGATGGAATAGAAGCAAAGCTCATGTTTTCTCTTGTAACTTCCTCCTACGTGGTTGTAATGTGTCTTATTCCAGACTATTTGTGCCTTTATATCTGTGAATTTACTTACTGTTGCCTTGAAACATTCTTCCCATTCCCGTCCGTGGAACGTGTACCAGCTGGCTGGTTTTGTTGTATGTTTGTCGATTAGCTCGTATGCGTCGTCCAAGAAGAACTGGAAGTTGTCATTTTTGAGGTTATCGTTTGCGATTCCATTGCTTGTTTTCTTTCCTCTTCCTTTATAGTTTACATTATATGGGGGATCTGTTAGGAGTAGCTGTGCTTGTACGTCTCCGTAGTATTTATCTATTGTTGAATCTCCGCAGACTAGGATGTGCGTCATGTTTTTGTCCTTTAATTCGAAGATATCTCCGAATTGTACTGCGAGTTTCTCTCCGTCTACTGGAAGTATTGCGACATCTTCCTCTACAAGGTCTCTGTCTTCTTCCTCTAATTTGAGTTTGAAATCTTCATACAGTTTCTCCAGCGTGTATCTCTCCTCTCCTGTTGACTCCATAATCTCTTTACGGATAGCTTCTTTGTCATACTCTGCGAAGTCAGCCGTCTTATTTGCGAGATGTCTATACAGTTTTTTCTGACTTTCGTCCATGTCATCATATACGATTACGGGGATTTTGTCGAGTCACAGCATTTTGGCTGCCTCTACTCTTCCGTGACCTGATAGGATGACCATATTTTCGTCGACTTCCACAGGATTTCTCATTCCCACCTTTTTGATGGAGTCTGCGATTTTCCCCACGTCCTCTTCGTCGTGGATTTTGTTGTTGAGCTCGTATCCGATAAGCTCGTGTGGATCTAGGTATTGGATCTTATGTTCCATTAGTTGGCGTTACAATATCTAAAATTGCTTTTATCTTCGTCTGTTTTATACAATAATGTTGTTGGTGCAGGATTATAATCTCCTCTTGGATATCAGTTTGATATTCCTCCGAGTGTGAACGTTGATGTTTCTGGTTCGTCTTTTTTCTCGTGTTCCAAAAATCAGTAGAGTTCCCATAGCTTTTCTACTGCGTTTTCGTATGCGATAGCTGCTCCTGTTCTCTGGTCGTAGTCTTTAGGATCTATACAGCTTGAAGTTCCGACTACTTCGAATCCGTTATCTAAAGTTAGTAGACATACTGTTGTCTTTTTTCCCATGTCGTGATATTCGTGTTTCACGATATGTCTTATAAGGTCTTTTTTAGTTAGCATGACAATAAATTTAGAAAATAAAATATTCACTATGCATATTGCGAACGGTATCCCGTCTTTCCCGCTAACAATATGCGATAGTGAGATAGCGTCGACGTAATTTCCCTTGCGGTACTTTCATGTCCCACTATCGGGTGTATTATTTCTTAGATTCAGAATGTTTATACATTCAAGAGAATATTTTCTGACCGTCGGGTGTTACGCACCCTCTTACGAATAGTTGACGGAGACTATTAATTACTTTGTATAGAGTTGTATCTAAATTTCAAGAGATTTTTATCTGCTCATTACTTCAAGTAGCTTATTAAATCCTCAATAGGTGTATCTGATATTGATAGTAGCATTAGCAACCTATCCTCTCATCACAATTCTCAATAGTATCAGTCATCTAACTCTATTTGTAATCTGAATTCTTTAGTTTTTTGCACTCGGTCTATCTTATCATTCTCTACTAACCATTTAATAAATCAATACTCCTTACTTATAAGTCTTGGAACTTCTAAGTACCAACTCTTCCAATCTCATTCTCAATTATCATCTCGGCTCAGCACTAAATATGAAGAGTTCCACTCTGTCGCTGGCTCTATTCTATAAGTTTCAAATGGTCAACAACTACTTGTGTGTCCATATTCGTTTATAAATCTAATAAGTTTATCCATTTTCTTTAGATAAATAATATAAAAGTCTGATTAAATCTCTTTAATATTTTCTATAGGTATTGGCTCATACACTCTTACTTGCCAACATCAATTTTGGTAGTTATTGTATCTCCAATTCTCTCGTGGATTATACTCTACCTCTAAAACAATATCTCCATACTGCTTAGCTTCATTCTTATCTACTGCTAGATATGTACATCTACTCGGTGCATCTCTAACTCATCGTAATTTTCATTCAGATTTTATTTTTTCTCGGTTTTCTTTAGTCGTTCAATGATAGAATTTCATTTGTCTAGTCATTAAATATAAATCACTTATCTGTATAGTATCAGTCTTCTGTTGAGAAGAATATAGTATATCATTTCTTCATTAGTTTAAGTCTTCTATTCTCCTCTTTAGCATTTTTCAAATCTAGTTCGTATCTTAACCTCTCATTTTCTTTTTTTAGAAGTTCTAATTCAGATTTTTCTTTTTCCATTTCCTTTTGGTAAATAATATAAAAGTCTGATTAGTCTATACTATCAACAGTATCAATTCAGTATCAATTTTTATTTCATTGATATTGTTGGCTGTTTTTTTTAATTCTCGAAATAGAAACTCAACTCCTCTGGATCTATATCTATAACCCCATCTTCATACACCTCCCCATCATTATGCTCTAACTTCACTAATCTTCATTTCTCATACCAACATAAATCTTCTACCCAATATCAATGCTTGTTCTCATGACTATATTTAAATACTTTCTTCTTTAATACAATTTTTCACGTGTATTCCATGATATTTCAATTCCATTCCCTCTTATCTCCACCTCTCATAAATTGTTGCTTCTCCTCTTTAGGTTCCGATAAAAATTTCCCAGCCGCTATCTCCCTTAACTTATCCATATTCGGTTTCCCCGATTCCATCTTCTCTTGAATAGGTTCTCTGTTCGGTGTCTCCTTTAACCTCTTATTCTCTTCCTCTAACTCTGCTATCCTTTTCTCTTGTTTCGCTACCTTTTCCTTTAACTCCTCTACCTCCGCCTCTACTCCTGTTTGGACTAGCCTATATCATTCATCTACTACCTCTAACTCCCCTCTCTGCTTCATCCTATCCAATAACCTCGTATCTTTCGGATTCTTCCCGAGATATTCTAGTACCTCTTTTTTACTCTGAAAAATTTTTTCTGACATCTTTTTTGATTTGTTAGTTCTAAAGCCTTATGATGATATCATATCAACTCTTTTATATCTTTTATCTGCTGCATTGCAAGCCGAAAGTTGATATTATGTCAACCGAGAGGCGTTGATTTTCATTTTTTTACAAATTTTTGGTAGCCACTATGGCATACCGTTTCCGCCTTTCTCAATTTCTTTGTTAGCGAAGATTTGGTTTCAGAAAGATTGCTTTAGCTTTGTGTTTTCTGTGTTTTTGCTGTGTGTTTTGCAGACAGTTTTCTGTTTCTTTTGTTGCTACCCCTCCCCTTTTGGTTGACATTGTGTCATCTTCGCAGTTCTCCCCTTGCTTCTGGTGTGTTGTGCCACCTCCGCTGTTGTGTGTGTCACATTTGCACCGTGCTTGCGGTTGTACCTGGTGTTTTGCTGTGCTGTGCTGGTGCTTTTTGAGGTAGTGCTGTCGGTTTTTCTGTATTTTCTTCCTCTGTTGCCTCTGTGGTGTTGAGTTTTCCCAGTTCTCGTGGTGTGTGGTTGGTGTGTCCTGGTTTTGTGGTCTGTTGGGTGTTGTGTGGTGGGTGTGTGTCGTGCTGTGTGCTGTTCGTGTTGTCTCTGTTGTGTATTGTTTTGGTTTGGTTGTTTGGTTGTGTGGCTCTGTCCGAGATTTTGTGGTGTTGTTGCTTCGTGTGTGTCTCGTGTTGCTGGTGTGTGTTGGTGTTGTTGTTCTTCTGTCTCTGTTGGTTCTGTTTTGTTTTGGGTTGTCCGCTGTTTTGTGGTCCTCCTGGTTGCTGTTCGTCTTCTGGTTGGTTGTCGTGGTTGTGTTGCTCTGTCCGCTTTTTTGCTCCTGGTATGTTTTGCTCCTCCTGGTTGGTTCATGTTGTTGTTTTTGGTGGTAGGTCTTCTGGTGTTGCTCCCTCCGCTGTTTCTGGTTCGTCACGATCAAGTTCGTTTGTGTTTCTCCTGCGGGTTTAACGCAGAATGCCACCCTGGTTGGGTGGCTGTGTGGTGTTTCTGCTCCTGCGGGCTACCGTTGTAGTGGGAGTTTGTCTCGGTGTTTTGTGGCGATGTTGATTTCGTCCTCGAACTCGTCGATTCTGTTTGGTGTGTGTCTGGTTCGGCTTTTTACTCCTTGCAGTTTCCCGTCTGGTCCTCGTTTCTCTCGTGTTGTTGTTTTTGTTCGTTGCTCGCTCCTGTCTCTTGGGCTGTACTCCGCTTCTCGCTCGATTTTCCTGGTTCGTGTTGTTTTTGTCTCTTCGTCTCGTCGTGTTGCGGTTGTTACTGTTGTTGTGTGTCCTGTTACTTGTTGCATGGTTTTTGTGGGTTATGTTGTAAATGTTGCTCGGGGGTTCTTCCTCCTTGCTTGTTTACAGTGTATTCATTTTCTCCTGTTTTTGTACTGTTTTTCCTGTTTTTCCGCTAACCATCAGTTAGCACCCTTTTTGGGTGCTTCCTGGTCGTATTGTGTGTGTGGTTTCTCCTTGTGTGTGCGTGTGGACTATGGCTCTTCGTTTCTAAGTCGTGTCTGGTAGACCTCGTCGTAGTCGATGTTGAATGCCTCTGCTATTGCGTCGAAGTGTTGCTCTCTTATGTCGCTGTCCACGTCGCAGATTCTGTAGTAGTCTTCCCCTTGTTGCATCCTTTTTCGTAGTTCCCCCACTGTTATGTCTGCTATGTCGTCCCAGCATGGGTCAATTTTTGCGATGATGTCCCTTAGGGGTGTGTTTTTTGTAATCATGTTGTTGTTTGGTTATGGCTAAATGTTTGGCTTGCAGGAGCTGTGTGTGGTAGGTTGCTCCTGCTTGCTTGTCTGAATCTTATTCAAGGTTGGTGTTTTTGCTACTCCTTTTTTGCATTTTCCGCTAACTAATGGTTATCACGTATTTTATTCTTCTCGTTCTGTTCGGTAGCTCTCGCTGTTTCCGTCGTCGTACATTTCCTCCCGCTCTTCTGGCGTGTAGTGGACGTGGAGGCAGTCGTCGGAGCAGTAGTATTCGCTTCCTCCGTCTATGCAGTATCCCTGCTTCATGGGTTCTCCGCACTCGGAACAGATTCTTGCTCCGTGTTCTTCAATTCGCTCCTGCAGGCGTTGGATGTAGGTGTTCTGCTTGTCTATGGTCTTCGCCTGTTCGTGTGCAAGGTCGCTCCAGCGTTTTGCTGTTTCTTTTGCTATTTCTAGCCTTGTTGGTTCTCTCATAGTTGTTGTTTTGGTTATGGTTAAATGTTGTGTGGTAGTTGCGGAGCTCCCTAGAATGGGAGGTCACCGTATTTGTCTATTCTGTCTTCCTCTTCTGTTGCTGTTTCGTCGATTCTGTTGTCTAGCTCTCGTCTGTCGATTGTGTATCGTGTTTTGGTTGTCTTCCCCACTGTTATTGTGGTTTTGTTGATTTCGTGTCCGCTTTCTTCTGTCTGTTCTTCGACTACCGTGGCTAGCGTTGATTCTCCGTTTACCTCTGTCTCGAATGTGTTCTCCCATCTGGTGATGGTCTTTTTTGATTCTCTCTTGAGTTGCATTGGTCTGTTGTTTTTCATGCTGTTGTTTGGTTAAGATATAGAATCGCTTGCTTTCGCTTGCTTGGTTGTATCTTATCCCTTTTTTGGTTTTTTTGTACCGTTTTTTTGAATTATGGTATAACCATTGGTTATCAGAGGTGTCTGCGTAACCGTCCAGCCAGTCCCTCGTTTGCTCGGTGTTTCTGCTGTGCTAGTTCTCTATGCAGGTCTTGGACCTGCTCCTGGAGGTCTTGTATGGTCTCTGCTACTTGATCGGGGTTCTTCTCCCTCTGCATTTCTGTTTCCATGTACCCTGCGACCTTGTGAGCTCGTTTCTCTCTGTCCAGCGGTATGTGCTTGCAG